>Ga0072500_142872_pt1 | contig 17361 bp, 13 predicted proteins | sample GBScelen77Swater_FD_63803 | JGI IMG/M metagenome (GOLD analysis project Ga0072500, IMG submission 63803) | Hot spring microbial communities from Great Boiling Spring, Nevada - cellulolytic enrichment S 77C v2 (version 2) | ecosystem: Environmental > Aquatic > Thermal springs > Hot (42-90C) ...
TCATTTTGAGGGTGGGGGTCCGGCATGATGTAGGGGCACGGCATGATGTAGGGGCACGGCATGATGTAGGGGCACGGCATGATGTAGGGGCACGGCATGCCGTGCCCCTACCACATACGGAACAATTTGGCAAACCGGTTCCGGGTTCCATTCCCACCATCGTTCGTTCATTCAAATCCGCCACCACCCGACACATCAATGCCCTGCGAGGCACGCCCGGGGCACCCGTGTGGCAACGGAATTATTACGAACACATCGTCCGTAACGAGGAGTCCCTCAACCGCATTCGAGAATACATCCTGACCAACCCCATCCGCTGGGCAATGGATTGGGAAAACCCACATCGGGAAGGAGTAGACTCGGTCGATGAATGGATGAACAGCTTTGCACGGAGGGAAGGCCATGCTCGTTGACAACCCCATCATCAATTCGCCCTTTGAAGAGCCCACGCACTATTGGGCTTACGACCAAAGGCTGAGAGCCCAGATTGACCCTGAGGCTTTTAAGCGGATGCGCGGCACCATCTCCTTCCCCTCGAGCCCGGCGAGCACGGGCGCATTGCCGTGAAGGTGATAGACTTTCGGGGGAATGAGATGGTGCGGGTGATAAGTCTTCAAACAGGGGGTGTAAGCCATGAATAACCTCGCTACCAATCCTGAACGCACCGCCGAAGTAATAAAGACTCTTATGAAGTGGTACAGGGAGAGCAGGGATGGACTATTAGCAGGCGCGGAACTTCCTGAATCGAAACCTCCAGGTGATGTCACAAGAGGTAGTTACGAGCATATCATGTTTCTAACCTTGACAGTAGCGATAGATTACCAGCGCTCAGCTGCCAAACTCTGGGACTCGGCGAGGATAACTTGGGAAGACGCACAGACAAGATGGGTCTTCTTCCCGGAAGAAGTAGCAAATAGAGACCTTGATCAGTTGGTAGCAGCCCTTGCGAAGCATAAACTAAGCAAGAAGCAGAAAAAGGATGCCGAGATATGGAAGAAAGTTGCGTCATCATTTCAGTCCCTTTTCCAAGGGGACCCGCGAAAATTTTTTGAAGCACATTCATACGATGCCTTTGAAATTTATAATGCAATGCGTGGCAGATATGCTAAACAATTTCCGTATCTTGCCGGTGCAACAGGCACGTCAAAAATACTTTCGTTGTGGATAAGAATGCTAAGTGACGAAGCGAGGATAGCATTCAAGAACTTAGATAAAGTACCACTACCCATTGATATTCATACAGCAAGAGCAACGATTACTACTGGATGTCTGGTCGGAAAGTTTAAGGGAACATTCAAAAAGCTGGCAGTACAGGCGCAGGAAGCGTGGACGGAAGCATGTAAAAATACTGAATATTATCCTCTGCAGCTTGACGAGCCATTATGGAATCTTAGCAGGCTTGGCTGTAGTAAAAGAAAGAATGGAAGTAGCTGTCCAGAGAAACACCAATGTCGGCTGGTAGTTTATTGCACAGCAAACACTAGTGATGCAGTAATAACAATCTCTAAAAACGGAGCGACGTCGATAGACACCAAATACCCAGAAAGATAATGATGAGTAAACCAACTGGCATCTCTTCCAGCCCAAAGACGACAGCCGCTCGAAGCGCATAGTGCAGCGCGGCGTGGAGAGCGACGCTGCCTTTTGCCGCCGGGTACTGAAGGAGCTTGGCACCAAACAAAACATCCTGGTCATCAACGACGAAGCCCACCATGCGTATCGCCCTGCTCCCCTGCCCGATGAACTACGAGAACAGCTCTCAGCCGAGGAGATTGCCGAGCGCGAGGAAGCGACGGTCTGGGTAAGTGGACTGGACAAAATCCATGCGGTTCGCGGCATCAACTTCTGCGCCGACTTCTCTGCCACGCCCTTCTACATCAAGGGCAGCGGCTATCCCGAAGGTGAACCCTTCCCGTGGATCGTTTCGGACTTCGGTTTGGTGGACGCCATCGAGTCGGGCATTGTGAAGATCCCGCGCGTGCCGGTGGACGACAACACGGGCGCTCTCATTCCCAAATACTTCCGTTTGTGGGAATACATCAATCAGCAGTTACCAGCCTCCGAGCGGCAGACGGCTCGTCGTCGGGCTAAGCCTGAATCTGTGCTCCGAGAAGCGGAGGGGGCGCTGGCGACCTTAGCCTCGGAGTGGAAGAAGACCTTCGACGAATTCCAGCGCGCGGGGTCCCCTGTGCCTCCCGTCATGATCGTCGTGTGCGACAACACCGATTTAGCTAAGCTGGTCCACGAACACATTGCCCAGGGCAACGTGCTGCCGGAACTCGCCAACAGCCCGAACCAGGAGGTGACCTTCCGCATCGACACCAAACTGCTCGCCGAAGCCGAGGCAGCTGTCGAGGGCGAGACCAAAATGGAGGCGGCAGAGCGTCTGCGCAAGGTCGTGGATACGGTCGGCAAGACCGAATGGGAAGGCGAAGGCGACCCACCGGGCAAACACATCCGTTGCGTCGTTTCGGTTGGAATGCTCAACGAGGGTTGGGATGCCCAGAATGTGACGCAGATTCTGGGTCTGCGCGCATTCACCTCGCAACTCTTATGCGAGCAGGTCGTAGGGCGTGGCTTGAGACGGCTGAACTACGACGACTTCTCTGAGCCCGAATACGTGGATGTCTATGGCGTGCCCTTTGAGGTCATTCCTGTCAAGAAGAAGCCCATTAGCCGAACGGAAGTACAGAAGGTTTCCACGCTCGTGCGGGCGTTGCCGGAGCGCAAGCACTTGGAGATTACCTTCCCGCGCGTAGAGGGCTACGTTGTGGACGTACGGAGCCGCATCCGGTTGAACCTCGAGGGTGTGCCCTTCTTACGGATTGGCGGAGACGAGCCGACCGAAGTCACTGTCAAGCCTCAGGTGGGTTACCGCATTGGGCGACCCGATCGGCTGGGACCAGGTCTCGAAGTAGTGCACGACCGCAATCCATTCCATCGGGAGAAGCGCCTGCAGGCTACCGTATACGAGATCGCAGCAGAGCTCACTCACAGGCTCAAAGAGAAGCGGGAGGAGTGGAGTGCCCGGCATGTGCTCTTTCCCCAAGTGCTCGATGCAGTATGGCGCTATTTGGAAGAGCGTGTTATCGTTGAAAGAGATGTCCCGCTGGAGGAGGTCGCCCTCCTCAAGTACAAGCAGCGGATTATCGAGCGGCTGACCGCAGCGATCGAGCCCGATACCGAAGCCGGCGAACCGCCTATCCTGCCCATCATCGAGCGCTTCCGTCCCATCGGCTCTACATCCGAGGTTCTCTTCCGCACCGTCCGTCCCTGCGTGGGCACTACCAAGAGTCACATCAGCCACGTCGTGCTCGATGCGCCGAAATGGGAACACAGCGTGGCGTATCAGCTGGAGCGGATGCCGGAGGTGATTGCCTATGCACGCAACGACCATCTCGACTTCACCATCCCCTACGAATGCCAGGGCGCGCGTCACGAGTATCGCCCGGACTATCTCATCCGCTGGCGCTGCGAAGACGGGCAAGAGGTGAAGATCATCCTCGAAGTGAAAGGTTTCACGACGGAGCAAGACCGGCAAAAGGAAGCCGCTGCACACCGCTGGGTACGGGCAGTGAATCATCATGGGGAGTTTGGACAATGGGCATTTGTCGTCTGCCGGAAGCCAGTAGAGCTACCGTCGCTGTTGCGTGGGACAGCTGGGGAAATGCAGGGATAGCGGGAGGCTACACTTCAACGACTTCCTCTCTTCAATGCCAAGACGCAGCAAGTAGCGTGGGGGTAGGGTAGCAAGGGATTGGTCAAATGGCAGCTTCTGACAAGGCTGAAGGGGCTGCTTGGCTGTGAATGATGGCTCTGCACGGTCGGTGTGACGAACTGCGGTAACAGTGTGACCTTTCGGTTACAGAGAGTAACGGCAAGGGAAGAGCAAGGGATTGCCCTGCAGTGTATAAGTTTGCACGCGATAAATCGCAAGGATACGGATTGGAAGCAGGCTATGGTAGTGGGCATACAGGATAGTGGGCATATGGAGTATGGGGAGCATGACATTCTAAACTCGTGGCAGCAGTATCACAACTGTCTGGGTTGCCCATGGTCGAACTCGAACCGGAATTTGCCGAAAACCCTGAGCCACGTTGTCCCTGCGTGTTGCTGTTGGACACCTCTGGCTCAATGGCGGGTCAAAAGATTAGCGAGTTAAACGAGGGTATACGCGTCTTCAAGCAGGAACTGCAGGGCGATTCGCTAGCTTCCCGGCGTGTAGAGGTTGCCATTGTTACTTTCCACAGCTACGTGGAAGTGATCCAGGACTTCGTGACGGTAGATGTCTTCGATCCACCCCTGCTGAGTGCGAGTGGTCAGACCGCGATGGGCACAGGCATTCTGCGTGCATTGGAGTTAGTGCGCGAGCGCAAAGAGGTATATAAGCGCAATGGGATTGCCTACTACCGTCCGTGGGTATTCATGATCACCGATGGAGAGCCGACGGAACCAGATCACATCATACAGCGTGCTGCAGAGCAAATACGCCGTGAGGAGGCGAACAAGAGCGTTAGCTTCTTTGCAGTTGGTGTTGATGAGGCAGACATGGCGAAGCTGGCGGAGATTTCGGTACGCCAGCCTCTGAAGCTAAAGGGTTTGGCGTTTCGTGAGCTGTTTGTATGGCTCTCTGCTAGCATGCAACGCGTATCGGCATCGGCTGTAGATGAGCAGATACCTTTGCCACCGCCGGGCTGGGCTTATATCTAGAGCGCCGGGGATGCTACACCACCTGTGGCAGTGGCTACGAGGACTTTTTGCTCCGGCAGAATGGCGTGTCCTTTCTGCCTCGGTTCAGGGAAGTACACATGAACGCCAGGGACTTCCCTGCCAGGATGCTCATTTGTGGAAATTAGTGTCACCGGACACACTCATCATTGCCGTAGCAGACGGGGCAGGTTCCGCCCGTTATGCCCATGAGGGAGCTTGGTTTGCAGTCCGCGCCATGGTAGAGTTTCTCCGTAGACAGTCGCGAAGCTCTCTGGTCGGTAGGGAGGGCGGGGAATGGCGCGCACTTGCTGTCCGAGCCGTAGAGGCTGTACGACATAGCCTTGCCGAGCAAGCCAAGCGACGCAGGGTAGCTCTCTCCGACTTCGCCTCCACCCTAATTGGAGTTGTGGTGATGCCTCAAGCAGTTGCCGTTGTGCAAATTGGCGATGGTGCAGTTGTCCTTGAAGACACACAGGGACAACTTTACTTGTTGACGCATACTCGAGTCGGCGAGTATCTCAATGAGACAGTGTTCCTGACCAGTAGGGACGCGCTACAATACGCCCGATTCGAGTGGTGGAAGGGGGAAGCAAAGCATTTGGCTGTTTTCACTGATGGGCTAGAACTGCTTGCAATCCGGTTCTCCGATGCGATGCCCCATGCACCCTTCTTCAAGCCTCTGTTCCAATGGGTGGACTCTCCCAAGGTAACCAAACAGCGACTGGAGACATTCTTGCGATCGGCGAAGGTACGTGACCGTACTGGCGATGATCTAACCCTTGTGCTGGTTGGCAGGAGGCGATAAGGTGCCGTGCGCGTGAGAACGGAGAACACGGGAAAACTCTTTACACTACAGAAGCCACTGCATAAAGGCGGGGAAGGGGAAATTTACGAGGTCCCGCATCATCCGGGTCTGGTGGCAAAGGTATATCATCGCGACAAGCGCCGGTCGGAGCGCTTCGAGAAGCTCCGGATTATGGTTTGCAATCCACCCGATGACCCAACAAAACATTTGAAGCACCCTTCTATTGCCTGGCCGATTGAATTACTATGCGACGCAGCAAGCGGTCAGCCTGTGGGCTTTGTGATGCCGCGCGTACAGAACATGCTGCCATTGAGCGATGTGTATACCCTGCGGGCGAGATTGCAAAAGCTACCTTCGTTTGACTACTTGTATTTAGTGCGTACGGCATATAACCTCTGTGCTGCAGTGCGGGCAGTGCACCGGGGGGGCTGTGTGATCGGTGACCTGAACGAGTCAAACGTGCTGGTCTCGGAACAGGCACTGGTAACGTTGGTCGATGCCGATTCATTTCAGGTGCAGGATCCGCAGACGGGCAGGGTCTATCGGAGTTTGGTAGGGAAGCCCGAATACACACCGCCTGAGCTTCAAGGATGTCGGTTTGCGGAAGTCGATCGTCGACCAGAGCACGACGCCTTCGCGTTGGCGGTGCTGATTTTCAGGCTGTTGATGGAGGGCTTTCATCCATTTGACGGGGTGTACCGTGGTAGAGGTGAGCCGCCACGGATCGACGAGCGTATTCGGCGAGGCTATTTCCCATATGCTCGTGGAAACAGGGTGATTGATCCATCGCCGAATGCACCTCCGTTTGAGATACTGCATCCTAAGCTCCAGAAGTTGTTTTTGCGATGTTTCGAAGAGGGGTTTGCAAGTCCAGCTGCTCGTCCTCAGGTGCAGGAGTGGCTGGAGACGCTAAGACGCGTGGAAAGTGGATTACGACAGTGTTCACGGAACAAGCGGCACCACTATTGGAATCATCTCCCGGAGTGTCCGTGGTGTACGCGTCGGGAGAAGCTGGGTGGACGTGACCCGTTTCCATCGGACGTTCCAATAGGTCAATCTCGGCGTAGCATTTTCTCAGCCTCACAAAAGAGCAATGATTGGCAGCACAAGGCTACTGGGTCTGTAGAGAAAGATTCCTTCGCTATCCCGACAGCTTCGCGTTCTGCATCGCTACATGCTGCTTCCCAAGTAAGGGAGAAACCCGCCTCTCAGCAGCATGGAGTGAGTGCGCATACTGCTGTATCACCTCCGGCGCAGCCGTTGACCCTTCCGTTGTTGCTTACTTTGAAGGAGCATTCAGATTTCGTCAACAGTGTTGCTTTTTCGCCCGATGGGCAACTGCTGGCATCAGGAAGCGATGATTGCACCGTCAAGCTGTGGCGGATGGATAGGTCTGTCCTCGGCGGGCACTTGGATTTGGTCTCGAGTGTGGCACTCTCACCGGATGGGGCTTTGCTGGCGTCGGGGAGTTATGATGGCACCATCAAGTTGTGGCGGGTCGCAGATGGTTCAGAAGTCCGTACCCTCAAGGGGCACACAAATAGGGTCTTGAGTGTGGTATTCTCGCCTGATGGGCAGCTACTCGCCTCAGCAAGTGAGGATTGTACCATCAAGCTGTGGCGGGTAGCGGACGGCTCTGAAGTGTATACCTTGTCGGGACATGCAAGTTGGGTTAGGAGCGTAACGTTTTCGCCCGATGGGGGGTTGCTGGCATCGGGGAGTGGGGATTGGACCATCAAGCTCTGGCGGGTGGCGGATGGCTCTCTAGTGCGCACTCTTGAGGGACACACAGCTGCAGTTGAGAGCATAGCATTCTCGCCTGATGGTCAGTTGTTGGCGTCGGGCAGCGGGTATTATGACCGAACTATTCGGTTGTGGCGAGTATCGGACGGAATACCATTGGGTACCCTTACAGGGCATACGGATGTGGTCTTCAGCGTGGCGTTTTCCCCTGACGGAAGTCTACTGGCGTCGGGAAGTTGGGACCGCACTATCAAGCTGTGGCGGGTCTCGGATAGCTTAGAGGTGTGCACTTTAGGCGGGCATGCAGATAGAGTCCTGAGCGTGGCGTTCTTACCGAATGGGCGGTTGCTGGCATCGGGAAGTTGGGACCGCACTGTAAAGTTATGGCATACGCCGGATGGAGTGCTTGCGGCAACCCTCCACCATACGGATAGAGTCCTGAGTGTGGCATTTTCGCCCAACGGGCAGTTGCTGGCGGCGGGAGGGTGGGATGGGGTCGTTAAATTGTGGTCTCTTCCGTCTACCTCGGCTGCAACATCTGCGGCTCAGCCTGCCCGTGCCTCAGCACGGCGGCAGAGTCTTCCATTATTTCACACCCTTGTGAGACATTCAAATTGGGTCAACAGTGTTGTTTTTTCCCCCGATGGGCGACTACTGGCCTCGGGGGATAAGGATGGAATCATTCGGGTCTGGCGGATAGCAGATGGTGCAGAAGTGCGTAGCTTTCGGCATTGCTCGGGTTGGGTTCTGAGCTTAGCGTTCTTGCCCGACGGGAGGTTATTGGCATCGGGAGGTGCAGACAAAGTCATCCGAATATGGCAAGTCCTGGAGGGTTCACTAGTATGCGCTCTTGAAGGGCATACAGATTGGGTTCGAAGCATAGCGTCTTCCCCCGATGGGCGCTTATTGGCATCTGGGGGCGATGATTGCACCGTCAAGCTGTGGCGGGTGTCAGATGGGAGGCTCGTGGATACCCTCAAGGCACATACGGACTGGGTCTTGAGCGTGGCGTTTTCGCCCGATGGGCAACTGTTGGCGTCTGGAGGTAGGGATAACACCATCCGAATATGGCGGGTATCGAATCGGAGACTGGTGTGCACGCTCAAGGGGCACACAGAGCGGGTTTGGAGTGTGGGATTTTCGCCGGATGGGAGGTTGTTAGCGTCAGGAAGCGACGACAAAACCGTCCGAATATGGCAAGTAGCAGATGGTGCAGAGTTGTATGTCCTGAGAAAGCACACAGACGGGATCCGGAGCGTAGCGTTTTCGCCTGACGGAGGATTGCTGGCGTCAGGGAGTAATGACCACACAATCAGGCTATGGCGGGTCCGGTAGTTTGCCCTGCTCCTGAGCATGGCTGCACGGGGGAGATATTTAGGCATTTTACGTAAGTCCCAAAACTGCATTACACTGGGTTTGCCTTGCTCAATAGCTGACAAGATACGTGGGTCCGACCGAACTTTACGCTCACAACCGCGCATGTCCCATAATAGGGAGCAGCTCCGGAGAGCTACCCCCTGCAATTACCCCGTGCGAGCTGGTGTCTGCGGTCTACTCTAGCTACATGCACGTAACTACGTGGTATTGGCGCGATATGCGATCTGAGATGGCGCTGCCATGTACCGGAGGAGCGTGAGCGATGCGTGCAGGGCACCGTGGATTTGACCCCTGCGTGAGCGGCTGTCCCCGTTGGTGTAGGAGGTGTGCAAAAGAAGCTCCGCAACAGCACGGTCTGTTCACGCAGCGGCGAGCACTTCTCCGAACAGCGTTGCCGAGGTTGCCCGATGGATGCGGACCCGCACGAGCGCCCCGACGGAGCACTCTGGGGTGCGGGGGAAGATGACGACCTTGTTCGTATCGGTGCGACCCTGCCACTCGTCGGGGTTGCGTTTGCTGGGACCTTCGACGAGTACCTCGTGGATGCGCCCGATTTCGCGCTCCTGGTTGACCTCGTAGGAGATCTGCTGCTGCAGGGCGATGATTTCGTTGAGCCGGCGCAGCTTGACCTCTTCGGGGACGTCATCGCCCCACTTCCATGCCCGTGTGCCCTCGCGTGGGGAATACTTGAACATGTAGGCGCCGTCGTAGCGCACGGTCCGCAGGAGCTCCAGCGTTGCTTGGTGGTCTTCCTCGGTTTCGGTGCAAAAGCCGGCGATGATATCGGTGGAGAGGGCGCATTCGGGCATCACCCGCCGGATGCGCTCGATGCGCTCCAGGTACTGCTCGACGGTGTAGCCTCGGTTCATCAGGCGCAGAATCCGGTTCGAGCCGGATTGCACAGGGAGGTGGATGTATTTGCAGATGTTCGGATACGCCGCCATCGTGTCGATGAGCTTATCGCTCATGTCGCTGGGATGCGAGGTCAGGTAGCGGATACGCATGTGCGGGACAGCTTGGGCACAGGCGGCAAGGAGATCGGCAAAGTCTGCCCCGCTGATGGGGTCGCGGTAGCTGTTGACGTTCTGCCCCAGGAGCGTGACCTCTTTGAAGCCGCGCTCGGAGAGGCGTTGCACCTCGGCAACGACGGAGGTCAACGGACGGGAGCGCTCGCGCCCGCGCGTGAAGGGCACGATGCAAAAGGTGCAGAATTTGTCGCAGCCGCGCATGATGGAGATCCAGGCACTGATGCCCTCGGTGCGCAGCGGCTCGATGTCGTCATACGTCTCCACGCGGCTGAGCCGGACGGCAATCCCGTGTTCGCCGGCAAAGGCGTTTTCCAGCAGTTGTGGGAGCTTGCGGTATTCGTCCGGACCCACAACGAGCTCCACCAGTCTATTGCGTCCCAGCAGCCGGGAACGCAGCCGCTCTGCCATGCAACCCAGGATGCCGACCACCAGCCAGGGTTTCCGGCGCTTGTAGGGCTTGAGATGGTTGAGCCGCTCCAGGACGCGCTGCTCGGCATGCTCGCGTACGGCGCAGGTATTGAGCAGGATGACATCTGCCTCCTCCGGACGAGCTGCCACGCCGTAGCCATTGGCGCTCAAGATACCCAGCACGATCTCCGTGTCGTTGAGATTCATCTGGCAGCCGTAGGTCTCCACGTAGACCAGCCGCGCCCCGTTCCCTGTGCGCACGGCAGGTTGTGGAGCAGTCTCCGACCCCAGTACTGGAAGCTCCAGCATCCTCGTCTCTATCCCTGCGCTCACGTTCGGACTTCTGTGCCTATAACGAACCAGCCGTGGGTTTCGTGATACGGCACAGCCGAAGCAACAATGGGCAGCATGGCGGAGAGCTCGGAGAACGTGTGATGAGCACAGTGCTGGAGCATATCATCGTGGTCGGCGATCGGGTGCTCATCAAGCCCAGGACGGGGGAGCTGCGTACACGGTCTGGGCTCTACCTTCCCCCCAGCGTTCGGGAGAACGAGAAGGTGCAAACCGGCTACGTTGTCAAGGTCGGACCCGGATATCTCCTGCCCACCCCGCCGGAGTGGGACGAACCCTGGAAGGCGCGCGAGGTGCAGTATCTGCCGCTGCAAGCACAGGAGGGCGATTTGGCAATCTACCTTCAGCGCGAGGCGCTGGAGCTGGAGCTGGAAGGGGAGCGCTACGTCATCGTGCCGCATTCGGCAATTCTGCTGCTCATTCGGGATGAGGAGCTACTGGAGGGATAGCCCTCGGGAACGCGGACGTGGGGTGAGGCGGTACTTGAGCTCCTGCGTGTGTCAGTAGTGAACAGGGCGAGTGCCATGAGGCGTGGACTACTCCTTGCTTTCGCTACCGCAGTGAACGCGGTTGCCCAATGCTTGCTCTATCCGGTCCCACTTGCCCAACGGGTTGCCGAAGCGGAGCTGATCGTAGAGGGCAGGCTCGAAAGGCAACAGGCGCTCTACGAGCCAACGCGCCCCATGCTCTATACGGTCTGGCAGCTTCGGGTGACCAAGCTCTTCATGGGCGAGTACGCCGCCGATACCCTTCTCCTTGTGCAGGAGGGTGGTCGAACGGACACCCTTTGGGTCGAGGTTCGCCCATCGGCACCTCTTGCCGAAGGCGTTGTGGGAACATTCCTGCTTCGGCGGGCAAGGGCAGAGGTAGGCGCCCGGCTCTCCACGACTGCGTTTGAGCTGGTGGCGGGTCCGCAAGGGGTGCTGGTGTACGAACTGCAATCGGGATTGGCATGGGACCCCTTTGCCCGCTACCCGATTAGTGAACTCTATCGAAGCCTGGAGCAGCTGGTCGGGCAGCCCTATCGGGAGCGTGCACCGTTGCCGCTCTCCTGGCAGCCGCGCAAGGATACCCCAGCGCACCCCCTGGCGACGATTACGGGCTTTACCCCAACGCAGATCACCGCCGGCACCTTTGACACGCTGCGCATCTTCGGTTCGGGCTTTGGGACGACTCCAGGCTCTGTGCAATTCCCGCATGCAGACTACGGAGGCAGCCAATGGTTCACCGTGCCCAGCAACCATATCGTGCTGTGGAGCGATACGGAGATCCGCGTCATCGTCCCCACGGAAGCCGGAACGGGTAACTTCCGCGTGATTACCAGCAGCAACGAAACGGTGCAATCCCCTTCGGCGCTGAGCATTCCCTATGCGGTGCTGACAGTAAGCTCCGGTGGGCAGCGCTACCGCGTGCGCTTGGTCAACGCCAACGGTGCGGGCGGTTATACTCTGACGCCGAACGCTACTTTTGCCGCAAATACGGATGCCTTCAACGCCTTCAAGCGAGCGTTGCAAACATGGCGTTGTAGCACCTATGTCAATTTCGGGCTGGCGCAGACAAGCACTGCAGTCAGATGTGCTGCCGATGACGGCATCAATGTGGTGAGCTTCGATAGCACGGCTTGCAGCCTGCCCAGCGGCGTGCTGGGCGTGACATACACTTACTACGGCGGCTGCTCCGCCGGTGGGCAAGTGTACTGGCATCGTCGAGGCATGGACTTGATCTTCCGCCGCCCCGGAGGTGGAATCAACTGGAACTTCGGACCGCAGCCGCCAGCAGCGAATCAGTACGATTTCGAATCCGTTGTGCTGCACGAGCTGGGGCATGCGCATCAGCTCGGGCATGTGATTGCACCGAATACGCTCATGCACTACGCCATTGGACCGGGTGTGATGACGCGCACGCTGGGGGTGCAGACCGACCAAGCCGGTGGGCTGTACGTGATGCAGTACAGCACGGTCTCGGCTCCGTGCGGACCGGGCGCGATCGTGGCGCTCAACAGCTCGAACTGTGTCATCGGGGCGCCGGTTGCCCGATTCGGTGCACAGCCCGTAAGCGGGTGCCCGCCGCTGACGGTGCAGTTCTGGGATTCCAGCGCAGGCAATCCCTCGGCATGGGAGTGGGATGTCAACGGCGACGGTGTGGTGGACTACACCACCCAGAACTGCGTGCACACGTACCAGCAGCCTGGGCAGTACACGGTACGCCTCGTGGTGCGCAATAGCGCCGGGAGCGATACGCTGATTCGCCCGCAGTACATCACCGTCTACGAGCTTCCGCAGGTAGATGCCGGTCCGGACCGCACTGTCTGTGTTGGGGAAGCCGTCCAGTTGGGGGGAAATCCGACAGCACAAGGTGGCATGCCACCGTACACGTATCAGTGGAGTCCGGCAACGGGGTTGGATAATCCTTCCGCACCCAATCCCATCGCGCGGCTGACCTCTTCGATGCAGTACGTGCTGACCGTCACCGATGCGCGCGGCTGCCGCAGCAGCGATACGGTGACGGTGGTCGTGCAGCCGCTTCCGCAGCCGCGGCTGAACGTGGTCGGTGCGGCGCAGTTCTGCCAGGGAGATAGCGCGCGCTTGGTTGCGCCTTCCGGCTACCGGCGCTACCGGTGGAACACCGGCGATACGCTGCCGAGCATCACTGTGCGCACGGACGGGCTCTACTGGGTTGTCGTCACCGACCAATACGGATGCAGCGGCAGCTCCGATACGGTGCAAATCACGGTCTTTGCCCGACCGCAGGCGCAGGTTAGCGGGAGTTCGCGCGTGTGCCGAGGCGATACGGTGCGCTACAGTGCTGCGTTCCCAGGTGAGGGCGATACTTACAGCTGGGAAGTGCGTGGGGGACTGCTCTTGAGCGGGCAGGGGATGTCCTCAATTCTGGTGCTCTGGGATACGGCAGGAAGCGGCTGGGTGCGCCTCCAGCAGAGCACTCCGCAGGGATGCACGGCGCAGAGCGAGCCCCTCTCGGTGGCTGTGCTGGAGCTTGCTCCGCCGGCGGTTCGGGTGCTGGGACCGAGTGCATTCTGCGAGGGGGATAGCACGGTGCTGGAGGCAGACGCTGGGTACATCCGCTACCGCTGGAATACCGGCGATACAACACGGCGGCTGACGGTGCGCACCGGTGGGAGCTATTTCGTCGAGGTTGTCTCGGCTGAGGGATGCCGTGCCGTTTCTGCGCCGGTACAGATTACGGTCTACCCCCTGCCTCCCAAGCCGAGCATAGAGCGTCGGGGCGATACGCTGGAGTGCCGGAGCCCGGTTGCCGTTGCCTATCAGTGGTACTTCAACGGGGAGCCGTTGCCGGGCGAGCGCGCCGAGCGCCTTGTTGCACAGCGCTCCGGGCAGTATGCCGTTGCGATTGTGGATTCCAACGGCTGCAAGGCGATCTCCGATCCGGTGGATGTGGTCATCTCCGTGCAGGAGCCTGCTCTGGGGCAGCCATGGGCGTGCCTACCGAATCCGGTGACGGGGCAGTTGCACGTATGGCTGCCGGAGGATGTGTCCGAACTTGTGGTGGTGAACGTGCTGGGGCAGACGGTGCTCCGCTCCGCGCTGCCGGTGCCGGCGCAGGGATCGGTCCAACTTGCTCTGGAGCAGCTTCCGCCGGGGGTGTACAGCCTCTGGGTGCTGCGCGGTGGGCGACCCCAGATGTGGTGTCAGTTTGTCAAGCTGTGAGCCGACGATGGATGCTGCGGGAGCGATTCGGGAATCGATCGCGGTCAAACAGCGCCTGCTTGAGCAGTGTTTGGAAGACATCCAGCACTGCGGGAGGCTTTTGGCAGAGAGCCTGCAGCGGGGAGGGAAAGTGCTGCTGTGCGGGAATGGAGGCTCAGCAGCCGATGCACAGCACATCGCAGCGGAGCTGGTCGTACGGCTGCGGAGCCAGGTCAACCGGGCAGCAATTCCGGCGATAGCCCTCACGGTAGATAGCTCCATCCTGACGGCTGGGGGTAACGATTTGGGCTTCGACAATGTCTTTGCCCGCCAGGTGGAAGCCTACGGACGCGCCGGCGATGTGCTGGTGGCAATCTCCACCAGTGGCAATTCCGAAAACGTGTTGCGGGCTGCCCAGCAGGCACAACGCCAGGGGATGGTCGTCATCGGTCTGCTGGGCAACGGCGGAGGACGCATCCTTCCGCATTGCACGGCGGCGGTGGTTGTGCCGAGCTCGGTCACGGCGCGGATTCAAGAAGCGCACATCCTCATCGGGCACATCTGGTGCGAAATGGTGGAGGAGGCGCTCTTCCCGGACCAGGTCCCCGCTACGTGAAAACCCTCTGCACTGCGTCCCCACCCCCGGTTGGTCAATCCGTGCATGCACCGATGAGCACCAAGGCAGAGTACCTGCGTCCGGAAGCGGTGGTGGAGCACATCGACATCACGCGCTATCCCGAAATCGCTGACCTCGTTGCCGCGATGGGGCGCATGTCCTTCCAGGCGCGCAATCTCCATCGCGCTGTGGAGATTTACGAGGCTATGCTCAACGACCCTGAATGCACGGTGATTCTGTGCCTGGCGGGGTCCTTGGTCAGCGCAGGGCTACGTCGCGTCATCGTAGAGGCAATCCGCTCCCGCATGGTGGATGTGGTGGTCTCTACGGGGGCAATCTTGGTGGATCAGGACTTCTTCGAGGCGCTGGGATTCCGCCATTACCAGGGCTCGCCACGTGCCGATGATGAGCAGCTCCGGCAGCTCATGATTGACCGCATCTACGACACATACATCGACGAGGAGGAGCTGCGGGTGTGCGACCACACCATCGCCGAGATCGCCGATAGCCTTGAGCCAGGGGTGTATAGCTCGCGCGAGTTTCTGGCGGCAATGGCGCGCTACCTGCAGCAGCGCGGGTTCGGGGAGGATTCCATTGTTCGCACCGCCTACGAGTGCGGAGTTCCCCTCTTCGTTCCAGCGTTTTCGGATTGCTCGGCGGGGTTCGGACTGGTGCTGCACCAGTACCGGGCGGGAGCACGTCATGTGGCAATCGATTCGGTCAAGGACTTCCGCGAGTTGACTTTCCTGAAGATCCATGCTCGGCAGACGGGGCTGGTGATGGTCGGCGGCGGAGTGCCGAAGAATTTTGCCCAGGACGTCGTGGTTGCAGCAGAGGTGCTTGGGGTGGAGGTACCTATGCACGCATATGCTATCCAAGTCACCGTTGCCGATGAGCGCGATGGAGGGCTTTCCGGCTCCACGCTCCGCGAGGCAAGCTCCTGGGGAAAGGTCTCCGCACAGCGCGAGCAGATGGTCTTTGCCGAGGCAACGCTGGCGCTTCCCCTGCTCTTCGGTGCGGTCTACCACCGCGGGAGCTGGCGGCAGCGTAGGCAGCGGCGCTGGGCTGAGGCACTGGAGAAGGCGGAGTTCTACACCCTTCCGGTGGCACAAGCCGTCTGAGCGCAAGGCTGCTCACGACTCCTCCGCCGGGGGCTGCACAATCAGCACGCCGACGATGGGGTCGTTGGCATGATGCCGGAGGAGCCGCTCGATCAGCGCCGAGGTCAGTACCGTCCCGCTGGGCAGCAACTTGATGCCAGAGCGGGTCTGTACATCGCACAGGAGGCGCATGCCCTCTTGAAGTTCGTGGAGAGCAACGCTGCGAGCATCCTCCCCTGTTTGACGGAGCGCTGCATATTGGCGCAGGAGCGGCAGGAGCTGTGGGTCGTACGCCTGGCGAGCGAATCGCTCCAGATGGGCTACCACCGAGAGCGGCTCCTGCGAAGTGCTCCAGAGCAGTTCTTCAAAGTCGACCGCCAGCCGCAGGAGGCGTGCCGGCAGTGGAATATCCCATGCGCGGAGGTGGCGGGGGAAGCCCGTTCCGTCGTAGTTCTCCCCTACGGCTTCTAAGATCGGTGCCAGGGCAAGCAACTGGCTATGTTGTCGGCACACAGCAGCCGCCGTCAGTGGAATTTGCACAAGCAGCTCCTGCGCAAGATGTCCTTCGCGGGTCATCGGCTCGTGGAGCAGGGAATCCGGCAGTGCGAGCCGACCCAGCGGATACACCATGCCTGCACGCGGCAAGAGCAGGCGCTCCCGTGGTGCCAGCCCTTCGGCGTATTCTGCCAGCCATTGGCAGCAGTGGTAGAGCTGCCCGGAGAGTTGCCGCAGCGCCGGGGAGCGAATCTCCATCAGCGCTTGCAGGAGCTGCAGCAGCTCGTCTAAAGCCGTGGGTGCAAGATCCTGTGGGAACTGTGGTCGGGATTGGAGCGCAAGGAAGGCTGCTTCGAGCTTCTCCTGCAGTTCGGCAACGTAGAAGGGCTTGCGTAGGTAAGCGTCAGCTCGATGCTGGTGGGCAGCTTCACGCCACTCTGCAGAGTCGAAGGCGGTCATGAGGAGGACATAGGTGGAGGCAAGTTCCGGAGTGGACTTGATGCGTTGGCACAGTCCCAGACCGCTGGTCTCCCCCGGAAGCATAATGTCGCAGAGCACAATTGCGGGGCGATGGCGCTGGACCAACTCCCACGCCTCTTCGGCAGAGCCCGCTGTCAGGAGCTCCACCTCTGGGAACAGCTCCCGGAGCACGGCTTCCAGCGCTGCCACAACCGATGGCTGGTCATCCACAATCAAGATGCTCAACGGAGCCGGAGTCATGATGATCCGGTCGACTGCGTTTGGGCGGAGGTGTCCCGTTGCACTTGCATCAGACGGAGAAAGTCCGCTGTCGTCAGCCGCCGTACCAGGATGCTCACTCGGCGGTTGGAGGGGTCGAAGGGGTTTTCCGGATTGCGGGGTTTGGAGTCCGCATAGCCGATGACGCTGGTAACCTGCCCCTTCCACAGACCGGCTTGTTCCAGCACACGCCGGGCAGCATTGGCGCGGTCGGTGGAGAGCTCCCAATTGGTATAGCGCGAACCGGGGGCGTAGGCGCGGCTGTCGGTGTGCCCTTCGACCTCGATGTGGTTGGGCAACCGAGCGATGACCTCACCCAAACGGC
>Ga0072500_139553_pt1 | contig 17349 bp, 14 predicted proteins | sample GBScelen77Swater_FD_63803 | JGI IMG/M metagenome (GOLD analysis project Ga0072500, IMG submission 63803) | Hot spring microbial communities from Great Boiling Spring, Nevada - cellulolytic enrichment S 77C v2 (version 2) | ecosystem: Environmental > Aquatic > Thermal springs > Hot (42-90C) ...
TTGTTGCTGGTTGCCCTTCAAGCCTTTTGACCCAATGGCAAGTTGCCGACAAAAGCACAGCCGAACTGATGGCTGCCTTTTACCGAAACTGGCGATCTCAAAAAATCACCAAAGCCGAAGCCCTTCAAAGAGCCCAATTAAGTCTACTTCGCAGCAACCAATGGTCTCACCCCTTCTTCTGGGCACCCTTTGTCCTTGTTGGAGATGGACGATAACTCCGTCCCGCAATTCCGATGGCAATATGAGAGCGATTTCGGCAATTATAAAAATGGGTGAAAGGGAAGGCTCGTAAGAGAGAGCCTCAAAATGAGACTACAAGGCTCATGAATAGCAGTTTGGGACGAGCCTTGTAATTCCTGAAATAAAAGTGAGGAGGTGTAGCGAAAATGAAGTGTCCAACTTGTGGCGCTGATATTCCGGAAGGCACGACAGTTTGTCCAGACTGCGGGATGGAAATCACGGGTGAGCAACTTGCAGAGGTTGTGCAGGAACCACAACCGGTTGCTCCACAACCTGAACCTGTAAGTGTTGTGCCACCACCTGCACCTCCCGTCGCCCTTCCGGCAGAGGGAGTGGCTCGCCTGCTATTTAAGCGTGGCGGAGTTTTGACAGGTGAAGAGTTCCCTATCGGAGGAAGGGTCATAATCGGACGCTTCCATGAGGAGACAGGTCCTGTAGATGTAGACCTTTCTCACCTATCTGGGAGTGAGTATGTCTCCCGTCGCCATGCCGAAATTTACCAGGACCCTTCAGGTCAGTGGTTCGTGAAGGATTTGGATTCCCGCAATGGAACTTACCTTCGCTCATCGGAGACAGGGCAATACCAAAGACTTCCTTCCAACCAACCGACTCCTATCAAAGACGGGGATGAAGTTGTGTTTGGTAATGTCCATTTCGTCTTTCGCACGCAAGGATAGGAAGGGGGGTGAAGACAGTGATGGAGAAGGGTGAGGACTTCCTTGAGGAATACAGTGAGCCCATTGAAGAGGAATCGTTTGCTCCCCTGCTGTCGGTTGGAGGGAGTGTTCGGCATCCAGAGAAGGGCACGCAATATCAAATCCAAAAAATCGTGATAGTGAAAGGATGGCTTTGCCCCTACGCTCTCTACGAAGTTAAGGAAATTCCTGAGCCGTCCACTTTTCCTGAAGCAACCGTGTCATCCCCTGAGAATGAGGAAAAACTTGAACAGTTAACAACTGTTCCTGAGGAATCTGAAGCAACTGAACCGAAAGATGTAGAAACGCCGATGGAAGAATTTCCCGTCTTTTGGCTATGGGAAGCGAATAACTCTGAGAAGGTCGCATGGTTACGAAAAGAGGCGGACATCTTTAGCGCTTTAAACTCACCCCTGTTCCCTAAGGTGCAGGCTCAGTTTGCACAAGGCGAAAGGTTCTACCTTGTGACAGAGCCTTTACCAGAAAATAGTTTGGAAGAAGCCTTGCAGCGACAAGAACTCACTTTCTCCGATTTTCTCCTAATCTTGACCCAAGTGGCGCAAGGGTTAGTCCATCTCCATCAGGCTGGATGGGTTCACTCAGGATTACAACCTTCTTGTATCCTCTTGGGCAAACCAATTAAGTTAGTAGACCTAAGACATGCTCGCCGCCGAGGGGAAGATTCCGATTTGGAAGTGCAAGGCGATGTTGGAGTGGATGTTTTCTCCGTTGGGGCTATCCTTTACCGTTTCGTTCGTGGAGAACCTCTCTCGGAGAATGGGGTCTCGCTAACTGAGTGGAAGTGCCGTTACAGTGGTGTCCCGCAAATCCTTCGTCGCTGTGTAGGACCAAGAGAAGAACGCTATCCGAACCTTCAAGTGCTTCACGAAGACCTTAAGAGACTTCGGAGGCGCTATATGCCTAACATCACCTACGACCTCTTTGGTGCTACGACCATCGGCTTAGAGCCCTCCAGAACGACCAATGAGGATTCTTATGGGTATGTGGAAGGGAGTGTTCAAACAGATGTGGAAAGTATCCGTTGGCTTGTTGCATGTGTGGCTGATGGGATGGGTGGTATGGAAGCAGGGGAAGTTGCCAGCGAGATAGCAGTAAAGACAGTTTTGAAGGAATCTGTCAAGACTATCCAAGAGCACCATTCTGTCCCTTCCTTTGAGGAGCAATCTCAATGGGTAAAGGAATGGGTTCACAAAGCCAACGAAAAGGTCTGTGAAGCCATGCAAAACAGGAGAACCAGAGGGGGGACTACCCTTTCCTGCGTCTTCCTTTTGGGGAAGAGGTTAGCGATTGCTCATGTAGGGGACTCTCGTATCTACCTTCTCCGAGAAGGGAACATCCATTTACTTACCCGTGACCACTCCTTGGCAGCTGTCTTAGCATTGCAGGAAGGAAAAGCAGGGGATTTGCATTACCTTCGCACTCATCCTGACCGAAATCGGTTAACCCGTTCCTTAGGGGAGCGAACCCCCTTGCCTGACTACTTCGTTGAAGGTTTCCCGACTGAAGTAACTCAAAAGGCTGTTTTGGAGTTACAAGATGGAGACACCCTTTTGCTCTGCTCCGATGGTGTCTGGGAACCTGTTACCGAGGAAGAGATGGCAATAGCCTTACAAAAGCATGCTGACGACTTGTCTCGGGTTGCCTATGAAATTCTTGACTTGGTCTTGCAACGAGGTGCACCTGACAATGCGACAGTCTTATTGGTTCGCCTCCGAGAGAGGCAACCTGTTGAGATCATAACCCAAGCAGGGGGTGAGGAAGATGTTGAATCTGGTTCTCAAACCTCATCGGACGCACCTGAAGGCTCAGACGGCTGAGCCTCAAAAACTTTTCGTAATGCTTCGTTGTATCCCTGAAAGGCAGGTCGCTCAAACTCGCCCACCTTTGGCGCTCGCTTTAGTGATTGACACCAGTGGCTCTATGCGGGATGAAGTAGATAACACCATCAAATTGGAACGAGCCATTCAGGCAGCTCATAAGTTGGTGGATGACCCTGACCTTTGTCCCGAAGATAAAATCACTATCATTCAATTTGACGACGAGTCCCGTGTTCTCCTACCAATCTCCCCCTTGCAGCGAGGAAAAGCCCACCAAGTCATAGACACTTTGAGACAGTATAGTGGCGGAACTCAAATGGGTAAAGGGATGAGGAATGCCCTTAACCAACTTGGTAAAGAACCTCCAGAGGTCGCCAAAAGGTTGATTCTCTTAACCGATGGAATGACTTTTGACGAAGAGGATTGCCGAGCCTTAGCCATTCAACTGGCTGAGACGAACACTCCGATCATCGCTATTGGTATTGGTGAAGAATACAACCAAGATTTGCTGATTGAGTTGTCCGACACTACTAAGGGACGCTCCCTGCACCTTCAGGACATTCAGCAACTTGACCAGTTTTTCAGCCAAGAAGTTCAGCAAGCGGTGCGGGAGGTCGTAACTGATTTGCGGCTTAAAGTTCAAGTTGTTCGGGGCGTGACATTGGATGCTATCACCCGAGTCTATCCAAACTTAGTGGAAGTGCCTTTGGGGGAGCAACCTTACCGTTTGGGCAATATCCCTGCAGGTGACTATACCGTTTTCATCTTGGAGTTCACCGTCTCTGGCATCCCCCGTCTTCCCAGTCGTGTTCGATTAGCCCAACTGACCCTATGGGCGAGTGCCCCTGGTCTTAAGCAACGGCAGGTAGAGTTTCCACCCAAAGAGTTATTCGTGACCTTTACCAACGATGAAACTGCTATCGCTCAAATAGACCCTGAGGTGTTAGATTATGTCCAGCAAAAGAATGTGGATAACTTAGTAGCCCAAGCCACACGCTTGCTGGCGCAAGGGAAGACTCAAGAGGCTCGTCAAACCCTTCAATATGCTCAACAGATTACCCAACGCCTGAACAATTTAGGTCAGACCCGTCTATTGCAGAATGCCCTTGAAGAGTTGAACCGAACAGGCACCATCTCTGAAAACACCCGCCGAACCTTACGAGCAGGCGGACGAACTATGACAGTCAAGTCGGGAAAGACAGAACCCTTAGAGATAGGGATGTCTGGTGAAGAAATCCGTAAAGCGACCGGTGCATAAATCCGACCGAAAGGATATCTCGGCGAGATGGGAGGTGAAGATTTATGGAACAATGGGAATATGCTATCGTGGAGTGGCTTTGGAACCAAGACTGGATTCACTACCTTTTACCAGACGGAACTCATGATAGGCTAAAAGGAAGTTATGCCGAGGTCGTTGAATTACTTACGCGTCTGGGTCAAGAAGGATGGGAAGTCGTCAGCGCAGTAGCGACAGGTAACTGGATTCTTTGGACACTCAAACGACGAATTTAGTCTTTTGAAGCAGCAAACTTTCTGGTAGGTGAAAGGGATGCGAAGTCCGGAGCGACCCTTCACACCAGAGCCAGGACCAAGACCTTGCCCTCAATGTCACGGCTCTGGAAAGATCAAGCGTAGCGGCAAAGAAGAGACCTGTCCCACCTGTAAGGGGAAAGGGACAGTCGTAGGTGACAGACGGTGATGTCTTAAGCATTCTACAAACTTAGAGGGGGGAGTGACGATGAAACTCATCATCCGAAGGAACCAAGCAGATGTAAAAGGATTTTTCGGAGGGCACAAAGGCGTCCGCTTTAGCCTTTACGCGCAGGTGCGAATCTCTGACGAAGAAAAAGCGCTTATAGATCGCTACAAGGTTGGGGACTATATCCTGGCTGAATATGAACTAAGGCTTGGAAGGGACATAGTTCGCTTCACTTGGTCTGTCAATGACCTCATAAGGGGTAAGTCAGTAGAGACAGACGATATTGCAACGCTACTCAAATTGGAAGAAAGCGTCAAGAGAGGGTGCGTCTCCTTAAAGGCTCTACTGGAAGTCATGCGGACTTTCGGCGGGGAGGAAGTGATTGATGTGGACGAACTGGCAGAGACGATGACGGCTTGAGAAGAGATGCATAAATGACAGCATGCTAATGCCCTTCAAAGGAGGGATGTGACGATGGCGCGAAACTTAGAGAAGGAAATTCTTTTGCCAACCGAACAGGTGACTGCTAATTTCAGGGAGTTGCAAGTCAATAACCAGCCTAGCTTCTCTGCTACGGTCACCAATTATAGGCTTCTCTTCTGGCAGACAGATGTCATCCATGATATCCGTCTGGATGCTATCGCTGCCTTGTCTTGGGGTCGCTTGCAGCGACCCCTTTGGGAATTGATCGTTGGTGGGCTTTTCGTGTTGGTGGGAATATTTGCATTGCGTGAAGTGTTCGCTCTCGGCTTTTTCATGTTGCTGATAGGAGGCTTAATAATTGCCCATTGGTTTATTTACAGGCAATGGGAGAAGTTGGATATTTACACGACAGGCGCAAAATCTTTCTCCGTCAAAGGACCAAAGGAAATACTCTTTGAACTTTACAAAGCCATTCGTCAACAAGGGGGTGATGTGTGATGGCGAAGTATGACCGCTGCCCTAACTGCGGCAACAAGGGCGAAGCAAACATCTATCGGTGCAACAAATGCGGTAAAGTGTTCTGTAGTGATTGCGGTAAGACATCCCTTAGTCTATTCAACTGGTTAGTTGGGCGTGGTGGCGGAAGATGCCCAGTTTGCAACTCTGATGACACCGCTTACTTAGGTTCAATTGGAGATACTTTCTCTTTCCGATTTCGTTAGGACGCCACATGCAATGTAAGTTCAATCTTTCCCGAATGACGCTAAAATATCGTATCAAAACTCGGAACGGTAAGACTTAGAAAAAAGATGCTGCTTTGGGGGGTGAAGAGTCATGACTTGTCCTTTTTGTGGTGCGGAAGTTGGGAACGCAAACTTTTGCCCACAATGCGGGGCAAGTGTCTCCGTCCCTTCTGTCTCTGTCACCCCTGCCTTGCCAGTAGGAACGAAACTTCTTGGCGGAAAATACAGTGTCGGGAAGGTTTTAGGGCAAGGAGGCTTTGGCATAACTTACATGGGCGCTGACACCCTTCTCTCCCGTCCTGTCGCCATCAAAGAACTTTTCCCTGAAGGTTGCCAAAGAAATGGAACGACTGTCCAACCAACCCGAATTACTCCTTCTGACTTTTCTTACATGAAGCAGCGATTTTTGGACGAAGCAAGGTTGCTTGCATCTTTGAACCATCCTGGCATCGTCAGGGTTTACGATTTCTTTGAAGAGAACAACACGGCATACATGGTGATGGAGTTTTTGAGGGGGAAGTCATTGGCGAAGTTAGTAGAAGAAAGAGGAGGGGCATTAAGTGAGCGAGAGGCAGTGGGATACATATTGAAGGTTTGCGAGGCGTTAGATGTAGTTCACAAGGCGGGATATTTGCATCGTGACATAAAGCCAGATAACATCATAGTTTGTGAAGATGGAAGGGTTGTATTGATAGACTTTGGTGCAGCGAGGGCGCATATGGCAGGAAAGACGGGAAGGATGACAGTGATATTGACGCCAGGTTTTGCACCATATGAGCAGTATGCGACGATGGCGAGGTTTGGACCGCCACTGGACATATATGCATTGGGAGCGACTTTGTATTTTTTGTTGACTGGGGAAGTTCCAGTATCTGCGCCAGACAGGGCGATAGGGGTAGAGTTGAAGTCGGTGAGGGAGTTGAATGGTAGTGTGAGTGAAAGGGTAGATGAAGCGGTGATGAAGGCGATGGCTATGAAGGTAAATGAGAGACCGCAGAGTGTTGAAGAGTTTGTTAAGTTGTTGACTTCTCCAGTGAGTGCAGCACCGAAAGTTTCAGTCCCTTCAGTGGCGAAAGGAGTGTGGAGAGAAGTTGCTACTTTGATAGTGCATGAGGGTGTTGTATGGTCTGTTTCCTTTAGTCCTGATGGGAAGTTTTTGGCTTCGGGGAGTTGGGATAATACCGTGAAGGTATGGGAGGTAGGTAATTGGAGAGAAGTCGTAACCTTGAGGCATGGAGACTTTGTGTGGTCAGTAACCTTCAGTCCTGATGGGAAGTTTTTGGCTTCGGGTAGTAGTGATAATACGGCGAAGGTATGGGAGATAAGGAGTTGGCGTGAAGTCGCTACCTTGAGTGAGCATAAGGGTGGTGTATTATCTGTTTCCTTCAGTCCTGATGGGAAGTTTTTGGCTTCGGGGAGTTGGGATTATACGGTGAAGGTATGGGAGGTAGGGAGTTGGCAAGAAGTCACAACCTTAAGTGGGCATAAAGGTGATGTGAATTCTGTTTCCTTCAGTCCTGATAGGAAGTTTTTAGCTTCGGGGAGTCATGACAATACGGTGAAGGTATGGGAAATAGGGAGTTGGCGGGAAGTCGTTACCTTGAGGGGGCATGGGGATAGTGTGAATTCAGTTTCCTTCAGTCCTGATGGGGAGTTTTTGGCTTCGGGAAGTAGAGATACTACGGTGAAGATATGGCGGGTAGGTAGATGGAAAGAAGTCGCTACCTTGAGTGGGCATAGGGATGATGTGTGGTCTGTTTCCTTCAGTCCTGATGGGAAGTCTTTGGCTTCGGGGAGTGCGGATGAGACGGTGAAATTATGGGAGGTAGGGGGATGAAAAGCCTGTCAAAGGAGGGAAGGAAGGATGGGATGGGTGAGAGACTTCATGGTAGATGTGAGCAAGGAGAGGGTAGAAACAGTTTCTTGGTTAACGGGTAGAGAGAAGGCTGATGAAGTGAACCGAAAAGGGAAGCGTTTGTTTGGAGTTTATAGAAAGATAAGAGTATGGGTTCTGGAGACGACTTTCGCAGGAGGTGAAGAGAGATGGCGTGGGTTCGTGACTTCTTTGAGATAGACTTAGGAAAAGTTCGGGTTGAAGATGCAGACCCTAACTTCCAAAGGACTCATCACGGCTACACGAGAGAAGAAATTGAGGGGTGGATACAGAACTTGAAGGAGATTCAAAGGCTTTGTCGGGAGAAAGGATACACGGCGGAGGATTTTCAGAGAATGCGCAACAGTCCCGATCCCAAAGAACAAGCCCTTTGGAAAACCTACTATGAATTTTATGAGTGTCGTGAATCACCGCATATGGTGAAAGTGGAATGGGTGAGAGACCATTATGAGGTGACAAACGGGCAGCATCGCATCTTAATGGCGAAGCAGATGGGTTTAAGGCACATGCCTGCGATGGTTTCAGCGCCTGACGAAGCGACTTTGCAGAGACTGAGAGCGGAAGGGGAAAGGATTGCAGCGGGCGAATACCCTAAAAGGGGTTCAACACCGATATGGGAACGAACATCGCAACAAAGACAACGACCGGAAAGGGAACGATGGGAGAGATAAAGGGATGGAGCGAGAAGTTTACTACTGCGGATGCTGTCGGAGACAACAACTTCCTAAGGAAGGGGAGCGTTACAAGATTTGCAATGCGCCAACAGTCTCTTAGTTCACCGACCGAGAGACGGCTGAAGAAGTGCATAGGAAATGGGGGAGATTGTTTAGAGGTTATCAACAGGAGAGACAGGATACACCTTTATGAGAATGAAGGAATCAAAGGCAACATTCTTTAAAGAGGGACCGTTGCCGTTGAGTTGAGGAGATGATGTCCAATGGAGCCTCAGCAAATCTTTTGGTTAATATTTGTCGGGATCTTTAAGCTCTTCCTTAAGTTCCATCTTTGGTATTTAAAAGGACTTGGTAAGGCGATGGTTTTCCTGTTCAACAACATGAGGGGCTGGAGGAGTTGGAGTTTAGGGAGAAGGCAAATGATTTTAGGACCTGGTGACCCACCACCGATGGCAGACCGAATTCAGGACTATTGGGATTATCGGGGAGTAGCCGAAGAAAGGGAACTGAGCCCATTGTTTCAGGGGACGGTAAGTTTAGGGTATTACTGGCATCCAAAAAGAGGACCTGGCAGACCTTTGTTTTTGCCTGCGGAATTACTTTACCGAAACTGTGCCGTCATCGGACCGCCTGGCTCTGGGAAAACGGAAGGGATTATCATCCCGTGGATTTTGGAGTTGCTAAGTTCAGGTTACAGCGTTGTGACCGTTGACATAAAGGGAGATTTGTTTGACCGTCTTTATGGAGAGGCACAGCAAATGGGTGTTCGGGTTTGGTATTGGAACCCTTCTGACCTTGCCCGTTCCCAATCTTGGAACTGGCTGGATGAGGTGAGAGATGGTCGTGACATAGAGGCAACCGTTCAAAGCATTCTTGGTCGCCCACGCCCTAACGACCCACAACCTTTCTTCTATGAGCGGGATTACCGATGGCTTAGGGCGATTATCGGGATAACGAAAGAGGTTTATGGGAATCAGGCGAGACCGCAAATGCTGTATCAGTTAGTCGGGGATCAAGAGGCACTTCGGGATGTTTTTCGCAAATACCCACAAGTTCGCAGTCGGGCGGTTGAGTTGGCAGATTTGTTTCAGTTTTCCGTTGATGAACATTCTCGGGCAGTAAGCGGTTTGTTGAATGCATTGCACTTGTTCAACGACCCTTCGGTGGTTAAAGTGAGCGGTAGAAGTGATTTTCGGTTACCATCCATTGGTCGGTCACCGACTTTGTTGGTGATTGGTGCATCTTTGGCGGATGCTCGTGCTGCTGAGGTTTTGTCCAGCATCATGTTGAATTTGCTTTTTAACTTCATCTACCGAAGGTTCGGTCCTGGTGGTTCTCAAACGCCTTTGCCACTTTACTTCATGTTGGACGAAGCGCCGAGATTAAAAGAACGCATCAATTTTGAGGAAGTCCTTTCCGTCGCCCGCGCAGCGAAGGTGGGTATTTGTTTGGCTATGCAGGATGTGACCCAGTTTGGGGATGAGAGACAAGTTTCGGCGATCCTTTCAAACTGCTTGACGATAATCCTTTTACGGGGTTCATCGCCAGCGGCTGCCAAGTATTTCTCGGAAAGGTTAGGGCAGAGGGTGGATCAAGTCGTAGTGCATAGTCGTCATCGTGGTCCTTTTGACCTGTTTAGCCAGCGAGGTAGCAGCGTGCAAACGGTGACAGTGCCAGTGCTGAGGGAGCGGGAAATCATGTATCCGCCCTTTGGGCAATATTGTGCTGTCTGTCAAGTCTCACCCGTAACCAACAAGCCGTTCCTGATTGACTTGACGCGGCATTAATAGGGAGGGATGGGAAATGGGAGAAATTACCCGAAAGTTCTGCTCAATTTGTGGGGCAGGTAACCCCATTGGGTCAAGTTATTGCTGCGTTTGCGGGTCATCTTTATCGGGAGAGGAGCAATACCCAGCCGATATTTCCCTTGCTCCAGACACCCCACTGCAAAACGGTCGTTACATCGTGAAAAGACTGATTAGAGCGGACATCAGCCTCCTTTACACTGGACGCCACACCTTCTTAGATCACCCCGTTTTCATTTTGGAGTATTTTGGGCATTGCAATCGGCAAGGGACAAAAGTTCAGCCGCTGGAAGGCACTGAATCGTTGTTTGAGAACTCAAAGCGATGGCTCGCACACAACGCACGATTGCTGTTCAAACTAAACCATCCTGGCATCGTGAGGGTTTACGATGCCTTTGAAGAAAACAACACCGTCTATATGGTCATGGAGTTTTTGAAGGGGAAGCCGTTGAGCCGTCTTTTAGACGAGCGGGGTGGGGTGATGGAAGAAGCGGAGGCTGTAGGCTACATCGTGCAAGTAGCAGAGGCACTGGAAGTGGTTCATCAAGCAGGGTATCTGCATCGGGACATCAAACCCGATAACATCTTCATCTGCTTGGACGGACGAGTTGTGCTGGCATTGGGCTTTGATATTGCCCGACCTTACAGAAAAATGAGATGCCCTATCTGTGGTTCTGATGTTCCAATGGACGAAATGGTTTGTCCAGTATGCGATGGTGAGATCACAAAAACAGAAGAAACCGTGGAGACAGAGATGGAACCTGTTTTGACGCCAGGTTATGCGCCTTTGGAGCAGTATGGGGAGAAGGGACGCTTTGGACCACCATTGGACATATATGCTTTGGGTGCGACTTTGTATCACCTTTTGACAGGGCAGATGCCTCCTTCTGCACCTGATCGGATTCAAGGTTTGGATTTAATCCCTCCCCACCAATTGAACCCAAAGGTTAGTCGGAAAGTAAGTGATGCAGTGATGAAAGCGATGGCGATGCGGATAGATGAGCGTCCACAGAGGGTGTGGGCATTCATAGAAGCCTTGAGGTGAGAGGTGATAAGAGATGGTGCAGTGTCCGACTTGCGGGGCACAGAACTCTCAAGGGGTAAGTCAGTGTTGGCGATGTGGCACTTTTTTGTTGTCCCTTTATCTTCCCGTGGGGACGAAGTTGAGAGGTGGTGCTTACACCATCGGGAAGGTTTTGGGTCAAGGTGGTTTTGGCATCACTTACAAGGGGAGCGATACCCGCCTTCATCGGGTCGTGGCAATTAAGGAGTTTTTCCTCCAAGGTTGTATTCGGCAAGGCACTGCTGTCAGCATTGCTACTCCGTCCATCACTCCCGCTGATTTTGAGGCGATGAAGCAACGCTTCCTGCAAGAGGCAAGGACTTTGGCACGCTTCAACCATCATGGAATTGTTCGGGTTTACGATGTTTTTGAGGAAAATCGGACGGCTTATATCGTCATGGAGTTCCTTCAAGGTAAGCCCCTTAGCCGAATTTTGGAAGAGCGGGGTGGACGAATGGAAGAACAAGAGGCGCTTAGATATATTGCCCAGGTTTGTGAGGCGTTGGAACTTATCCATAGTTCTGGCATCTTGCACCGAGACATAAAACCAGATAACATCATGGTCTGCGATGATGGTAGAGTGGTTCTCATTGATTTTGGGGCAGCGAGAGAGTTCGCTGCCAGAGCCACTCAACGACACACGATCATTCTTACCCCAGGCTACGCACCATTGGAACAATACTCCGAGCGAGGGCAGAGAGGACCTTTTACCGACATTTACGCCTTATCAGCGACTCTTTATCATTTGCTGACAGGTGAAGTGCCAGTTCCCGCTCCTGAACGGCGGGTTGGAATACCCCTGCCCGATGTGCGACAATTGAACCCAAGGATAAGCCCTCATGTGGCACAAGCCATCATGCAAGGTTTAGAGATGGATAGCGATAAGCGCCCGCAGACCGCACGAGATTTCCTGAACATGTTACAGGCAAGAAGGGTTGCTGCACCAGTAACGCCAGCCCCTGCACCCGCACCAACCACTCCTAAAGCCATCCAGATGGACGAGTTGTTTAAAAGCATTTTGGCGCGCCTTTATGGTCTCAGCGAAAAAGCCTATCAAGAAGGAATGGTCATTGATTGCCTTTGGATTAGCCAACTGGAAGAAGCAGCCGTGCAAGGCATGTCGGTCCACTTAGAACAAGGCAAACAATATCTCATCGCTGGAACTGGTGATGACCAAGTAATCACAGACTTGGATGCACGAGTTTATGACCCTGATGACATAGTCGTTGGAGAAGATACCCTGAAAGATAATGTGCCTGTCATTCGCTTCCGAGCATCCAAGACAGGTCCTTACAAAATTGCTGTCTGGGCATTTGAGATGAATGGTGAGAAAGGGTTCTATGCAGTGGTCATCGGTCATCAATTAACTTCCAGCGACGAACGAAGGGTCATGAGCGTTTGGGAGGGCATATTTGAGCGCTTCTTAGCCTTGGTCGTAGCAGCGGCACAGGCAGGCTTCCTTTGCCTTCATGCAGAACTGGACACAGTTGGAGAGCGCTTCACCCGAACATTAGGAATGGAGTTGGAAGGCGGTTACGACTATCTCATCGTTGCTGCTGGCGATGAGGTCCATATCGCTGACCTGGACATGTTGGTAGAATTGCCCGATGGTAGGACAATGGAAGACAGAGGTCCCGACAATGTGCCCAAAGTCGCATTTCATCTGAACCGAACAGGGAAAGCCAAAGTCACCTTGATCCCTGCTAAAATGCATAAAGGCTATGCAATAGGCTACTACGCACTTTTCATCGGGAGAAAGTAGGGGTGAAGTTTCATGACTTGTCCTTTTTGTGGTGCGGAAGTCGGGAATGCGACAATTTGTCCACAGTGTGGGGCGAGTTTGGCTGTCCCTTCTGTCTCCCTTTCCTTGCCTTTGGGAACGAAACTTCTTGGCGGAAAATACAGTGTCGGGAAAGTTTTAGGGCAAGGAGGCTTTGGCATAACTTACATGGGCGCTGATACAATCCTTTCCCGTCCTGTTGCCATCAAGGAACTCTTCCCTGAAGGTTGCCAAAGGAATGGAACGACTGTCCAACCAACCCGAATTACTCCTTCTGACTTTTCTTACATGAAGCAGCGATTTTTGGACGAAGCAAGGTTGCTTGCATCTTTGAACCATCCTGGCATCGTCAGGGTTTACGATTTCTTTGAAGAGAACAACACGGCATACATGGTGATGGAGTTTTTGAGGGGTAAGTCATTGGCGAAGTTAGTTGAAGAAAGAGGAGGGGCATTAAGTGAGCGAGAGGCAGTGGGATACATATTGAAGGTTTGCGAGGCGTTAGATGTAGTTCACAAGGCGGGATATTTGCATCGTGACATAAAGCCAGATAACATCATAGTTTGTGAAGATGGAAGGGTTGTATTGATAGACTTTGGTGCAGCGAGGGCGCATATGGCAGGAAAGACGGGAAGGATGACAGTGATATTGACGCCAGGTTTTGCACCATATGAGCAGTATGCGACGATGGCGAGGTTTGGACCGCCACTGGACATATATGCATTGGGAGCGACTTTGTATTTTTTGCTGACTGGGGAAGTTCCAGTATCTGCGCCAGACAGGGCGATAGGGGTAGAGTTGAAGTCGGTGAGGGAGTTGAATGGTAGTGTGAGTGAAAGGGTAGATGAAGCGGTGATGAAGGCGATGGCTATGAAGGTAAATGAGAGACCGCAGAGTGTTGAAGAGTTTGTTAAGTTGTTGACTTCTCCAGTGAGTGCAGCACCGAAAGTTTCAGTCCCTTCGGTGGCGAAAGGAGTGTGGCGTGAAGTCGCTACTTTGTGGGGACATGGGGATTGTGTGAATTCCGTTTCCTTCAGTCCCGACGGAAAGTTTTTGGCTTCGGGTAGTTATGATGAGACGGTTAAGTTATGGGATGTAGGTAGTTGGAGAGAAGTCACTACTTTGAAGGGGCATAGGGATTGGGTGAGGTCAGTAACCTTCAGTCCCGACGGAAAGTTTTTGGCTTCGGGTAGTGGTGATAAGACGGTGAAAGTATGGGATGTAGGTAGTTGGAGAGAAGTCGCTACCTTGAGGGGGCATGGAAGTTATGTGGACTCTGTTTCCTTCAGTCCTGACGGAAAGTTTTTGGCTTCGGGTAGTGAGGATTATACGGTGAAGTTATGGGAAGTAGGTAGTTGGAGAAAAGTCGCTACTTTGAAGGGGCATGAGGATTGGGTGAAGTCAGTAACCTTCAGTCCTGACGGAAAGTTTTTGGCTTCGGGTAGTCGTGATAAGACGGTGAAGTTATGGGAAGTAGGTAGTTGGAGAGAAGTCACTACTTTGAAGGGGCATGTGGGGATTGTGTTTTCAATAACCTTCAGTTCCGACGGAAAGTTTTTGGCTTCGGGTAGTAGGGATAAGACGGTGAAGGTATGGGAGGTAGGTAGTTGGAGAGAAGTCGCTACTTTGAAGGGGCATGAGGATTGGGTGACTTCGGTAACCTTCAGTCCCGACGGAAAGTTTTTGGCTTCGGGTAGTTCTGATCATACGGTGAAGTTATGGGAGGTAGGTAGTTGGAAAGAAATCACTACTTTGAAGGGGCATGAGGGTTGGGTGAATTCGGTAACCTTCAGTCCCGATGGAAAGTTTTTGGCTTCGGGTAGTGATGATAAGACGGTGAAGTTATGGGAGGTAGGTGGATGAAAAGCCTGTCAAGGGATGGAAGGTTAGAGACTTGAGGAAGGGATAGGTGTTGAAGAGATTGAGCCAAAGGGAGAGGCAATCTTTCAGGGCATGACTGAGGTGAAAGGAAATGATGCCTTGTCCGATTTGCCAAAATTCTAATCCTATTGGTGCAAAGTTTTGCCGAAGTTGTGGTAGTCCCTTAGGTGCTTTAGCGGGGGTGTCGGTCTCTTCCTATGCCCTTCCTGTGGGCACGAGCCTTTTTAATGGTCGCTATGTGATAGAAAAGGAACTGGGTGCTGGAGGATTTGGCATTACCTACAAAGCCACCGACACCCTTCTTTCCCGTCCCGTCGCTATCAAAGAGTTTTTCCTTTCAGGAAACTGCATCCGTCAAGGGAAAAATGTCGTTCCATTGCCTACCATCAACCTTCAAGATTATCAAGCCTTTCGTCAGGAGTTCATTGCGGAAGCACAAGTTTTGGCGAAGATAAAGCATCAAAACAAGGTGGAAGTTTACGATGTTTTTGAAGAGAACAACACGGCATACATGGTGATGGAGTTTGTTGAGGGTAAGAACTTACTTAGGTTGCTGGAGGAGAGGGGGGGTGTGATGGATGAAAGGGAAGCCATCGGCTACATCACTCAGGTTGCTGGAGCGTTAGAGGCAATGCATCAGGCAGGTTACCTTCATCGGGACATAAAGCCAGAAAACATCATGGTGACGAGAGATGGCAGGGCGGTGTTGATAGACTTTGGTGCAGCGAGGCAATTTATTGCTCAGAGGACGAAGACGATGGATCCTATTTTGACGCCTGGGTATGCACCTTTGGAGCAGTATACAACGAGGGCAAGGTTTGGACCTGCATTGGACATATATGCGTTGGGAGCGACATTGTATCACTTGTTGACGGGTCAGGTTCCTGCTGCAGCACCTGATCGGGTTCAGGGGGTGGATTTAGTGCCACCACATCAATTGAACCCGAAGGTAAGTCGGCATGTTAGTGAAGCGGTGATGAAGGCAATGGAGATAGAGGTGGCGAAGCGATATCAGAGCGTAGGGGAGTTTTTAAGGGCTTTACAAGCGCCTGCAGGGGAGCCTTCCGTCAGCCAATCTCAGGGGGTTGTTTCTCAACCGATATCAAAGCAAACACCCAAACCCTCTCCAGTAGTTCAACAACCAAGGCATCAGCCGCAACCATCCCCTATCGTCCAACAGCCCAAGCCAGCACAATTAATGCGATATTTGGGACGGGGTGTGGGTGAAAAGATGGGAGCGGTTACAGGAGCGTTATCGGGGGCAATAGGGGGCTTAGGTTTAGGCATCGCCGTTGGTTTACTCTTGATAGCAGGCGGTGCAATCATTGGAACCATCGCCGGCGGGATATTGGGTGCAGTGGGAGGGGCGCAGGCAGGAAGGGGAGAAGAGGGATGTGCAGCAATGGCAGGCGGGCTTATTGGCGGAGCGATCTTGGGTTACTTTGTCGGAATTTTCATCGGGGTCATATTAGCCGTCGGGGCAAGCCTTGGGGCTTTAGCCGTAGGAGGCTACAAAGGTATGAATTTTGGGATGCGGCTCGGAAGCGATTTGAGTGAAAGATATGGTGTAGTGCCCACAAGTTTGCTTTTAAGTGCTATCACGAGTTTCGTGATAGGATTGGTTTGGAGTGGGTTCGTCCTTTATGTTCAGCCATTTGCATGGGTGGAGGCTATTCCTTTCGTGATATTTGTCACTGTGATAGGGGCTATGATTGGAAGTGTTATTGGTTCATTGGGCTATTGGTTTGTCATCAGGCAGCAAGGCGGGCAAATGCCTTTTTCCGAAAGAATAACAGCCTTAGCAAGTTTCCCTGTGGGTCTTCTCTTGTCTTGGCTCATGATTTCCTTGATCCCTTATCCTCAGCGTTGGTGGGATGTGGCATCTATATGGGGATTATGGCGGGGGAAAGTTGAAAGGCAAATTAGAGCGCAACTGAGTTCCCAACCATCACGGATGGAGATACAATGGAGATTACCTACTCACGAAACTCCAACCACAGTCAAAATCCGTTATGTGCAGGTCTCCCAAGCCAATGTCAGGTCGGGTCCTGGCACTAAGTTTTCTGTCATTCGTGTCGTAAAGAAAGGGACGATGGTGAAAGTAATTGGTATTTCCGCCGATAAAGGATGGGCGAAAGTCATGTTATGGGACGGCACTATTGGTTATATTAGTCGCAAACTTTTAGGGACTTCACCTCCTTGACAAGTTTAAATTCACCAAAAGCAGCCAAGCAAGCATCAGTAGTAGGTAAAAAGTGTGTGATAAAGGTGGCGTCGGGGCTTACCACGACGGGAGTTATCCTTTTGAAAGACCGTCGCCCGTTCTTTCGGCAGGTCGTGAGGTCGGCAAATCGGCAGGTCGGGAAGTCAACAAGGAGCGACGCTACAAGTGGTTATCTCTTTCACCTCACTAACTCCCATTGATTTAGAGTCTGAAGGGTTGGAGAAAAGAACTCTTGGAGAAAAGAACTCTTTGAGATGAACAAAGGAAAGAATGGGAGACCTTTCAAATACCCACAAAGCCTGATACTGTTTTTAGGGATAATTAGGTTTGTCTTCAAAATCCCTTACCGTCAACTGGAAGGTTTTGCAAGGAAACTAAAAAATCTTATCT
>Ga0072500_151801_pt1 | contig 17274 bp, 14 predicted proteins | sample GBScelen77Swater_FD_63803 | JGI IMG/M metagenome (GOLD analysis project Ga0072500, IMG submission 63803) | Hot spring microbial communities from Great Boiling Spring, Nevada - cellulolytic enrichment S 77C v2 (version 2) | ecosystem: Environmental > Aquatic > Thermal springs > Hot (42-90C) ...
TATCGTAAGTTTCGAGAGTTCCTCTATCATCGTAAAATTCAACCTTCACCCTGTAAACTTCTCCATAAGGCGAGTAATCTGAAATCCTGACGTTTACTCCGGGATTGTTCAGGTGGACAAGGTTGTTCAGCTTTTTTGTAACGCTTTCAATTGTATTTTTGTCCAAAACCGCATTTGCAGGACAGAGTCCCTCTTCCGGGGGTTTTGCGGTTACTGCATAAACGGCAATGGCACCTATGACAATTCCTATGACTATTCCCAGTGCGAGATCTTTCATGGTAGCAAGCGGTGGAAGTGGGATAAAAATAGTTACGTGGCCTCATTTCACGGAAAGGTGGGTGTAGTTTTCTGTGAAATGAGAGGCGTGCTCTTTTTCTCAATTCACGGAAAGGGGTCTCCATGCATGGATGCGTGAATGTCCGTATAACCATGTACTCATTTACGTGAATGTGCATATGTGATGTGCAGATTTCCGATGGAACTTCAGAAAAGGTATCCCCCCTACCATGGCTGTGCTATACTCTGCACTGCGTGTGTAGATTTCCGATGGAACTTCCCATTTCACGGTTGCAGTCTCAAGAAATGCTGAAATCAGATATCACCAGAAAGTTTCATGAAGTTCGAAAGTGGAGGGAGGAATCAGGACGGGCTCAATCACTTAAAAGCATCTGTGTCACTTGGAACATTTTATATACCTCTCGCGCCCCACAGTATGATATGAGCTGGTTGATGCTCTACCTGATCCTGCTTGTAAGTTTCGCAGGAAGTGTGCTGGTAGGGCCCATAATATACCTGAAGATATCGAGAGGGGCCAACCCTCTCAGGGCTGTGAAGGTGGGGACGTACATTTTAGGAGCCCTGATGGTTCCAGGAGTGATTGGTATTGCTGTGCTCTTTCTGAGCTTCTTCGGCTTCATGTGGAAGCACATCCTCATTGCTCTGCTCCTCGGACTCATCCTGCAGTATATCTTCGCTCCCTACCTCGTGCTTAGAAGTGCGAGAGCGAGAGATCCAGATCAGAACGAGATGTGGCTCCTGTCTGAGCTTGAGGATCTCAAGAAAAGCGTGAACTACAGCAAGAAGGTGGAGCTGAAGGTTGCAGACATTGACATCCCGAATGCATTTGCCGTGGGCAACGCCTTCAAGCGGGTTATTGTTGTTCACAGGGGGCTTCTTAACGTGCTGGGCAGGGGGGAGGTCAGGGCTGTGCTGGCTCATGAGCTCGGACACATAGCGAACAGGGACTCAGCCTACGGGATTGCGATATCTTTCATTCCTTACGTTGTGTTCACGATCGGAATCACCGCGATGGCTGCAGCACAGTTAATCGCGGTCGGCGGTAGCTTTGAAGAGAACGGCAGCGACTTCATGAGGGGCTTCATGAGAGGGCTGGAGGCGGGAGCAAGGGCTTATAGTGATGAGTCAGGTCCCAGCGGCATGGCAGTGGTCCTGTGCGGGTTCATCGGAGTGCTCCTTGCATGCCTCGCTGGTGTAGGTGTTGTGAGCGCTCTCGGCTTTTCGAGAATTAGAGAGCATCTTGCAGACCTGTACTCAGTGAGGGCGACCGGCACGACAGATGTTCTGGAAGCGCTCCGGAAGATTGAGGCGACAATCTTCAGCACGAGACAGGTCAGCCCGGAAAATACCGTGCCGACTCTGAGAAACTTCTTCTACATTGTGCCGATGATCTATTCGGAGATCTTCGGATTCACGAGGTACATGAGGTGGTCAAAACCTGCTTTCACGCATCCACCCCTGGAGGCAAGGGAATTCGTTGTGAATAATTTTGTCAGCAGAAATGTGCGGAAGGTATAACTGAATTTTTTTTGGTTCACCTCGGTTGAAAAAGAGTACACTATTTTCTCGAGCTCTTCCGGCTTGCTTTTCAACAACTGGAGAGAGCAAGGACTCGAGGTTTTTTCTGCTGCTCTCTCCATGGGGGTAGCATGCAGAATGCTGGGAGAGAATCTCACTTAAGGGTTACACACGGGTAGTGGCCCCTTTCCGTGAATTGAGAAGTCAGCGTAGAACGGTTCCAGCAGAGTTCGTAGCAAAAAATGGAATTTCTGACAAAAATTTAAGAAATCGCTTTTTTCAGTAGTAGGTATCCTGTCAGAAGAATAAGTAGCATGAAAAAGGCTGGAGAAAGGGGCAAACAGATTATCGAAAAGAGGAATATTAACCCCAGTATCGCTGTTTTTATTGCACTGTACTCGTCGTTCTTTGCCGTTACTGTCACCTGTTTGGTAGTGGCTAAAGATCTTGTTTTAGGTGTCATTTTAGATACTATCTGTTCCATCTTATGACAGTAGGGGCAGAGAATCTCTTTTTTGTGTTTTATCTGTTCGTAATAATTTTTATGAAGTTCAAAATAATGGCCACATTTGGGACAGTTACCCGTGTATTTTTCCATGTTCAGAGGAATATACCAATATCTGGGAAACAGTTCGTTTAGCCTTTTTCCACTTTCGATCTCTTTTTCATATCTCTTAAGCATTTCAATAAGGCTTTTTGTCATTACTCTCAGTTCGTATGAGCTACGTGGTTCTTTTTGATAGGTAAACACTAAAGCAAGGAACTCCTTAATCTCGAGAGGAATATGGCTCCATATAAATGCCCAAGGGCCAACAGGAGTGTTTTCATAGGATGTCCCCTCCACACTGGAAACCCTGTACGGGAAGTAACCTTTTCTGATGTTTTCTGTAATACTTTCAACTTCTCCGACATGCGTGTACGGGTGGCGTCCGACCATTAGAATCATGAAAACAAGAATAGCCATGCCGAACATCTCATCCTTCGGTTCCCTGAAGAATTCCGAATATTCCCTGCCTAACCTGTCCCGGTGGGTAAATTCGGGTCTTCCAACCTTGCATTTGAATGGTCCAAACTGGTAACTGTCAGTATCAATCAGGGATACGTGACAGTCCCTATTTACCAAAATGTTTCTAAGGTTAATATCTCCCATAAAGATCCCGCGATCGTGCAGGCAGTCGAGCGCCTCAAGAACATTCTTAGCGATTCTGACCAATTCGAGGCGTTTAAAAAATTGATACTTGTTTTTTATAATCTGAGGATGCAAAACTGATAGAAGGGAGACTCCTTTCATTTTTCGCATTACATAACCGACAAATTCTCCTCTCCTGTTGTATACGAGGTCTTCAGGCCATGCAATTGAAAAATTTCGAGATGCAGGGATTTTGTCTTTGTTCTTTACCATAACTTCTATTTTCTTAAATAGCTCTAAAGTGAGCTTTTCAGGTAAGAAAATCTTAACAACAAAGTTCTCATTACCTTCGAGCAGATATATTCTACCCTCCCCCCTTCTGAAACCCTCCTACCTAGTCTGTAAATTTGCCCCAACGTTCTGATTTCATCACCTTCTTCTGGAATGTAGCTGATATTGATAGGTGTCTCGCTTATGTCGCCCAGCTCGTATAGATCAATTTTCAGCTGTTCAGCGTCGATTACGGGCTCCCCTGTCAGATCGATTGAAATTATCCTAAGCAACTTATCTGTTTTAACAGAGAGGCTGGAATGCTGATCGCGAAGATCACGTGCCAGCTGCTTATCGTTGGTTATAAACGCGAGATTGTATTTCAATTTAAATTTAGAAACTATATACTGAAAAACCTGATCGGGAATATAATCGGTTTCCTCATACCTTATATCGGCAATATTGCTCCCGATATATTCCTCAATTATTTTGATACCTTTCAAAGCTGAGGAAGATTTTTCAGGTACATTCTTGTGTTTTTCTAATTCCTCTCTCACAACACGAGGTATATAGACTTTCTTATTATACTTTAATAAAAGAGGGCGCAACTCGTCTAGGAAGAATTTCTCACTATTTGGGGCCATTAATGCAGATGTGTCAACAAATATCTTGTAATTTAATACAATATTTTCAAGTTCGTGCCACGGACTCATATTTAACCCTCTTCAGGACTCCTATCGAGAAATCATCGTAAATGTAGTGGGCTGGAAGCGCCTTCAGGCTATTACCTACAATCTTTTTAAGGCATCTATAATCACAATTATCCATCCAAAGCATTATTTTCCAAAAAGCAGGTGCAAATGCGTTCATTTTTTTATCAAAAAGAATTCTGGAAGCTCCATCACTCATTAAGAAGAATGCTGAGATATTTTCGCTTGTTCTGTCTTTCAAACAAACCATCGTATTTTCTGCTTCTTCTGAAGTGACAAAATACGTTTCATTGTCAAACTCTCCTTTTGCCCCCTTTGATAACACTTTAGCACCGCTAGTGTCCACAAAACCTGCAATACCGTCCCCTACATGAATAAAAAATAGTTTCTCATTATTCAGGGCAAGACCAATTAAAGTAGATGAGAACTCTTTGACCGGTACATTAAATTTTTTCGCTTGTCTTTCGAGGTTGTAGCGAATCCTTTCGATAACTTGAAGGTATCCTGAGTCTTTTTCATAAACTTCGGAAAAGTTCGCTTTTAGGAAATGTAAGAAAGTGTTGGTGACGATTTTTGATCCAATATGAGACAAAGACGCGCTACCGGCCCCATCTGAAAGCGCCAGTGCAGCAAAGCTACCGTAAGACATCCCGACAACTCGATCCTGACACGGCACACCTTCTTTCTCGTGTAATCTTCCCCTTATTGATAGGGTAAATTTTTTCCAGCTGGTCATTCAAGTTCTGCCCAACCTTTAATACCTTCAAGGTCGAGTTTGATTCTGTCTCCAGGAGACGACTTTGAAATTTGTGCCACACTCTTGCTCAACCAAGCGAAAAATTCCTTAAAACACAGTCCTTTAAGCTTGAGAGGGCGTCTTTTCGGATTCGCAAATTTTTCGAGAGTGTTCATATCAGCTTCTGAACCGACAGCTATTGGGAAGACCTCTAATTTCTTGTTGAGTATCATTTCTTGGGTTCTTCTAACTGCTTCATCTATACTATCAGTTGGCTTACCGTCCGTCATCAAAACCATCCACGGCCGATGATAGTCAATTCCAAACTCTTTATAGTAGCTCTTTCTGTTTTCGAGCCGATTCGTGGCCTCTAAAACTGCAGCCCCCATTGGAGTACTTCCCCCTGCTTTGAAAGATGGGTAAGGTATCCTGTCAACTGTAGCAAAATCCTGAACTAGGGTTACAACCTTCCCAAATGTCACAATACATATCTCTGCAGAATATCTGGCGTATTCGTCGTTCCGAATCTCATCAATGAAAACTTTCACACCCTCGTTTAGTTCCTTTATAGGTTCGCCTTCCATCGAGCCGCTGGTATCTAAAACTAAAGCGATTGGGGTTCTGGGAGTTGGGTTTTCAACTAGATCAGAAATATCAATATTCACAAACACACCCCCAATTTACATTCTATTACTTTTTTCCCATATTAATTTTTCTACCATACCCAACTGGATTGTTGTCAAAGCAGATGCTCTCACCCGGTTAGGGATCTGTGCCGGCTCTCTTTTTCTTCCCTCTTCTATTCAGTATTTCAATCGCCTCGTCGAACAATGTGGTTATCTCCTCACCGCAGTACGATCCCCCTTATGAAGTGCTAATTAGTCTAACCAGAAGAGTTTCCGCGTATTAAAATAATAAAATCAAAATCTCCGAGAAATCAAAAAACTTATTTAGTTAAATTTGGAGAAAAAATATGTGTATTTGATCATGGTAGAGTACAGTGACGACGCGGAAAGAAAGAGAATAGTGTATGCGGTTGAAAAATGGGGTGAAAAGTTGGGAATTTCAAAGCCAAAAGGGATGACATTCTTCTCTGAATTAATCAAAAAGGACTTTCTGCTCGAAATCTCGCAGAAACTGGTACCAGGTATCAAACTTAGACTTTTCAAAGTCGAGGAGCAAAGGATTCCGGGAGAAAGCATCGAGGAAAGGACTTTCAGCGATGGGAGGCTAGCTTTTTTGTAACCGGAGATCTTTAAAAGGATGAAAGGTGTTCTGATGAGTTTGAATAAGTTGAACAATAATAAAATACTGACAGTAGCTCTAATTCTACTCCTTGGATTTCTGGTAGTACCACTGGCTTCCGCAGGTTTTGGGGATCCTAAGCTGGAAATCACGGTTTCGGCCACATCTCCTTTGAAATGGAAGGAATATGGAAGTCTAGACGTTTCCATCATTAATATTGGAGATGACTGGGCCAAATCTGTAAGCGTATCGGTAGAGGTGCCACAGAACAGCAGAATTACTGTATCGCCTCCTGAAGCTTTTCTAACACATCGTTTGGATCCTAATTATAAAATAACGTACTCTTTTAAAATTTATGTTCCTGAGAATGAACCAGAGGGATTGAAAACGCTGAAAGTTGTAGTAAGGTATGCGGATACGGGATGGTTTGATGTAGGTGTATGGTGGTATAATGTTACTAAGTATGTAAATCTACATGTTTTGAAACCTCCGGCACGTCTTTACATAGAGTCATACCCCTCTGGAGCCTACGTCTACATTAACGGGATTTACAAAGGTACTACCCCATTAAATCTAGAGCTTGATCCCGGAACCTACAGCATTCGGATAGAGAAATCAGGTTACAGGACAGAGTACGAAACAGTGACACTCAGTCCCGGAGATACCAGGAGCATATTCAAAGACTTGGAACCGCTAAAAGCCAAACTTTACGTACACTCGAATCCTTCAAGCGCTTCCGTTTATATAGACGGGATTTACAAAGGTATAACACCGCTAACTCTAGAGCTTGATCCCGGAACCTACAGCATTCGGATAGAGAAATCAGGTTACAGGACAGAGTACGAAACAGTGACACTCAGTCCCGGAGATACCAGGACTGTATCGAAGAGCCTGATATTAATTGCAACTCCTACACCAACACCTACGCGAACTCCCCCACCCCCCCGAGGACCTCCAGGAGACCTAGTATTTCTAGGTTTTATAATTCTAATTGCCATTCTGGGATCAATTATAGTTGCGTTAAGAAAACCAAAAGAACATGAACCTGAAAAATCGGGGATCGAATACGAAAAGACTAAACCCAAAACCCAAATTGCTGGGGAAATACCTGCTGAAAAGATCGAACCAAAAGCTGGAGATAAAGTTCCGGGATTCCCGGAAGAGCTCCTTGCAAAGTACGAGCCAATAGAATTCCTTGGAGAGGGTGGATTTGCTAAGGTGTTCAAAGTAAGAAGAAAAACAGACGGAAAAACAATCGCCCTCAAGGTTCTAACCAAAGAAAAGAGGGTTACAGATACTCTTACAAACGAGGTTGCAGCCTGGCTTTCTCTGGATCATGAGAACATAGCGAAGCTTTACGGCGTTTCCAAGGATCCAGTCCCCCATATGGAGGTTGAGCTGGCAGAGGGTGTGAAAATAGGGGATAAAGTGGTGAGGGATCTTGGATACCTTCCAAAGCCGCTGGATGAAAAGATGACCATAAGGCTAATCCGCGGGATTGCCGAGGGACTGAAGCATGCCCATTCAAAGAATATTTTCCACCGCGACCTGAAGCCGCAAAATGTCCTTCTCTCGGCGGATTTCAAGCCGAAGATTACCGACTGGGGTCTTGCAAAGGTTAAAACATCTTCCACGAGTGCCACGAGTTCCAAGGCCTTCACACTTCAGTATGCAGCACCTGAACAGCTCGACAGCAAGCTTTATGGACCAACGGATCAAAGGACAGATATCTTCCAGCTAGGGCTGATATTCTACGAGCTCCTAACAGGAAGACTCCCTTTCGAGGCTGAAAGCCCCTATCAGATCATGTCGAGCATATTAAATCCAAATCCATTTGACCCCATTTCAAAGCACAGTATAGAGCTGTCGAAGTTTGATGCCATAATTTCAAAAATGCTGGCTAAAAAGAAGGAAGAAAGGTTCCAGAGTATGGATGAGTTTATTTCAGCCCTTGATATCCTTGAAAAAAATAGTTTAAGGATAGAAGAGCTAGAAAAGAGTTTTGAAAAAAGTCTTGACGATCTAAAGAAGAGCAAGACTTCCGAGGAAGTCAAGAAGTATAAGAGACTGGCCGTTGAGATATTAGAGAGACTTTCAAAATATCAAATCGAAATTGGGAATATTGTGGGATTGCGAAAAGCACTGCACGATCTCAGACCTTTTGCCGGAGAAAAGCAAAAAGAACTTGACAATGCAATAAAGCAGCTCGACTACTGCATAGAGAACGAAATAATCCCCTCCTCAGAGGATTTCAAGAAAAAGCTTGAAGCTCTGCTACAAGAGATAAAGAGAGGCGTTGATTAAAAGTTGCAGGTGCTTTTTTTATTATCCAAACTCCTCGGCCCACCTCTCGTATCTCTCAATGTCCTTCCTGGTCAAGGGACTCTTTATTTTTTTAAACGCCTCCTCAAAGTCTCTCTGTTCAAGGGGTCTCAGGTTCAGCCTCCTGCGCGTTATTTCTTCATATGGCAGATCCGCGAGTTCCTCGATTTTGTTCACTTCCCTTATCATATTCCATACTGCCTCCTGGCAGAGAGCTTTAACATCCCTGCCGGAATAAAGCCTCCTGACGCATTCCTCCGCTATTCCTTCAAGATCAAGCCTGGAGATATCAATCCCCCTGCTGTGGATCCTAATTATCTCATTGACAGCCTCTCTGTCCGGTAGTGGGACGTATATTCTCCGCGGAAACCTAGAAAGCACGGCTTCGTCAAGGTCCCACGGAGTATTCGTGGCAGCAAGGGTCAAAACAAATCTGTCGCTCTTTTTATCTGCGAAACCATCCAGTTCAGCAAGAACGGTTGCAAGCATCCTTCTCGAAGCCTCGCTCATCCCCTCTCTTTTCGTTGTCAGGGCATCGAACTCATCGATAAAAACTATACTTGGCGCTTCATTCCTCGCAACATCATAAAGTGTCGAGACTATCTTGCTCGATTCGCCGAAATACTTGCTCAGGATCCCGCTAATTCTGACATTGAAAAAGGTTGCTCCCAGGCTGCCTGCACATGCTGATGCGAGGAGGGTTTTACCGGTTCCCGGAGGACCGAAGAGGAGGATCCCCTTCCACGGCTCGATGGATTCAGGTTTTTGAATTGCTGCCAGAACTATCGTTTCCTTCATGATCCTTTTAGCTTCTTCCAGACCGGCTATGTCTTTCCAAGTGACCTTTGATTTCGAAATGAAGCTCCGGACATAACTTGAAAAGTCTCCGTCGGCTTCTTTGCCATCCTCACTCACTGCTCTGCGGGCTTCCCTGACATGCCTTGCAATGGATTCCCACTCTTCGGCCTTTTTCAGGTAATACTCCCTGTTCGGGGCATACTTGGCTATTTCACGAAGGATCGTTGCGCATCTTAGAGCTTCCCTGCTCGCTGCCTGAACGTCGTTTCTAGCAACAGCTTTATTGTAGCCATCCTGTGCCTTACTCAGCTCATTAAATAGCGGACCGGAAAGATCGATCCTAGCTATTCTCCCACCTCCTCCATCCTTTTGGCAGCTCTCTTCGGATCCAGTTCGCCCTCCTTCACAGCCCTCATCGTGTCCAGGATTTCCTTTATCTCCTCGTCATCTTCATACCCGGTGGCCATTGCCTGGCTGGTGTATTCGAGTGCCAGCATGAGTTTCTCATTTAGGTTCTGCCTGTCGAGCTGGGACTTCATAAGGGCATTCTCCAGATCTTCAGGGGACATCCTTATGAGTTTATCGTAGATGGGCGAGGATTTCAGGATCTCTTCATTTTCCTTTATTACAATCAGGTTGCTGACGAGCATAATCTGTTTGTTCAGCTCCGCGTGCGCAACCTGCAGGTTTTGCTTTCTCTGACTCAGCGTCTTTATTCTCGTGGCTATTGTCAGCTCCTCACTTCTCGTTTTGGCCTTCTTACCCTCCTCAAAAAGCTGTTCGATGCGGTTTTCAATGTCGGATATTTCTTTCTCTATGTTCCTCACCTGGAGATCAAGTCTCACGAAATCCTCTTTCAGTTTTTCCAGCGGAATTTCAAGTGGCTTTTTCTTGAAGAATCGGAACATAATCTCAAATCCTCTCTTTTTCCTCAAACCTCTTTTTAACTTCTTCGTAAAGTTCATCCGGGGATTTCTCGCCGGACTCGATCTTTGCCCAAGCTTCCATGAGCTCCCTCTCTGCTGGATCGTCATGGAGACTCTCATCAACCATTCTCATCTCAAAAACTCTGTTCAGGTCATCCAGAATTCTATCGAAGGCCTTTCCATCAAGAGAGATGTCTATTAATGCCTTTTCAAGATCGTCCGGATCCATCGAGGTGAGTTTCTTCCAGATGCCCTGGGTCTCCAGTTCCTTCTGGTACTTTTTGACGATTATGAGGTTCTTTATGAAGGTGTGCTGCTTCTGCGCGGTCATGAAGTCTCTCATTTTCAGCTTTTGCTCCAGATCCAGACTCTTTATCTCCTGCGCAAGCATTTTCTTCTTCAGGAAGTCTGCCCCAACACCATCATCGAAAAGTTTCTTCTTCTTTTTCTCTATTTCATCAACATCCCTCTTCAGCCTCTCCAGACGGTTTCTCAACCTCATCTCTTCCTCCTGGAGCTCCCTCAGTGAGAGCCTCCCAAGAGAATTTCCTCTAAATGCGTCCAGAATTCCCACAGCCATCACCTCCTTATCAACACCAAATCAAAACCCTCAATATACTTCACGTGACCTCCAATCTCCTTCGCAATCTCATAAAAAGCCCTTCTAGCGTATTCCCTATCCCCGCAAATCATGGCTTCGGAGAGGGGCAGGTAATCCCGACCACCCAGTTTGCTCAGGATGCAGTTCCTGACCCTTGCGTAAATCTCGGGTTCAATTTCAAGCTGTATATATCCCGAAATGGACCTTGCAAAAGAGTCGTTGGGATTGAAGAAGACCTCATTCGTTTCTGTATCGAGCAGCAGAAGAGAGATTCTTTCGCTGTAAAAGTTTCTGTAAAATTCATCGGAGTTAACGAAACGCTTCACTCTATTTTCGAATCCAAGCGGCGACGCTATTACGATCGAAAATCTGCTTTCTGACTTCCTGAACATTGAAATTACTTTTTCCACCTCTCCAAGCTCCGCGGGGTTCGTATCAAAACCCATCTCGGCAAACTTTCCGGGCCTGATAAAGAACAGCGCATAGATTCTGAATCTTTCTCCTCCCAGTAATCTCCTTTCCTTCATCTCAACGGCCAGCATTGTCAGTTCTTCCGGGGAGTCCTTCTCAAGCGAGATCTTGATCTCGTCCATGGTACTGGCCCGGAACAGTCTTCCGTTGATTGATATTTCTTTTAACTTGCTCCTCAACCTCTCAATGAAGTTTACTTCCATCATTTTAGCCTCATCTGCTCTGACAAGTCTCGTACCTTTTTCTGCTTCCTGTATACTCATAATTTCGGCAATCTTTCTTCTTATTTCTTCGTCTCTTTTCCTGATCTCTCTTTCCCTTGCCAGAAGTTCAAGCTCCTTCTGCCTCAAACGTTCTTCCATTTCTCTTATTTCTGCAAGCATCCTGTTCCTTTCAAGTTCCAGCTGACTCCGTAGCTTCTCCTGCAGCTCTCTGTCTTTCATTTCTGCTATCTCCCTTGCAATCTGCTCTCTTTCAGTCTCAAATTTTCTGACAAGCTCCTCCTTTTCTCTTTTCAGCTTCTCAATTTCAGATTCGGATTCACGAGAAATGCTTTCAATCAGTTTTTCCTTCTCGCTTTCGAATTCTCTTCGCATGTCCTTCATTCTTTCCCCAAGTTCTTGGACCCTCAGCGAGAAGTCTTCGACTATTTCCGATTTTTCCTTCTCCCAGTCCTCAAGGACGGCTCTAAACCAGTCGTATTTACTGGCCTCGGCAAAAGCCCGATTGAGTTTCTCCTTGTACTTCTGCCAGGTGTGTTTGACGTAGCTCCGGAGGTCGAGCGATATGTTTGGATCCAGAATGCGTTCATCGATCCATCTATCAAGACCGAGGTAGTAGGTTCTCAGAAGATCGTAAACGTCACTGTCCCTGCGGTAAATCTTTTTCAGAATGTCATCGACCGATAGAATCTCAAAGACATTAAACTTGGTCACTTCATCGATAAGAGTGAGATCATCATCTTTGAATCTTTTCTGATTGAATTCCTCGCTGTTAATCCTGAAACTGAGAGCCAGCAGGGCCAGTGCAGCTTCAAACTTTCCCCTGACCATTTTGTCTATGTCAGAAAGGAGTTCCCCGCACTCCCCGTTAAGGTACCGGTCGTAATGTTCTTCCACATCCTTCCACAGACTCAGCCTTTTGTCGTATCTTTCCCTGTAAACATCCCTTCCGGCTTTCAGAACTCTCTCTGCAGGCGAGAGCAGTCTTTTAACGCAGTCGATGTCGCCTTCAAACAGCATTTCCACCACCCAGAAATGCCTCCAGCTCTTTTCTCAGCTTCTCTGCAAATTTTCTTGCTGCATCCTCTCCGCCCGTTACCGTGAACCGAAATCTGCCATTCTCTTCAGCGACTTCTATCTCGACCCTTCCGTTCCTTGTCAGAACGAAGAACCGGTTTTCTGAAAACTTGCGGACGTTGTTCCTCGAAAGCACAAGATTCAGAATTTTCCTTGCAATTTCCGGCTTCTCGGCACTCTCTACCGTAAATGAGACTGATTCAGCTTCTACAAATGGAGGTTCTTCAGACACCCTGTAAATTTTGAGCTTCCTGAGAGAACCCGGATTAAGCCTGGAATACAACTCTTTCAGAAATTCCGATGAGCTGTCATCAACGAGGATTGACAGCCCCTTTAGTTTTGTAACTCCCGCTTTTTTCTCCCACTTTTCAATTAGATAGTCGATTCTCTTTCTTTCTGCATCATCCTCGTACTCCAGATTGATAAGTCTCATTTGCTGAAATTAAGATAACGATCTATTTAAACCTTTCCAGTTTGGAGATAATATGGATTGGGAAGATCTGGAGGGTATTCTCCGGGTTATCAGTGTCAGCTCTTTTAGCCAGCCTCCTGCACTCTAAACCTCGTTCTCCCTCTTCGCGGCATGCAGCACAACCTTGAGCCTGTCACAAAAGTCCTCACTAACTGGAATTCTTTCCTTGATCATCAGCTCGACGCTTTTAGCAGCGTTAACGATTTCATTCAGGCTTTCTCTGCAGTATAACTTCAGATCACCGAGACAGTTGAGCAGCTCGGGCTTTCTGTCGAGTTCGGCATATATGGTGCAGAGCTCGCAGAGGTATTCTACAACCCTTCTTCTGCTCTGGATTATCTCATCCGAAGTCATGCTCGACTTGAGGGATTCGATGCTTTGAGAGAGTGATTTCTTCAACTCCTCGATCCTCTTTTCTATGTCCTCTTCTTCAAGCTTTGTTAATTCTGCGATTAGCTCGTCAGCGCTGCCAAATCTGCCCTCCCTTCTTCTGGAGAGCATTTTCGCTATGATCCCGTCGAACTTTCCGAGAGATTTGCTGAAGCTGGACGGCTTCGGTATTTCGAAGCTTTCATCAATGATCTTTCCTGCAACTTCCTCGAAACTGTAGCCCTCGAACGGGTTACTTCCTGTTAGCAGCTCGTAGAATATTACGCCGAGCTGGAATATGTCGGTCCTCTGATCCACTGACCCGTAAGCTTTGCTCAGCTGTTCCGGAGCAGCGTAGAGGGGGCTGAATCCGGAAAGCATGCTTGAAACTGCCTGAATCTTTGCAAGCCCCCAGTCGGTGATCTTTGGCTCGAAATCCCTCGTGAGCAGAATGTTTCCCGGCTTCAAATCCCTGTGAAGAACTCCCCTTGTGTGCGCGTAGCTCAGAGCACTGGCGATGCCCTTCACGATTTTTAGCGCTCTCCTTTCATCCAGGGGTTTTGGCAGCTCTTCCAGGGATCTGAAGAGCTTCCCATCCATTTCAGCCCCTTCAACGAATTCTAGCTCCAAGTAAGGAAAAGGGACAACGTTCGCATCAATGAGCCTCACGATGTTTCCATGGTTGAGCCGCATCCACGTGCTGACCTCGTTAAGAAAGGCTTTTCCGGCCTTTTCGTCCAGCTTCGGCATCTTCAGTGCAACAATTTCCCCGCTGGATCTATTTTTTACCTTGAATACTCTTGCAAAGCCTCCCTCACCGATAAACTCCAGCGGCTCATACTTTGAAAGCAGCTCCGCAGGAAATCCTTGGAATAGCTTGGCGGCTGTTTTCTCTGCCGGCATCTCAGCTGTCTTCATCCCAGCTGTATCCCCTTTCACATTGAGCAGGAATATTTTGGATTCCTTCGTTTCTGAGGATTCAGCTATCACCTTCACGGGCAGCTCCCCGCTGCTCCGCGGCCTTATAAGAACCTCGATGGATGAAACTCCGGAAATACTTGCCGGTTCAGGTGCGACAAAATCCAAATCTCCCTCGAGTTTTAGTGAAATCATTCCACGACCCCTGATCTTCACGTGGATTCTATTCCACTTTCCGGCAGTCAGTTCTGAATATTCAATGCCAAGGATCATGATCGGTTTCTTCATGAATTCTTCTATAATTCTGGCAATGTGCTCGCTTCCAGGGAGTTCGGCATAACCACGAGCTGTAAGTCCTAAACCATCTTTGATTTCCGGATCCGCCCCTCTCTCCAGAAGGAGTTTTACGATTTCCGTGTATCCTCCGAAAGCAGCATCATGCAGCGGAGTCGAAACATTTTTATTCTTCACATTCACATCCGCCCCTCTCTCCAGAAGGAGTTTTACGATTTCCGTGTATCCTCCTGAAGCAGCATAATGCAGCGGAGTTTGACCATTATTATTCTTCACATTCACATCCGCCCCTTTCTCCAGAAGGAGTTTTACGATTTCCACTTCTCCTTTTTCAGCAGCAACATGCAGTGGAGTGCGACCATAATCATCTTTCACATTCACATCCGCTCCCTCTTTTAAAAGTCTCTCCAATTTGGCTGTATCGCCTTCTTTAACAGCTTTAAACAATTCTTTATCAATCCTTTTCTGATCAAAGAACATAAAACTCCCCAAACTTAATATTCAAGCGAATCAATTTAAAATTTACTGAACATCAGCCCTTTCAACGAGGCTGATGGAGAAGTATTCCGAGCGTGAGAAAAACAGAACCAAAGATTTTCTCTAAAGCTCACCCCAAGATAGCCAGAAAGTTTAAGGAGCCGGGTTGCGGAGCGGTAATGGAGAATCTTAATGGAATTACAGAGCTCTAAACGGCTCCAAAACCCAGAACAGGAAGCTCTCAGGATGGAATGCGAGAACGTTCCAGTTCATGCTGGAATACAAACTAAAATGGTTTGGACTGCTGCTAAAATACGTAGATGCAAGAAGCAGAAATATTAGTCCCGTCACCCAGTCGTCTAAATAGCCACACCTGCAGTGGTCTGGGGTGTACTTTTCCAAGGTTCCATCGGAAATCTGCACACACCCGCTGGAAGGTCCCTCTCACCCTCTCCTCACAACCACCCTGCTGTCTGGCAGTGTTGCCACGTACTCCCATCCCCTCTCAAGGTAGCCGTCCAGCTCCTCAACCGTCACGACCTTCTGCCTTGGCCCATCCTGCCTCTGCGGTTCGGTGTTCAGGGTGAGCAGAATGCTGGCCCTCCCGTACCTGCTCCTCATGTCCTCTATCAGCTCCGGCGGCAGTTTGTTCTTGTTTGTCGAGTAGATCGCCTCGACATCACCCTTGTGCCCCATCCAGAAAACCCTGTAGTCTCTCGGGATTATCCCGGCGCTCTCGGCCATCAGCATGTATGTGTCGAAGAAGTGCCTCAGCGCATACGGCCTGAATTTGAACCCGCAAAGCCTTATCACCTTTCTGATGCCAGCACTTACAGCTGGAGTCTTGAGAAAGCCATCTTTGCTGCCCACGAGCGGTGAATCGGGGTCGAGATTCTCTCTCTTCCTGAGAAACATCTCTATGATCCCGCAGGCCTTCTCGTTGATGAAGGAGAAGTACTGGTGGTCGGCCTTGCTTAAGGAGGGCCTGACAACCACCCTTGCCGGGGTTGTGAGGAACTTCGGTTCCGGATACAGCGAGAGCTCTGGAAGATCCTTCAGCCTCAGCCCGTCAGATCCGTCGCGGTTGCCTATAACCTCAGGCCTCACCCCGGCGTAGGCCATCAGGGCTATCATCACCTTCACCTTCAGCGGGGCGAACTCTATCAGCTTCCTCACTTCCTCAGGACCGGGCACCCTCTCCTCCTGGGCAACCTTCCTTTCGATCCTGAAGCTGAGCTTCAGCCTCATCTCTTCACCATTGAACCTCAGCCAGCTTCTGACGGCATAGTAGACATTCCTCGCAGTTGTACGGGGATATCTCCTGACGAACTCGATCAGTGCAGTCTCGACCCTTTCAACGTCTCCAGGCATCTCCTCGGGCTTCATCGATGCGAATTTGCAGAACAGGTTGAGGGAGCTTGAGTACAGCTCCGCAGTTGCAGTGCTTCTCGATTTCAGGGAGAAGACCCACTTCTCAAGCTCCATGCTGCCAGTCCCCTTTCCCGTTTATAAGTTTTCGCAACTGAAAAATTCCTAAAATGGTAATATTGAGAAAAAGAAAGTTCCCAAAACAGATTACTGAAAATTGTAAGGGAAAAAACCGGCCTGCGATAAGCCGGGATTTTGCCTTTTCAGGGTAGAAAGATTAAAATAATCCGCGAAAATGAGGAATGGGGAGGTGCTATGAGAAGGCTTCTTGCTGCGCTGGTTCTGGTCTTCCTGTCCGCTGAAGCTCTCGCGTGGGACTGGGATGCTCACCGCTATCTCGCTGAGGAGATCTGCAGGCACTACAGCTGTGGCTGCTATGCTGAGATAAAGGATGGAAGCGTGATTCCCGACAGGGATTTTCAGGATTTCAGCTATCACAGCTGCTATGACCCAGGGAGCTGCACTCCGAGCAGTTATTACTCCTGTCCCTACTGGCAGAGCTGTCCTGCAATGGATAAAGCGAGGGAGTGGATGGAGAAAGCTGCGAAGGCTGAAGGTTGCGAGAGGTGGAAGTATGTTGGAATAGCGAGCCACTACTTCTTCGATGCTAAATGCGTGTGGCATCAGGTGACGAACGAGGACTACTACGGCTGCCACAAGCCTTTCGAGGATGAGGTGGGAGAGAAAGTGAAGAGATACGGCCTCTCCGGCTGGACTGTCTGCAAGTGCGGTGTTTGCGTCTCGGCAAGTAATTTCAGGGCATGGCTTGAGGAGTTTTACGCATTCGCCGACAGCTATCTGCAGCCGGCTCCTGCTCCAACTCCAGCATCAACTCCCACTCCCACTCCTACGCCAGCACCCACTCCAGCTCCTGCTCCTACGCCAACTCCTGCTCCCACCACTCCACTGCCAGCAGACACACCTGAGAAGAAGAGCCCACGAACTCCGGGATTTGAAGCCGCAGCAGCACTGATCGCCTTAGCTGCAGGACTCGC
>Ga0072500_137559_pt1 | contig 17184 bp, 31 predicted proteins | sample GBScelen77Swater_FD_63803 | JGI IMG/M metagenome (GOLD analysis project Ga0072500, IMG submission 63803) | Hot spring microbial communities from Great Boiling Spring, Nevada - cellulolytic enrichment S 77C v2 (version 2) | ecosystem: Environmental > Aquatic > Thermal springs > Hot (42-90C) ...
TCACTTTTATAGATACCCTTCTTAGGACTACATGGTTTAAGACTGAACCGCAGACTGTGTTCTGGAATAGCCTGCCCAAAGCTGCTTCTCGCTGGCAAATCCTTGAAAAGAAAGAGACTGCCTGGGAAAGGCGGTGATACTTATGGCAACGAGGTTTCCGCAAGAGCTCGACACTTTTGATGCAAACCACCAGCCGGGACAGCCCGTTCCCTCAAGCTGCTTCAACCTGCTCGAAGAAGCCGTAGCAGCGCTTGAGCGGAAGGTGGGCGTCGATAATAGCGAAGACGAGAACTCGCTGGACTATACTGTAAATTCGTTGAGTGATACTGTAAATTCGTTGAGTGATACTGTAGATTCACTGGCTTATACCGTACACAATGAGCTTACTCGCATCATCACCTCTGACCTCACCCTCAACGTCCCTTCTCAGTACTCTACCATTCGAGCTGCTTTAGACAGTATCAGAGATGCGTTCATCCCCAGCAACGTCACGGTCACCATTCAGGTAGCTCCTGGAACCTACACCCACACCTCACCCATTGTCATCCAGCACCCCTGCGGTAGTCAAATACGAATCATTGGTGCCACTCCAGTGACAACCACTCTGACAGGTGTGGGCACCATTACCGGAAGCGCTGGGAACTGGTCTGTGCCCCTGCAGGTGCAGAGTGCTTCGGGAATTGCTGTAGGGGATTACGTCATTGTGAAAGACACTTCCGGGACAGGTGACCACTATGCTCTGAGAGGCGTATGGGAAGTTACGGGAGTATCAGGGAATACGGTTACGGTCAAGAATACCCACAGGAAATCAACCTTCCCAACCTTCACTGTCTCTGGTGGGACAGTAGTAGCCCTGAAGACTATTTTGAAGTTCAACGGGTGCTCGGGAATTGTAGCGTGCTTGGGGTACCTCAACAACATAGCCATTGTTGGGAACCTCACTTCTGGCACATGTGGAATTGCTGTAGGAAGGATATCTGAGAACCAAGCAGAAGAGGGTGTTGGAGCAGTAGTTTGTGGAGACAACGTTGGGGTCTCATCTTTTCATACCGGTCTACTGGCGATGAGTGGCACAATATACGCCGTTGGTGTTGCATCGTGTGGAAATAACGACCTTGGGTTTCATGCCATACACGCGGGAAATATCTATGCCAATTATGCTACAGCAAACGGGAATGGTACCGCAGGGTTCCAAGCCTTCTATGGAGGAGACATCTGCGCCTTCCGTGCTACAGCAAACGGAAATGGTAGCACCGGGTTCTCTGCCCGGTCTTCAGGAAGCATCTTTGCTAATCTTGCCGTGGCAAACAACAACCACACTGGTTTCCTCGCTGGTCTTTCGGGAAACATCTATGCCAATTATGCTACAGCGAGCGGAAATACGTATGGGTTTCGGGCCTGGCTTATTGGAGGCATCTGGGCCGAGAGCTCTACCGCAAGTGGGAATACCACTGACTACAGAGCCGAAAGAATGGGCTACATCCTTGTCTATGGCTATCAAGGCTCCCCTACCTTCTCTCCAACCCTTAACACCGAAGGGAATTCCAATGCCATCATCACCACATGAGGTGAGATTATGATTCTTGTCTGCAAGGATAGAAAGGTCATTGCCTACCACACTGACGACCAGGAATACGTCATCGACCGCTATCCCCAGGACTGCGAAATCCTCAAAGTAGAGCAGGTAGAGTTCAACGAAGAAGGGTGGCCACTGTACCCAGAGGGGAAACCAGCTCTTGACCTCAGAACCACAGGAAGTACAGAACAGAGGCTCAGAGACCTGGAAATGGCTCTTTCCTATCTTCTTGGGGGTGGCCTGCAGTGATGCCTCTGTGGAAAAAGAACATCTTCGTTCGCACAGTGCAGTACAGGATGAGGACTGAGGGGAAAACCGCCGAAGAAATCCTTCAGGATTATCCGGCATTAACTGAGGAAGAGAGGCAGGAAATCCTTTCTGCACTGCAAGCCAACTGAAACTATTGGCGAGCAAGACCCTGCTCGTATCGTGGTTCCGCAGGGTGCCCTTGGAGCGCGAGCAAGGCATCGCCGACAAGGTGACCTCTATGCGTAAATTCCTTCCTTTGCTCATTGCTCTTCTTGTTCTCTTCCCATCATGCGCCGCAACATTATCCCTGCCAGAGCTTGAGCAGGAATCCGACCTTTTCGCTTGGTGGCTACATAACCTGAAATCACCAGAACAGCTTCAAGCCTTTCTGAAGAACTGCACCTACATTTCAGATTTCGAGCAGTTCGGCAAAATCGAGTACTACCAGACACCGGACGAGTTCTTTCACAATCGTAGAGGCGACTGTGAGGACTTTGCGTACTTCTCTGCTTATGTCTTTCTCAGGAAGCGCTGGGCCTTCAGGTCTTGGGTGGTGTTTGTGACGCTAAGAAACGGCGGAGGGGTGCATGCCATAGCGGTTGTGAAGAACGGGAACGGATATATTGCTGTTGACTACTCGTACATTTCCGAGCCCTTCCTCACACTTGAAGAAGCGGTAAGGGTCGCAGTTGAGCCGTATGGTTATAGCTATATTCTCAGGGTTCTTGAGGTTAACCTTCCCGAATCGAGAAAGAGCGAGAAGAAAGACAAGGGTTTTTGCCCCATATGGGGGTGCGATTGATGCCCCCTATCTGGTACATCCTTACTGCTGTAACCCTTATTGTTTTTGTGCTCGTAGTAATCAGCGAACTCAGTGATTAGTCCCCCTCCACCAGTTCGGCTGTGGAGGCCTCGGACCGAAGAAGCTTCTGCTTCTTGGTTCCGGTAATGAGCAATGTCCATGCTGCGGTGAGCGCTCACCCTCATGGGCATTGCTCATATTTTTGAGAGGTGAACGAAATGGCAGACAAGTTTGCTGAGCTGCGTAAGCGCCTCGAAGAGATACGTGCGATCAGGCAACGCTTACAGGACACGTCACCTACTCAGCAAGAACCCATCCGCGAAGCAGCCGCACCCAGCGCATCGGCAGCCACTGCACCCAGCAGTACGGTAAGCAGGATTGAAGAGTTACAAAGAAGGCTACAGGAAGCTATTGAGCGCAGAAGGCAGCGAGTAGCGCAGCGAACGACACAGCGACAAGCTACTACACCACCATCATTCCTTATAGCCCCACCCCTTGGTGTACCTGCATCTACTCAGCAAGCAACTGTGCAGCCAGCCCTGCAGGAACCTACAGCACCCACACTGCTTGACTATGCTGCGCAGTACGGCCCAGCGATTTATAAATCCAACATGGACTTCTTCGGTGCACCAAGAGAAGGCGGAAGGATACACAAAGGGCTCGATATACACCTGCCCGAAGGAACACCCATCGGTGCAATCAAGGAAGGTATTATCCATCACTACGGCTTTGACAAAGATCTTGGGTATTACGTGCGCATCAAACATCCAGACGGCACCTTTACAACATACGGGCATTTAAAAGGCTTCCCCGAGGGCTGGATACAAAACAACACGCCAGTCAAAATCGGCACACCTGTACAGCGCGGAACACTCATTGGCTACGTAGGAACAACGGGCAACGCACAGGGGCTTGACCCTCATGTGCACTTCATCGTGCGTAGAGCCGGGAAAGACGGCTTTCCCTCAGAATACTTAAACCCCATCAACGTTTTTGCCGAACTCTCGCCGCAAGCTCTCATGGCAAAAGTGAGCCAGAGGTGAGCTCTTATGGATGGTGTATTCAGAGACGACGCCGAGCGGGATAGGGTCATCATTGAAATAGCACAGAATACAAAGCTCATTCTCGATCGCTATGACGAATTACAAGAATGCCTCGAAAAACTTGAAACCCGCCTGCGCTGTGTTGAAGATACGCAAGCACAGCACAAAGTGTACATTTCAATCCTCGCCATAGGCATCGGAGCAGTCATCACAAGCATCGTTTCAAAGTTCGTGAGGTGAAAAACATGTGGAACCTTAACTGGTGCTACCTCTATCGCTTCTCAAAAGAAAAATTCTGGCGTGAGTACCCCTGCATTCTTGCCATTGTCGACGAGTACTGCGCAAAGTACTCGTCTATCATTGAGCGCTTTAAGTACATCAACCTCTACGCGCTCGCCCTTGCGGTACGGCGTCAAGAGAACGGACCGCCCGGCACCGAATTCGGCGTCCTGCACCCCAAAGCAAAGAACACGAACTTAGAAGAACAGGCCCGCTGGGCAGTAGTAACGTTTATCCGCAATCTCGAGCGCTGGGAAAGAGCACTACGCGAAGGGACCTGGAAGAAAACAAGTCCCAACCCTGAGCTGGACTATATCGCTTTTCTGGGGAATCGCTGGGCACCCGTAGGGGCAGCAAATGACCCCCTGGGCCTCAACAAATACTGGATCGGCAACGTGCAAAAGCTTTACCTGAACTACAAAGCATGAAGAGGAAAAGCTACCCTACTCTATTTCTGCGCCTGCGAGACAGGCGCTTTGAGCGCTATATCTTCTTTTACCACGAGCCCGATGCTGATTACTATAAGCTCTTCACCCGCGCTGTATCCGCAGCCCTCGCGGTCCCGATCGCCTACTACGTGCGCACGAATATTCACCCTGAATTCTCGTGTAACTGACATGGGTGAAGTGCTCCGCAGAAGCAAACAGTACTTCAATAACCTGCTTGACGACGTCCTGCGCTGGCTTGCAAGCCACAAAAGCTATGGCGTTCAGGTTTCGGAAGAAGAGTACAAAGAATGGTACGCAAAGCTCACCCTCGCATTGTTCATTTTGCGTGACTTCCTCGAAGAAAAGCAGTAGCGACAAACACCTATTGCTCTTCTATGCATACCTGCGCGACTGCTACTCAAGCCGCCAGAAGCCACCTCAACAGGACCTGCAACGGTGGATTCTTTTGTGCCAGCGCATGCTGGTCATCCTTCGAGAACTCGAGAGGTTGTAGAAAGGGGGTGAAGCTGTGAATAGAGTACTTCTCATCATCGGGATCATCGTTGCCGTGGCTAAGGCAATTGCCGAGCTCGTCGAAATCGTTGAAATACCCGGAAACGGTGAAGCAAAGAAAAAAGCAATGCTGGACCTACTCGGCGCAATCTACGACGAAACGAATAAACTCGTCGCTCTTCCAGTATCCCGCGAGCGCCTTCTGGCTATTGCAGGCTCGCTGATCGATGTCATCGTGGCAATCTATAACGCTCTGGGTATTTTTCGATCCAAGGTTGCAGCATAGGTGGACGCTAAGGGTTTTTGAGTTCCGTCAAAAGACCGCTCTTTCCCTATTCAAGCTCTTCTTAAAGATTGGTGTAGAGAGGCTCAGGGTTCTCTCTGCTGACCCTGAGATCCAAGAGAAGCTTAAATACTACGGTGCTCAAAAGCGTCTGCAACTACTTGAGCAGTTATGGGAACAGGACTTCAAGCGAGAGGCGGAAATCCTTGCCCTGCGCAAGGACACCGCGGTAGAAGAATTCCTCAAAAGGCTCGCCAGCACACAGGAAGCTCCGCAAGGCGATAATGTTTTTGGCTGGATGGACGCAAGCGGGACGTGGCATCCAAATCCGAACTGGAAGCCGTAAATAAAACCCACCCCGGCGGGTGGGCCAGAGAGGGGGGCAGACCATCTTTTGCTTTAGTGTACCACAGCTCTTACTGTATTTCAATCTTCCTCACGCGCTTTCTCACGACAAGCTCTAAAGGGCTTGCCCTACTGTGTTCTTCCTTAATGTCCCTCTGTGTCAGAGCGAGATAGCGCTTTGTCATTGTTAAGTCCCTATGCCCTAAAATTCGCTGTAGCGCAAAAGGACTCATGCCCTGTCGCAGAGAGTACAGCGCAAAACTGTGGCGCAGATCGTAAGGTGTCACTTTATAGCCGAGCCTCTTTGAATATATACGTAGAATCCTTGCCCAGGAATCTTCCCGCAACTGTCTTCCGTACTCATTGCAGAATACTGTCTGTGCCCCCGGTGGACGAACAGAAAGCAACTTTTTCAGCCAGTACACCGTAACAGCAGAAATGGGCAGAGTTCTTGATGTTTTCGTTTTAGCTACCATAGGCCGTACGACAACTTCTGCCGCCTCAAGGTTAAAATCCTCTACTTTGAGCCGCAACGCTTCCCCCGGACGGACGCCTGTATCAAGCGTGAAGAGAATGAGCACGTAGTCTCGCAAGCCCGCAAAAGTCCTTTTATCAGGAAGCTCAAGAAGCTTCTGTAGAATCTCAAGCGGGATTGCCCTTGCCCTGCCCTCTTCTCTCAGCGCTTTAAAATTCACAGGGTTTGCGGGAAGAGCACCTTGCGCGACGAGATAGGTAAAAAACGCCTTCAGGCACTTGCGCCTTGTGTTGAAAGTCGCAGGAGCAACATCCGCACTGAAAAAGCCCTGCAAGTGCCTGCGTAACGCCTCAAAATCCTGCAGGTCCCCGCGGAAGCTCGAGAAAAAGCGTGTAATGTGATGAATGTAGTCCTTTATTGTTCGCTCTCTGCAGCCCGCAAGTCGCTTCTCGAGAACGAAATCCTCTAAGTACTCGCGCCAGGTCTTCGGCTGGATAAGGCGAAGCGGACGCTTCATGGCCAACGCCTTCGCTGTTTTAAAGCGGGATAGCAGGAAGGACAGAGGTTTACAAAGCGCTCTACCAAGCCCCTGGCGCCCCCAAGCGGATTTGAACCGCTGCCGTCGCCTTGAAAGGGCGATGTCCTAACCTGGCTTACTGCAAACCGCTTTACTGCTGTATCTTTCAGTTTTGCACCACTTCTTATCCCCTTCAATGCCATCGCCTTCACTTAACCTCTGCCTTCCAGTCACCATCCGCGTAAACGGATAACAGATACCCGCCCGGCTCGGGAATCATCACAAGAAGCGGTAGCCCGCCGCAGAAACCATACATTTTTAAGTCGTCAACCCTTATAGCAATAACAGCACATGATACATCCTGTTTCTTCTCTCTTTCCTGTTTCATAACTGTAACCATCCAGCCTTCCTTCGCTAAAATTAACCTGCGCTCAGTAATCCTGCGTATCCCATAGAAGCTGAGAGGTAAGACTTCTGCTTTAAGGCGCTGCAGCCATCTTTTTGTATTCGCCATATCCAGCAACTCATATATTTCATCAACAAATTGCTCAAAATACATTTCCTCTTCACTTACAGATTCGGCATCAGGAAGGACCGCAAAAGCAGAACTGCAGAAAAGAAGCACAAACACAAGCGCAAGCAGGAATCGACGCATCTTTACCCCCCTCACAAAAGATGGTCGTTCATAATCACCTTATTGGGATTGCCCTGTACGCCCACAACTTTGCCAAGAATACGGAAATGCTCTTCTTCGCGTGGGATCACAATAGGCTCGTATGCAGGGTTAGCTGCTACCAGCAAAATATGATCTTCCCGGTAGCGCACAATGCGAGCGCAGAGTTTATCGTCAATACTCACTACTGCAACATCGCCATTCAGCACCTCAAGATCGGGCGTGAAGATGATGAGATACCCATCACAGATGCCCTTCCCCACCATCGAATTCCCTACCGCCCGCACAGCGTAATACGTGCAGTTTGGATTCACGTCGAAGCCTTCCGCAGAGACCTTGATAATGTCTTCAATGTAATCCATGATGCTCTCACGCGGTGTCCCGCAAGGCAATCTTCCCGGAAGAACGTGCACTTTCACAAACTGTCCCGCACCTGTGGGAATTTCCGCACCAAGCAATTCAAGAATCCTAAAAGGATGCACATGCAGGGCCTTAGCAAGAAGGTCAATCTTGTCCGACTTGGGTTTAGCTTTACCTGCTATCCACTTCGTCACGGTTGAGGGATTAACCTGCACCTGTCTTGCAAGTTCTCTTTTTGTTAATCCCACTTCCCGCAATCTCTTTTCAATGAACACACCCAGCATTGCCACTAACCCCCCTCTCGCTTAGAGATTTTACTACTTGCAAAAAAATTTTTCTACCCCCTCTTGACATCACTTTTTTCCTAATGTAAAATCCAAGCGAGGTGCTGCAAAATGTCAATAGAGGTGAAAGCAGAGAAAGTACGCGAATACCTGCGGGAAAACGGGCTTAAACTCAAAGAGCTCGCTAAAGCACTTGAAATGAGCAACGCTTACATTTCACTCATTATGCATCGCAAGCGCAAACCCAGCTCAAGATTTATTGCACGCCTTCTTTCTCTAACAGGTAAGCCTTTTGAACATTTTTTTGACGTTGATTTTGCTAAAAAGCAAAATCGAGAGGGGGGTGAGGAACAATGACAAAAGAAGAAGCGAAAAAGAAGGTTGCCAGCTGTATCGCCCTGAGTATCCTCAGGGCTCTCGTCGCCCTCGCCTGCGATGGCGACGAAGATCAGCTCGTGCGAGAACTTGCATCCGATTTGCTCTACCACATAGGTATTCCTGAGAGGGGGGATGAGTAATGACACGCGTTGAACTGCGTAGACTCGCTGACAATGTGATGCTGGGCTGGACAAAGCTGTCGCAACTCAAAGAGAAAATCAAAGAGTTCACAGAGCAGGAAAAAGACGAGTTCATCCTTATTCTCGCTGAAAAGCTTCGCAATCTCGAAGAAGAATACTATAGCGTTGCAGAACGCCACGGGATTCGAATCTTCTGAGGTGAGCGCAATGGGCGACTACTGCGACTTCGTATATCCCTGGAAGCACGATGCGGTTAGATGTTGTTGAGCGTGACTTAATGCTACTCACCGCAATAATTAGCCATCTCGGTCTGGGGAGAGACGCCGGCGAGGGTATGCACGAGTACGGAGCTCAGTACAACTGCGAAGTCTTCATGATGAATCCTTTCTGCTGGTGTGAGCGTCAAGACTGTCCATGGTGCTGTAGCTGTACCTGTTCAAACACACTCGAGCCAACATGTGACTTCTGCACCACCAGCCTCTTTCCAGAGTACGGTACTGAACCAGGACGTCCAGCTCCAAACTTCTGGTATAAGCCCACTAACCTGAAAATCTGGTGGTATAAGTACGTTGGTCGTGATATGGAATATAACCGTAAGTTCCGCATGTCAGAGTGGCAGAACATCTTCCGGCATTGTTTAGAGGCAGTAGTGGAGGCTGCTGATAGGAAGGCTTTTGGAAAGGTATGAGCTGTATCAGGATTGGGTTTAGCTTATCAATACGTCTCATATCAGAGCGTTCGTTATAAGACGCGTTGATAAGCTGAAGAGAAAGGTTGATACAGAGATGGAACGCATGCCTTCTTGCCCCCTTAAGAACGATGAATGCAAAGGAACAGAGTGTGGGTGGTACGTCAATAACGGGTTGGAAAGAGGATGCGCCCTGGCGATCATCGCCAGGCGCATCTGTAAAGTGAGAGAGAGGGGGGATTTGAGTGGAGGTCGTGATTGAGCGACAGCTTGAGGCAAACGGATGCAAGCTCAAAGAGGAAATACTCTACGATGCTCGAACAAAAATGCTCTACCACACAACGGATCATATTCTGCGCGATCAGAATGGTGTCCTGTACCACCGTAAATACGAAATCGTCGCGATAACACCTTGGGAAGCAGAAGACTTAGTCACAAAACTTGCTATTAATCCTGACGAAGCGAAAGAGAAATTACAGAAACTACTAAGCGACACAAAGCAAAACAATGGAAAGAACGGCGAAAAGCCTGCAACAGACAAGCAGAAAGCATTCCTTCGTGACCTCTTGAAGAAGCAGGGACTTGATGAAGAGTTCGTTCAGGAAAAACTCGGTAAGGGCATTGATGAGCTTACCGCTCCCGAAGCATCAAAGCTCATCACGGAGGTGCAGAAGAAATGAAAGGGCGCTGCCAGCTCTGCGGAAAAAGCACAACGTTCCGCTTCTTCTCGGTTTTCCTGTGTAGGGAATGCTATTTCTTCGTGAAGTACAGCCCTGCAGCCTTCAAACGCTTCCTGTTCCTATGAGCATCTATATACCTCAAGGATACTGCACGCCCCCAGAGGCTTACGGGCCCCTCTGGGGGCAAATTAAAAGAATCTGCCTTGAGCACCTGGTTCAGGCAGAAGCGGATACAGCAGACATACTTGATGATCTCAAGAACAACGCTGACCTCGTAATCAAAGCAACGGAAATAAAGGTTTCCTGCAGGATTCGCAATGCGAAATACTTCTATGACCCTTCCACGCGCATACAGTTCACCCTGCGCTACTTCCGTAAAGGCAACATTCCAAGCGAGTACAGCAAGATCATTAAGGGTAGGGGTAATTACATGCTGTATGGTTTTGCCGATGAGCAGGAAATCCTGGGCTGGTTTATTTTAGACCTGCAGAAACTTCGTGAATTTTTACCCACAACTACCCCTCTTAAAGTTGTCGTCAATAGCGACGGAAGCTCAATCTTTCATGTCTACTCGCTTCTACAATTCCCGCGCAGCGTCATTGTCGCAATGCACGAATCTGTGCGCGAGGCACTGATGCAATTTGACAGGGGGTGGAAGCGTGAAGCTCAACTGGACAGAGCAGCGACAACTACTTGAGCTTGCCCAGGAAGCACTCTGCTTCTTAGACAACTTCAAGAAGTACGCGCCCGCTGATCTACATGACAAAGAGCCCTGGACAACGCTACTTCTGCGCTATGAGATACTCGAGTTCCTTATAAGCGCCGTGCGTGAGGGCAAGCCTGTATGGGGCAGGCTTGCCGAGGAAGTTTACTTGTGGTGCGAGAAACTCGCCTGGAAGTTCCCCTTCGCCGACAGGGTGGTCATTCATGATCGTCCGCGCAACCCCAAACGGGTTTATTGCTGAGAATGATGCAGTTATTCTAAAGTTTACAAATATCGTAGCAGGAAGCGACTACCTTTCCTGCACCTTGCGCGCGTATTCGAAAATCCCCTATCCCGAAATCAAGTACCTCACGAAAGTAAATCTCTTGACCACGAAATCTGTGAGAGACACAGCAGAAGCGTTGAGTGAAATCTTTCCGAGGGACTGGACCACAATACTGCGACAGGTGTTTACGGAAATCGCCGAAAGCATCCTGATGCCCTTCAAGCCTGAGAAGATCGAGTTTATCGAGAACCCTAATCCCTACTGGCTTATAGAGAACTTCATCGTCGCAGAAGCGCCGAACATCATTTTTGCCCCCGGCGGTAAGGGAAAAAGCCTGCTGGCTCTCTTCATAGCCTTCTGTGTGGAAAACGCTATCGACTTTTTCGGTCCAGTGAAGCAGGCAAGGGTATTGTACCTCGACTGGGAAACTGACCTCGAAGAGGTACGACGCAGGGCAACACTGATCAAGAACGGCCTCGACCACGAGCAGGTGAAGACCCCCGATTACCTGCGCATGTACGCACGCCTTACCGACACAATTGACGCAATCCTTGAAACCTGCACAGAGAACTTCTACCAGCTCGTTATCATCGATTCTGCCGCCTGTGCAATCGGGGGCGACATCAATTCAGCGCAGGAAGTTATACAGTTCTTCTCGCAAATCCGGCGCATGAACGCAGCTGGTATTACAACACTCATCATCTCTCATGTTTCAAAACGCGAGAAGGAAGGTAACGAGCACTCGCCAATTGGCAGCGTATACTTTGAGAACTTCCCACGCATAGCGTGGGAACTGCGTTCTGAGTATGATGAGAATCAGAAAAAGTACCGCCTCGGGCTTTTCTGCCGCAAGACGAACGTGGGACACTTAAGCCCTATCGGCCTTGAAATGATCCTGAGCCCTGAAGCCTTCTTCTTCACAAAAACGGATGCTGAGACGGTGCGGGGCAAAGACACGCTCGCTACCGCAATCCTGCAGGTCCTCGAGGAAAAAGCGATGACAACGAAGCAATTAGCTGAAGAGCTGGGGGCAAAACCCGTTACAGTGAGAGTTACGCTGAGCAGGTTACGTGAGCAGAAGAAGGTTGAGCGCTATGGTGAGCTGTGGCGCCTTGTTCGAGAGGCTACACCCTTCTGAGCGTTACAAGCGTTACAAAAGCGTAACAAGTAGAAGCCGCTTCACAAGCCACTTTTTGGCACTTTGTTACGCTGCTACGCCCAGCTGTTACGCTCTAAGGGTAGAGCGTAACAGGCGTTACAAAAGCGTAACAGAAAAAATCCGCTTCTCAAGCGGCTTTCAGCTACTCTGTTACGCTGCTACGTTACTTTGTAACGCTCAGCGTTACAAGCGTTACAAAAGCGTAACAGCTGAAACCCGCATGGGAAGCGGATTTCGGCCACTTTGTTACGCTGCTACGTCGTTTTGTAACGCTTGGCGGGGAAAAGGGGGTTTGAGAGCGTTTCAAACAAATGTTTGTTACGCTTTTTGTAACGCGCCTGGAAGCCGCTTCTCATGCGGCTTTCTGGCACTTAGCGTTACAAGTTTGCGCCTTATTTGTAACACTTCAGTAGTAATTATTAATACTACTACTACTCTGTATAGAAGAATAAATACTAAGTATATAGAGAGGGGGAATAGTAATAATGAGTAAGAGAACAAAAAGCGCGACTGCTGTTACGCCTCACAACGAAATCCGCCTGTTGGCCGACATGTACTTTCAGGTGCAGAAACTGCGCATCTCAATCGGCAATCGCATCGACGCCGTGATGCGCAACACAGACCAGGCCGTACCGGGACACCTCGAGTTTCTTCGTCGCACCTACAAAACCCTGTGCGAGATTGAGGAATACTGCACAGAACGAGCAAAGGACTATTTGAGGGAACATCCTACGTGGCACTGGCTTGGGACCGTTAAGGGCATCGGACCTGTCCTCGGTGCAAAATTGCTCTCGTATATCGACATCGAGAAAGCTGACACAATCTCCGCTTTATGGCGCTATGCTGGTCTTGGCGTGGTTGACGGGAAGGCAGAACGGCTTGTTGCAGGCGAAAAGGCGCACTACAACAAGAAGTTAAAGGTCACGATGTACCTTATCGGGACGTCGTTCTTACGTTCTCGTTCAAAGTTTGCTGAGATTTACTACAGCGAGAAAGAACGCCAGCAGAAGCTTCATCCTGAGCTCAGGCCCATCGTGGTCCATTACCGCGCTATGCGCAAAATGAACAAAGTCTTCCTCGCCTGCCTGTGGCTTGTGTGGCGGGAAGCTTTGGGTTTGCCTACAAGAAAGCCGTACGCACATGAGTATCTAAACCACACGACACTCTATGACCCGTGGGAATTCAGCGAGAAAGGGGTGAAAGCAGTAAAGGTTTAGTTCAAGTGAGCCGGACGCGCTGAAAAAACCAGGACTGTCGAGCGAGCCACGGCGTGGGAGAAAACCGTAGGGTATGAGCGAGCCAGAGCCATAGAGAAAACCATTGGTGAGAAGCGAGCCAGGCAACATGAGAAAACCGAAAATCAAGAGCAAGCCATGACCCATGAGAAAACCAACCATGGCGAGCGAGCCGGAACCGTCGAGAAAGCCGAAAGTGTAAAGCGAGCCGTAGACGATGAGAAAACCAAAAACTCTGAGCGAGCCAGCGCTGTGGAGAAAACCAAAGCTCGCGAGCGAGCCAGAGTCATAGAGAAAACCATTGACGAGGAGCGAGCCATACGCCAAGAGAAAACCGAAAATCAAGAGCGAGCCAGCAGCGCCGAGGAAAACCAATGGCCTTGAGCGAGCCGTGGATCTCGAGAAAACCAGGCTCTGTAAGCGAGCCAGAAGTTCGAAGAAAACCATTCTCGCCGAGCGAGCCGGGGGCCATAAGAAAACCACTCACCAAGAGCGAGCCAGGTAGGGAGAGAAAACCACCGATGAAGAGTGAGCCAGAGCCTTCGAGAAAACCAGTGCTTGCGAGCGAGCCAGAGCCGTAGAGAAAACCATTTACCAAGAGCGAGCCGAACGCTAACGAGGTGCCCGTGGCAAAAGAGCGAGCCAAGTGGCAAGAACTGAAAGGGGGCATGAGGAAATGATGCGCAACCACAACCCCGTTATTCAGTATGACTGCGGAGCCAAGCGAGAAAGTCAGGAAGGGAAGGGCAGGTTTGACCTTATCTCCCCTTTTGCATTGATGCGCCTTGCGAGGTGGTACGAGGAAGGCGCAAAGAAATACGAACCTCGCAACTGGGAGAGGGGGATGCCCTTTTCCCACTGTGTCAATTCCTGTATGAGGCACTTGATTAAATATCTCATGGGGATGAGAGACGAAGACCACTTGGCGGCAGTAGCTTGGAACGTCTTTGCTCTGATGCACTATGAGGAAATGGGAATGACGCAGTGGGATGACCTTCCTCATTACCTTGATAACCGTGCTTCAGAGGATGGGGTAACCCAGAGAGAAGAGATGTAATGCAGAGAACGAGCGAGCCGTTGAGAACGAGAAAACCAGTAAACTTGAGCGAGCCGTAGTGGCGGAGATGCCCGGCAGAGTTGAGCGAGTTGAGGACTTTAAAAACTGAGGGGCGAGGTGAGATTATGCGTTTCACTGTTGCTACTGCAAAATTGCGTGATGCCGTGTCGAAAGCATGCGTTGTAACGCCGCGGCGGCCTGCTTTTTATGCACTTGAGCAAGTGAAAATTTTTTGTGCCGGGGATGGAGCGACTCTCTATGCTACAGATTTGGAGGTTGGTGTGGGTATAAGGGTTAATGCTGAAGTGTACGAAGATGGTTCTGTGTGTGTGAATGCTGCAAGTCTTCGCAGTATTTTGCACAGTATTAAGGCTGAGAAGCTTGATGTATATACTGAAGGCTATGCGCTCGTGCTTGAATCTCCTCACCTACTCTTTAAGTTGCCTACATACAGCGATTTTCCAGAGCTGTGGCAGTGCAGCGGTCAGGGTGATACCATTACGTGCCAGCTGTCTGGTGCTTTGCGGCATCTTTCGCGGTTTGTTTCAAAAGACGAGACTAAACTTGCGCTTACGGGTGTGCTGTTTGAGTTCAAGGATAATACACTTACGCTTGTGGCTACAGATTGCTACCGCCTGGGGCGCTTTAGCTTTCCCTGCGGGCGCGACTTAGGGCTCTGTCGTGAAAACAGGCAATTCATTTTGCCCTTGAAGGCTGTTAGAGCGTTCTGCACTGTGTTTGACTGCGCGAGTTCTGTGACGCTCTTTACGTGTAGTTCTGGTGTGATCTTCCGGGCTGATGCTGCAGAGCTTTTCGTTGTGCCACTCAATTGCGTGTATCCTGATTATCGCAAGGTTTTCCCTGAGGACTTCGTTGCTACTGTTGAAGTTGATCGCAGAGAGCTTATAAATGCACTGAGAGAGGTAAGCTGTATTCACCAGATAGCTGATGTTGTGGTGTCTCGTGGGATGATTCTGTTGAAGGCACGGTCAGAAGTCGGCGCCGTAGATCGAAGAGTTGAGGCGAAGGGGGATGGTGAGATAGAGACGAGCGTGAATACGAGGTATTTAACTGAAGGCTTGGAAATGTTTGATGACGAGAAAGTAGTGTTGCGTTTTTCAGGGCAGCTTTCTCCAATTGTGATTCAGAACGACTACTTGCTTATGCCGGTGAGGCAGCAATGAACCGTTGCATCCTTGACGTTCTGGTTTTTGATCGGGTGCGGCTCAAGGAAGGCGGAAAAACCGCCTATGCTTGGGTGATGGCAGATTACACCGATGGTGTGCGCCGGGGGCGCATTAAGCTCGCAGCGTTCGGCTCTGCCGCAAAAGACCTTGTGAGGGCTTGTGAGAAGCTTCCGGTAATGCTTAGGGTCGTGGGAAAAGTTGCTGTTGACGGGAAGGCGAGCGTTGGTGGCATTCTTGTTGATACGCACCGGATCATTGTTGAACACGTGAGTGAAAGAAGTACTGGTCTTGGTGGACCCGTGTTTTATGATGAGAACGGCCCCGCGGTGGGCGAGACAGTGGATTTAGGTGATTGGCGTGAAAGTAAATGATGTTTTTTTAGATGAGCTCAGGCGAAGGCTTGCGGAAGCTGCTTTGTGCTTATACAAAGCTGAGCACATCATAGAGGAAACAATGGACCTCGTGACGCTGTATGCGAAGGGGGTGTGGAAATACGAGCAAAATAGAAGTACAGAGGGGCAAAGCGTTCGAGTACAGGATTGTGCATCTCGCAAAGAGTAGCGGTCTTAAAGCGTACCGTGTGCCCCTCTCTGGGGGTGCGAGAGAAAAAGGTGATGTAGTTATCGAGGGGATGCGCTTTGAGTGTAAGTACCGCTCGAGGGGGCTTGTGTTTTTGTACGAGGTGCTTAAAGAGGCTGAAAAGGCCGGCTGTGTTGGGCTTTTTCTCTCCGCTCGTCGCAAGGAAGCGCTTGTGGTGCTTCCTGCCACGCAGTTCTTTGCCTTGCTAAAAAGGGGGAAGGACGCAGAGCATGCGAGTACCCCGGAAGTACTTCAGGAAGATTGAAGCAATATTGTACGAGTACAGAGAGATGGTAGAAGAGCTAAAGAGGTGCTTAGATGATCTCTACTATAGCGGGCTATCCTCAAGCGTAATTTCAGTGTCCGGCACTTGCCTTTACAGCAATCCCGTGTTGCGTGCTGTTGTGGAACGTTCAGAGAACAAGAAGATAAAGGCGTTGAGTGAGCGTATCTGCGCAATTGAGAAAGCGTTGCAGCGCTTAGGGGATCTCGATCGAGAAATCTTCTTCCTGCGTTACGTGCAGTGCTTGCCGAAGGAAGACATTTTGAAGAAAGTAGGCATGTCAAACAGCACGTTTTATGAGCACTTACATCGCATAGTTTACGCTGCAGGGATTGAGTTGGGCGTCATTGATGCTGTTGACGTTTTAGAGGACTAAAAAAACGGGGCGGCTTGGTGCCGCCCCGTTTTTGTGTGGGCTTGATCAACGCTCGTCATCAAGGCCGAGCTCTGTCCACTTTCTCCAAAAAGCCCTGAGCAGTTCTGTATCCCCTTGTGATAGAAGCTCGAAAAACCTTAATTTCGCTGCTTTTCGAGCCTTGGAAATTTGTGTTACTGCTTCGGTTAAGAGGGCGCTGGGTATGTAGCCCAGCGCTTTTTTGGTCTCCAGTAGCGACTTGTGTAGTTTTTCAGCATCTTCGAGTTTCATGATCAGTTCCGGCATTGCTTGCAACCCCCTTTTGTTTTGTCTAAAACACTGGTTCTTTTCCGTCTTCCAAAACCTCGCCGTTTTTCCTGAACGTTACACCACACAGCGTTGTGATTCCACCCTGGTGTTTCATTCCTGTGAACCCTGTTGGTCCCTGGTCTTTGATGTTGAAGTCGGGCAGTTTGATTTCGAGTACGCCGTCCTGTGTGTAGATGTAGACTTTCCGCTTGTACCTTGGACCGTAGTCGAGCACGTCGTGTTCGGCTTCAATGGTGAATACGGCGTAAACCTCCCAGTGGTGTGGTTCTGGGAGATTACCAGCGTATACGGGGTGTA
>Ga0072500_144801_pt1 | contig 17144 bp, 16 predicted proteins | sample GBScelen77Swater_FD_63803 | JGI IMG/M metagenome (GOLD analysis project Ga0072500, IMG submission 63803) | Hot spring microbial communities from Great Boiling Spring, Nevada - cellulolytic enrichment S 77C v2 (version 2) | ecosystem: Environmental > Aquatic > Thermal springs > Hot (42-90C) ...
TGGGCCGATAACCTGAATGGCTCAAGTACAACTCGACGATCTTGTACTGCACCTCAAAAGGTATATCGAGTTCACCACCCATGCCCCTGCTCACGAAGATCTTTCCGTCCATTCGCACACCGGAAATGGTGTTGTGCGAGTGATCTTTCCCTCTTTCGAACACGACGATCTCGTAATCGTCGATCTTCTTCGATTCGATCAAACCTTGCAGAAAACCGATCGCAGCAGCTCCAAATCCCACGATGCCCATCTTTTTCATTTCCACGATCCCTCCGTTCAACTTTCAACTTTGCACGCTCATCTATATACTACCCTTAGGATTATCTCCGACTAGCCCCTTGAGATTTGGAGAGAATGAAAACAGGGGAAATCACGACAACAATCAAAGATCAACTCAATTCCTTTTACGGGAAACATCGAGTATCTTCAGTTAGTTAAGAGCTATCGCGAGTCAAGGGTTTTTCATCAAGATTTTGACACCAAAGCCCGCCAGGATAGCGCAACGGCTACGCAGTGTGAAGCTTTTCAAACTGAGACTGTTTGAGTTTCCATAGATCATTACATGATTCGGATTCATCGCAGGCCTCTGGATGACACATCTGAGCAGAGTCGATTAAAATAAAATGCTGTTAATATGCTGTTTTCATCGCGGACTAGGGTTAGGATAGAGAGTTTCGGGAGAGACAATAAAGGACTCGCGTTTGCTCCGGTAACTTGACAAGAAAGCTCGTCACAGACCATCTTGACGCCGGGGTTGGCTGAGCATGTCAGCAGAGTTAATTAGTGTCTGACAGATTTCTATCGTAGAGTGCCTAAACGGCGAGATTCACCTACGAAAAGAAGTGGTGGTGCCTTGGAAAATGTGCAAGTGTCGATCAGGTCGTGGCCTGAGTGGTATTCCCATAAAAAGAATGGGCAGCGCCGTCGGGAAAACATCGGAAGGACACGTCTCGTCATAGCTCGAACAGATTTCTGAGACTGGCAGAAAAGCATTAGGTGCAGCACTAGTAGTTGTAGGAAACTGATTTATCCTGGATACAAATGCATCACTTACGTTAGAGTAAGTTAGATATGTTGATAACGATAGAAAATAGGAAAAAGAAAAAGCAATAGAGTGAATACGTGAGATTTTGTCGTTTATCACTACTCCAGTAGTTTTGCTCGCTCTTTTTCCCCCCAGATCAAGCGTCACTCGTCTTGCGGCGCTGAGGGTTTCAGGCGTATAAAATATATGAAACATCATACTTTGAGGGGGTGTCTCTATGTTCAAGAGGTTAATTCTTCTAGCTGCCCTGCTCGTAGTTATCTCAACGTTTGCCGCATTCAAAGTTGCATTGGTTGCACCTTTCACAGGCGTTGGCTCTATCCTCGGAGACTACATCAAGAAGGCAACTATTTTGGCCATCGACGAAATCAACGCTGCAGGAGGTGTGCTTGGACAGAAGATTGAGCTCATAGTTTACGATGATTCCGCTAATCCAAGTGTGGCAGCTACTGTCGTTAGGCGTGCAATTTTTAACGACCGAGTGATCGCGATATTCGGACCAAACATGAGTAGTTGCGTACTTGGCGTTCACGAGATTGCTAAGCAGGCCAAAGTCCCAATGCTTGTAGGGGCGACGTCACCAAGTTTCAGGTTCACAAGAGTTGGTAATGAATATCTCTTTCGATTACGAGCAGATGATGATGTTAAAGTTACACAATTGGTCCGGTATGCTGTTGATTTCATGGGAATTACGAGGCCAGGTGTTATCTACGGGACAACAGATTACTGTACGTCAGCCTATGACGTGGCAAAGAGAGAATTTGAGAAAAGGGGGATAAAGATTGTAGCAGCAGAACAAATTAGGGAAGGCGACAAAGATGCCACAGGTCAACTACTAAAACTGAAGGCCGCAGGTATTGATGGGCTTATCGGTTTGACTCACGAACCGGAAGCAGCGGTCGTCGTTAGGCAGGTGCGCCAACTCGGTTTGGATGTGCCTATCATAGGCTTTTCAGCATGGGGAGTACCTGCGTTTACAGATCTGGCTGGTGATGCTGCCATAGGTGTCGTCTCGGTCCAAGGGTTTAATCCTAATGATCCGGATCCAGCCGTTCAGGAATTCGTAAGACGTTACAAAACTCGTTGGAATGAGGAGCCTAGTGATCCAGCACAAGCCTACTATGACGGGGTGTACCTGCTGGCAAAGGCGATAGAGATAGCAGGTAGCACAGATGGAACAGCGATAGCAGAGGCATTGAAGACGCGTGTGAGTATTAACGGTGTCCAAGGTCCATTGAAATGTGATGAACATCACAATTTTACTGATGTCTGCTACATAGCAAAATTTGATGGAAAAACTTGGCAAATAATCGAAATTCTCAGGTAAGCGGCCACACGAGAAACACGTTAGACTGCTGGCCTTGTTTTTGACCACCTAACGGGCCAGCAGTCATATCAGGAGTACTTTAATACAATGGGTCGGAGGTAATCTAAAAATGCAAATGAAAGACCTCATACAGAACCTTGTAAGTGGTGCTTCAGTGGGATGCACGTATGGGTTAATGGGATTGGGTGTGGTTTTTCTTTGGCAAAGCATAAGACGAATTAACTTCGCAAATATCACACCATCTATGGTAGCTGCTTATGTATTCTACATTCTCTACAGCCGCCTTGGTCTGTCCTTTGTGCCGTCGCTTCTGGGTACGATTTCTGTTGTTGTTGTATACGGCCTTGGTCTTAGATTCCTTATATACGAGGAAATTAAAAAACATTCCGGCGGTAGACTTGAGTTTGTTGTTGCGACACTCATGTTGTGTACGCTTTTTTTGAACCTCATGATCGTATTTTTCGGCAGCTTACCAAGACCGTTTCCACCGGTGTTCGGTAAGCCAACTGATTTTGTTTCCTTATTCGGTGTGAGTATATCAGTTGTCTACGTTTACATCTTTGCCATAGTAGCCATCTTGGTTGGCTTTCTATACTTCTTTTTAAACAAAACCTTAGTGGGGAAGTGTTTGAAAGCGTTCGCTCAGAACGAAGAAGCTGCCATACTAATGGGCGTAAATGTTAACCTAATGAGATCCATTTCGTTCGTTCTTTCGGCAGTTGTAGTCGGCATAGCTGGTATTCTGCTTGCACCGATATACTTTGTTTCCCTCGAGCTCGGGGGTGGAACAATAGGAGTGAAGGGATTTGCTTCAGCCGTCTTAGCCGGTCTCGTTAACCCCTATGGGGCCATTCTCGGCGGTATTTGCATAGGCCTTATAGAGAATTTCTCGGCCATGTTCATCTCGTCAACCTATAAAGATGTGTTCGCATTTTTGATTCTGATAACTGTCTTGTTAGTCAAGCCAAGCGGCATCTTCGTCGGAAAACTCCAAAGGAGAACTGAGGAGGCCGGATGATGAATCGCATGAAAACCCGCTTAAAAGCTCGACTGGTGGTTATACTTTGTTTGGTGGCGTCTCTGCTCTATCCTTTATTCGAGCTCAATGAGTATAGGATATATCTTATGAATATAGGTCTGATTAATTGCATAGTTGCGTCCGGCATAGTTTTTGTAACGGGATTCGCCGGTCAAATATCTTTTGGCCAAGCTGCTTTCTACGCCATAGGGGCGTACAGCTCGGCGATTCTCACGAAAACGTACAAAGTGCCACTGAGTATTGGGATGGCAATCGGAGCACTTATTAGCCTTTTATTGGGACTCGCTTTGAGTATTCCATCTTTCAAGCTAAGAGCGTTCTTTCTTTCACTTGTGACGATCGGATTCGGCCAGATAGTCCACATGATATTGATTAACTGGAGGTCCGTCACCGGGGGTTCATATGGCTTCTTTGGCATACCACCTATGAAAATTGGTGGGCACATTTTTTCATACGGAGATTATTACTTGATTCTTCTGCTCACCTTGATGTTCGTTATTTTCGTAATGTACAAGATAAGATATTCCTATATAGGAAAATGCATGCTGGCAATAAACGACGACGAAATTGCAGCCAGCACATGCGGGGTAAACGTCAAAAAATTGAAAATGTTTGCTTTCGCTTTCTCGGCCGTAGTTGCATCCATTGCTGGTTCAATTTATGCACACATGTCAGGTTTCCTAACACCAGAGCCTTTCTCGTTTTTCCAGTCTTCTAACTTTGTTGCGATGGCTGTTATAGGAGGATTGAGAAGCATCCTCGGAGGCCTTATCGGAGGAATGGTTCTGACGATTTTGCCCGAATTACTGCGTCTAGGCAAATATCGCGGCTGGGAAAATTACTACTTGATCGTGACATCGCTGATAGTAATCGCAATAGTAGTTAGAATGCCAAAAGGCTTGTCGCAGATTCCCCATGTGCTTTTAAGAAGGGCAAGAAGGAACGTCAGCTAAAGGGGAGGCTGACCATACGGTGGATACGATTCTATTAAGAACAAACAACCTGAGTAAAAGTTTCGGCGGAATTGAAGCGAACAAATCAATCAGTATCACTATCGAAAAGGGGAAGATAACAGCTTTAATAGGGCCAAATGGGTCTGGAAAGACAACCTTCATTAACCTTGTCTCTGGATTGCTGCGACCAACCACCGGTACCATAGTCTTCGAAGACGTTGATATCACTAACCTTGAACCGCATGTGAGAGCGTTAATGGGTATAGCAAGGACTTTTCAGAGAATTCGGCTTTTTGAAAGCCTGAATGTACTTGAGAACGTTGTGATTGCTCGCAAAAAATTCATTGCTTGTGGGTTCTTGGATGTTATCTTTCATACGCACAAATTCCGTGCTTCCGAGGAACATACCTATGAGGCGGCTTACAACCTTCTTGAAAAACTAAATTTGTCTTCGGACATTGACAGGAAACCGTCAGAACTCCCGTACGGGAAAAGACGGCTTTTAGAAATCGCAAGAGCTCTGGCTTTAGAACCAAAGTTACTGATGCTAGATGAACCTGCCGCTGGCATGACACAACTGGAATATTCTGAACTTGCCCGAGTGCTCAGAGAACTTGTTTCACAGGGGATAACTATTCTCCTAGTTGAACACACAATGGATTTCGTAAAGGACGTTGCCGACAAGGTATATGTTCTCAGTTTTGGACAAGTGATTGCACAGGGAACATTCGATGAAATACAGCATGATCCGGCCGTGATTTCTGCCTATCTTGGTGAAGAGGTGGTAACGTAATATGGTTCTGTCTGTAGAAAACCTGTGGGTGGAATATAACGGGATTCCGGCACTAAAGGGTATATCACTGTCAGTCGGTGAAAACAGAAGAATTGTCTCCGTCTTAGGCCCTAACGGCGCTGGGAAAACGACTTTGTTACGTGCGATATCAGGTTTGGTGAGGGCTCAGCCAGGGAGTAAGATAAATCTCGATGGCATCGACCTTACCAAAGTACCAGCTTTTAGGATCCCAAGACTCGGCGTTGCACACGTGCCGGAGGGCCGGCAGATATTCCCAGAGCTAACTGTTCATGAGAATCTTGAAGTTGCCGCAAGCACCTTGGTTCGGCCACAGCGGCTGTCAAGAATAGCGGAGGTTTACGAAATCTTTCCGGAGCTAAAGGATAGAATGAGGCAACCCGGCGGAACGTTGAGCGGTGGGGAACAGCAAATGCTCGCGATTGCCAGAGCTCTTGTTTCCAATTGTAAGTTGTTACTAGTAGATGAGCCCTCAATGGGCCTTGCACCAATAATAGTGCTTAGAATCTTCAAGACGCTCAGAGATATAATAGGAAAACGCCATTTGGCGGTTTTACTTGTTGAGCAAAACGCCAGACTCTCACTCCCATTGAGTGATTACATATATGTTCTGTCTCAGGGCCAAGTTGTCTATGGATCAGAAGCCGACCGTATTCCGAGCATAGACTTCTTGAAGGATAAATACTTCACCGGTAAATAGGGGGTGATTTACGCTGCAGTATAAAATGAAATGCAGTCAAGATACTGAGATATACCTAGAGTTAAAACCCGGCATAGTAACCGTCGAAAGTTCCAAGGAACCGATGCCTCCGACTGAACTTGAGAAAAGAGTTACTGAGCTTTTGAGCCCTGAAAAACTCAAGAGTCTAGTCGATCCAAAAAGTGACGTGCTGATTCTCATTGACGATCATACGCGGGGTACACCTGTCAAGTTGGTTCTGCCTTATTTACTTGAGTCTCTCAGAAGGCTAAATATTTTGTATGATCAAATCACGGTTCTGGTGGCTACTGGAACGCACAGGAAGATGACAGCTGAAGAAATCGAGGAAAAATTGGGTGCGTTTTCCAAGATGCTCAACATCATACAGCATTCATGCTTTCAGGATCTTACGTATCTTGGCGACATTGATGGGATACCAGTATCAGTCAACAAGATAGTCGCCAGTTCGCAAAACGTGATAGGAATTGGTTCGATTATACCGCACAAGTACTCGGGGTGGTCCGGGGGTGCGAAAATAATATGCCCAGGCGTATGTGGTTATGAGACGATTTATTTGTCACACGAGAGATCAATCTTGACAGAAGTAATTGAGCCAGGACAACACGAAAATTGGTTCAGACATTTTATGGTTTCCGTCGCCAGAAATGTTAAGCTGCGCATGATAATCAACTTTATACCAAACATGAATGGCATCTCCGATGCTGTGATCGGTCCGCTTGAGAGTGCTTTTCGACAGGGCATAGTGAAGGCCGAAAATTGCCTCCTGAGGAAATTAAAAAATTGCGCTGACATGACTATAATCTCGGCCTATCCGTCGACAAAAGATTTCTGGCAGACTGGCAAAGCCTTCTATACAGGTGATTTAGTTACTGAAACAGGGGGCGAGATAATTGTTGTTTCACCCTTGAGTGATGGGTTGGGTGATCACGATAAGTATTTGAACTTACTTCAGTACAATATCGAAGATCTGTTGGATGCTATGAATAAGAGACTAATTGAGGATCCATTGGCAGCCGTAGCAGCCGTGGCTACGAAGCGCATCTTGAGGGAGAAGAAAATAACCCTCCTCACTACCAATAAGAACTTCGAAAACAAGAGGATCGATAATCTCAAAGTAGTCTCTATGAGTATCAGAGAGATAGAAGAGTATTTAAATGAACTTCTAAGAAAAATGCACAACAAGTGCAAAATTCTAATCGTGGGTGATTCATACGTTCTGCCAAGAGTAGGAGGTGAACACACTTGATTAAGACACGAAGGGAGGATTTCGGTGACAACCGCAAACAATACTTCGACGAGAATCGCTGGGTCAGCCCAGTGAATTTCCTCGAGGAGTGCTGGTATGACAAATTTCCGAAAGAGGTGCAGATTCACGACGTCACACTTAGAGATGGCGAACAAACATGTGGGGTTGTATGGCGAGAAGATGAGCGGATAAGGATCGCTGAGGCATTGAACGAGTTTGGCGTCGCTAGCATAGAACTGGGAATGCCAGCAGTCTCTGATGAGATCATAAGCGCCGGTAAGTTTCTGGCAAAGCGAAATCTAAAGTCAGAGATTGTTGCCTTTGCGAGAGCTACAAGGAAAGATTTGGAACTCTCACTAAAGTGTGAAGCGGCTCGTGTCATTGTTGAACATGCGGTGAATGAAGTGTTGAATACCCACGTTTACAATGTAAGCAAAGAAGAGCTTATAGATAAAGTGTGTGACGCTATTGCCTATTTAAAGGAGAAGGGCGTAAAAGCCACCTTTATGGGATGGGATGCTACGAGAACAAGTTTAGACTATGCATTAGAGGTCTTCTCCAAAGTCGCAGAACAGTCCAAACCTTACAGCATAGTATTTGTCGACAGCTTTGGAGTAGCGACCCCCTTCACAATCTATTTCATATTCAAGAAACTTAGATCAAAGATACCCTCAGAGATCAAGCTGGAATTCCACGTTCATAATGAATTTGGCCTCGCAATGGGCTCGGTTTTGGCTGCTGCTGCAGGTGGAGCAACAGTATTTCATACATCTGTTAACGGGTTGGGCGAAAGAACGGGAAATGTCCCAACTGAAGTTGTTGTGGCCACTTTTGAGATCCTTCTCAACGTTAGGACTGGTGTTGATCTATCCAAGATATACTACGTGTCTAAACTTGTTCAGGATATCTCAAAAATATCTCCAGGCTATAACAGCCCGGTGGTTGGAGAAAAACTTTTTTGGGTCGAGTCCGGAGTTGTAGTGGACGCCATGAGAAAGCTCAATAAAGTAGGCATAAGAGCTGCGATGACACCATACCTACCTCAGGTTGTTGGCCGAGAAGGCCCCATCGTCAAAATGGGTGGCTTCAGTGGTAGAGCTAGTGTTGAGTATTTCCTTGAAAAGCATAACATCAGCGCCTCTCCTGAGGACATTGACAAAATAACCGAACGTCTCCGCTGGGAGGGTAGAATAAGGAAAAGCGTACTTGAGGACAGAGAGGTTCTTCGGATCATCAAAGAAATACTTGGTTAGCAGAGGTGAGTAGCATTGGATTACCTTATCCTTGTAATCAACCCGGGGTCAACATCGACGAAATTGGCCATATACGAGAACGAAAAGGAGGTTGTGAGAAAAACCCTGAAACACCCAGATGACGTTGTACAAAAGCCTCTTTTCCCAGAACAATACGAATGCAGAAAGAAGAATATCCTTGACTTCTTGGAGGAAAACGGTTTCAATCCCAAGAATTTTTCTGCTATTGCAGCGAGAGGAGGTCGCCTTAAGCCTTTGAAGGCAGGTGTTTACAGGATAGACAGCAGAATGATGAACGACGCGATGATTGGATTGCAAGGAGAGCATCCGGCAAACATAAGTGTCGTATTGGCGTATGAGTTGTCACAGACTTATGGCATTCCTGCTTTTACTGTTGATCCAATCAGCGTTGACGAGATGTGGGATGTCGCACGTATAACAGGTATCGCCGGTATTGAAAGACGTTGCTTGTCACATGCGTTAAATATGAAGGCTGCGGCCAAAAAAGCTGCGCAGGAGCTGAAGAAGAATTATGAAGATTGCAATCTCATAGTTGTACATCTGGGAGGAGGCGGCTCAATAAGCGCCCATTTAAATGGCAGGATGGTTGACGTTTATAACAGTGACAAAGAGGGTCCATTTGCCATTGAGAGAGCGGGAGCGATACCAACCTTGGATCTTTTAGAGTACATGAAAAGCAGGGGGCTTGATGTTTCGCAGGTGGTAAGGTTGCTCAGTCATGAGGGCGGACTTTATTCTTTGTTCGGTACAAGGGATTTCGAGAAAATCGAGCAGCTTGCCTCCGAGGACCCAAAAAAACAGCTATACTTGCGTGCCTACGTTTACAACATCTGCAAATATGCCGCAAGTTTTCTACCAATTTTTAGGGGCAATGTGGACGCAATTGTATTCACGGGTGGCGTGTGCCTCAGCAAGAAGGTACGCTCTATGATAGAGGAAAGCCTCTCGTTTGCTGGAAAGTTACTGTGGTATCCAGGTGAATTTGAGATGGAAACTCTTGCTTTAAGAACTCTGGCGGTTTTGCGAGGGGAGGAGGAAATACTTGAGTATTAGTTCATTCGAAGGCATACAATCGACCGCACTGAACCTTAAAATGGATTTTTCAATAGGACTGATATGTCCAGATCAAGAGACGATAACGGCTGTCCACAGAGCCAGAGATGTGAACTTTGGTAATTATATAGTGATAGGTCCTAAGAAAATTCCTGGATTAGAGTTTCTCAGCGCGGCTAATGCTGAAATTGCAGCAGACATGGCAATCAACTTGGCATGCGAGAACAAATGTGATTTCCTTGTTAAGGGTAACATAAACACCCACATATTGCTTAAGAAACTCATTCGCTCTCCCATGAGATCAGGTTGGGTGAGCCATGTGTCTGTACTCGAACTTCCAAGTATGGAAAAGCTTCTCATAGTGAGCGATGGCACAGTAACACCCGAGCCAACCGTTCAGCAGAAAGTCATGATAGCAAGTAACGCTATAAATTTTGCAGTTCAGCTTGGTATAGAAAAACCAAAAGTAGCTGTTGTCGCTGCGAATGAGCTTGTACTAGATTCGCTTAGATCAACTAAGGAAGCTGCTGAGGTAGTTAAACTGCTCCAAGACAGTGGGCTAGGGGAGAAAGCGCTGATTGGTGGCCCAGTACCTCTCGATGTCGCCCTTAGTTCATCAGCGGTTGTCAAGAAACGCGTTCATATTCCCTTTGACCCACCAGCAGACGTTCTTGTTTGCGATAATCTCGAAGCCGCAGCTGCAGTTGTGAAAACGGCTGCACATCTCGCACATCTTGGCGTTGCTGGGGTCCTGTTAGGGACATCAAAGCCGGTCGCCCTTACCTCCAGATCGGACAACTGGAAAGCTCGTCTGACATCGATATACCTTTGTGCCATCCTTGCTGCAAGGAGGGAGAAAGCTTCAAATGATCCTGGCTTATATGTGGGTTGACCCGAGCATACCTGTGAAATCAAAGGTCACAGGCTTGAGATGCTCTCACTATGAGGCCATTGAAGTCCTGCATAGATATGGCTTCAACGGGGTAGAAATAATGGTGGGAAATCCTTTTCTTTTTGAAGGAAATGGGACGGCAGGAAGTTTCGAAAACAGCGGTTTACGTGTAACCCAGTTGTGTACAGGTGAGTTTTTTGGAACGTATGGCCTTACTTTGAATGATCGTGATTATCAAAGAAGGAAGACGGCTTTAGCTTGGATGTTCAAGACAATCGAGATAGCCAGCGCCTTGAACTGCTCTGTGAACATAGGAAGGTTCAGAGGTTCTATTTCCCTCGATGACCCTGTTGGGTCCAAGGAACTTATGATCGAATCCTTTCAAAAAATAGACCAAGTAGCGAGTTTGTATGAGGTGACGATTCTACTGGAACCACTAAAACCGTCCGTCTGCAACACACTTAACAGCATCGCAGAGTGTGCAAAGCTCATCGAATGGCTGCACCTAAAGCAATTCGGTGTTATGTTGGACACAGATCATACAGACCTTACTCAGGAGCGAGAATCTCTGAGTAGAGTAAACGTAACCTACGTACATCTCGCTGATACGGCTCATGCCCCACTTGGTCGAGGTAATGCTGACTTCGTGAGGTATTTCTCCATACTGCAGGAGATAAACTTTGATGGTTACCTGTCAGTTGAGACATTCTGCGAGCGAGCCTGCTGTGTAGAGGAAGTGGTAAGTTTCCTTGACACATACATCACTCGTACTGAGGAGGGTGTTTGGGTGTGGAAAAGAAAAGGATAAAACTTGAAGTTCAGTCACTCGAACAACGCGTTTATGAATACCTCCGATCCAAGATCATCGATCTTGAGATAAGACCCGGTGAATACATCAATATAAAAGCAGTAGCTGACGAAATTGGTGTAAGTACTACCCCTGTTAGATACGCTCTGCAGCGTCTCTGCAATGAGGATCTGGTCGACCTCTTTCCTCGAGTGGGTTTCTTTGCAAGCAAGATTGAGGAGAAACGGGTCAGGGATCTCTTTGCCGTCAGGAAAGCTTTGGAACTGCTGGCTTTACAGGTAGGATTTCGCCACATAGATCTGCAGATGGTTTCCGAGCTTGTTAAGGCCTTCTCGAATGCGTTGGGAGATTTGACAAGCACGGTTGATTCACCACCTTATGAGCTTGATTATAGACTACACGACCTTATAATTTATTCATCTGATAACCCGTACATCATAAAGACATACAATGGACTCCTTGGACTTCTAAAACGCGCGAGAAATGTTATTAGGAAGTACCTGCCATCTGATAGCTACGCATGGAAAGAGTGGATAAAGCAGGAAACAAGCGATCATCTTAGGATCGCCAAAATGATTCTAGAACGAGACTTGAAGCATGCAACAAAGGCATTGGATGATCACTTGGCGTCGGCTTGTGAGGTAATTTGCCGTCTGGTAGAAGAATTTTTAACTAGGGAGGCAAAGCAATGAAGAAAGCCGTGGTATTAGATCCAAGGGATAACGTGGCCACTGTTTTGGAAGATGTATCCGTCGGGGAAGAGGTTTCTTACAAGATCGAGAATGAAACAAAGGCTATAAAGGCTCTTGAAAATATCCCACGTGGGCACAAAGTAGCGCTGAGAGATATTCCACGCGGTAATTACGTGGTTAAATACGGTTTTCCCATTGGCTGCGCCACGAAAAACATACTAAAGGGTGAGCATGTTCACGTGCACAACGTCTTAAGTCTTCGAACAAGAAAAGAGGAGTAATTCTTTCGGAGGTGTTCAACAATGTGTCTGGAATATAAGTTCGAAGCATACGTCAGGAAGGATGGGCAAGTAGGTATTAGGAATAAGGTTCTCATACTGCCCTCCGTGGCCTGTGTCAATCATGTTGCTTCTGCGATAGCAGGGTTCTTTAGTAATCGTGATATCGTCTCGGTAAATCATGAGGTTGGATGCGCCCAAATTGGCGACGACTTTCGGCAAAGTCTTTCAACCTTGATTGGATTGGCCAGCAACCCAAACGTTGGTGCAGTGCTTGTGGTGGGACTTGGGTGTGAAAGAATTGTTCCGGAATTCCTCGCAGAAGAGATTTCAAAAGCTTGTAGTAAGCCGCTGGAATGCATTGTGTTCCAAAAAGAAGGGGGAACTATAGCTACCATATCAAGAGGTATAACCATTGTTCAATCACTGTATCAGCAGATCCTATCAGAAAGAAAAGAAGAGGTTGATGTGAGCTTCCTCAAGGTGGCCGTCGAGTGCGGGGGATCGGACTATACGTCGGCTCTGGCGGCAAATCCAGCTGTGGGCCATGCTGTAGATAGATTGAGCGATTGCGGTGCGAAGATTGTGATATCCGAGCTTATTGAGCTCGCGGGTGCTGAGGAGATCTTGGCTAGCAGGTGTGAGAATGCTGAACTCATGTCGCACATTGCTACAGCGATAGACAAGTACGTCAAGATAAGCAAACAATATAGTGGTGAAGAGCTCTTTGGAATCTTCGTCCCTGGAAACATATCTCCAGGCAACGTGCAAGGTGGCATAACAACTATCGAGGAAAAATCCCTCGGAGCAGTCTCGAAAGGAGGGTTCAAGTGTCCCGTAGTTGGATATCTCAAATATGGAGAACGTATACCAGATAAACCCGCAGGCCTTTACATCATGGATACGCCGAGCTATGACATAGAATCCGTCACGGGCATGGTTGCAGGAGGAGCCACTATTGTACTCTTCACGACAGGGCTTGGCACGCCTGTGGGTAACCCCATATCGCCAGTTATAAAAATCACTGGCAACGGCCGAACAGCGAGATGCTTGCAGTCAGATATAGACGTGGATGTTTCAGACGTACTGGAGGGACAAATCAGCCTAGCCAAAGCGGGGGAAAGAATCATAAGCGAAGTACTTGGTGTCGCATCCGGTAAACTGACGAAATCGGAGAGCTTAGGCTTCACTGATGCTGGTGTAACAAGAGTAAGGCCTAGACTTTAATGTTAGGTGCTTATAAGGTGAATTGAGGAAATGGTAAGTCATGCAAATTGTAGTACTCGTAAAACAAGTTCCTGCCACAGACAAGGTGAAAATAGATGAGGAAACGGGAATAATGGTAAGGACAGCAGCGGAAGCTGAATTAAACCCATTGGACCTGTATGCTGTGGAAGAAGCCATAAGGGTAAAGGAAAGAGTGCCGGGAACTGAGATCACTGTGATCTCGATGGGACCGCTAACGGCTATTTATGCCATCAGAGAAGCACTCGCCATGGGATGTGACAAAGGGTGCCTCCTCTCTGATGCAGCCTTTGCCGGGGCAGACACATTAGCTACAGCCCGAACTATATCGGCGGCGTTAAAAAAGATAGGTGGTTTTGATCTGATTCTCTGCGGGGAAAGATCAACCGATGGTGAGACAGGACAAGTAGGACCAAGCGTAGCTGCACTGCTCGACATACCAGTGCTTACTTATGTGAGCAGAATCAGAGAGCTTAGAATTAGAGATGGCTCAATTGTGGCTGAGAGGGTAGTTGAAGGTGGGTACGAGGTTGTGAAATGTTCCCTCCCCGCACTACTTAGCGTGGTCAAGGAAATAAACGAGCCAAGAATACCAAGCCTTAGAGGAAAGATAAATGCCAAAAAAGCTGAGATCATCCTGATGACAAGTAAGGACATAGGATTGGATCCTTCAAGCGTGGGTCTTGCAGGCTCTGCTACAAGAGTTGTGAAGGTGTTTTACTCAACTTTTTCGCGACACGGTGTTATTGTTGATGGGAAGAATCCCGAGGGAGCTGTAGAGAAACTACTTCGTTTTTTGAGGGAGAGGAAATTATTGTAACCAGAGGGGTCGGATGAAACATGAAGGTAGACGAGGGGGTCTTTCAAGGAATATGGACACTAGGCGAACAAAGGGAAGGTAACATTAGCATTACCTCTTATGAGCTTCTTGCTTGGGGAAGAGAGTTGGCAAGTAAACGTGGAACATCACTCGCAAGCGTTATCATTGGTTATAAAGTCAAAGAAAAGGTTGCTGATTTGATCTATCATGGGGCAGACGTCGTTTATGTTATTGATCACCCTCGTTTACAGTTCTTCGCACCTGATGTATTCTCAAATGTTCTCGAGAAGTTGGTACGTGAATTGAGACCAGAGGTTTTTATAGCATCAGCAACGACCTATGGTAGGACCCTTATGCCTATGTTAGCCGCAAGAATAGGGACTGGACTTACCGCGGATTGCACTGGTTTGGACATAGATCCTGACACTGGCCTTTTGATTCAAATACGCCCGGCTATTGGTGGCAATGTTATGGCTGTAATCAAGACCCCTGAACATAGGCCTCAGATGGCTACAGTACGTCCGAGATCTAAGAAACCTCTTCCCCGAGATGAGTCAAGAAGAGGGGAGATTGTGGTAAAAGAATTCCCAGATGAACTGTACATGTCCAGGATTGGGTTCATAGAGTTCGTAAAAGATAAAACACCAGATTTACCGATCCAGGAGGCAGATGTTATAGTCTCGGGCGGCAAGGGGTTAAAGAGCGCTGAAAATTTCAGTCTGCTTTATGAACTCGCAAGCTTGCTCAATGGCGCAGTGGGAGCTTCAAGACAAGCGGTTGATATGGGTTGGATCCCTTATTCACACCAAGTGGGTCTCTCGGGAAAGACCGTGAACCCCCGCTTGTACATTGCTATTGGGATTTCCGGGGCCGCCCAACATCTTGCTGGTATATCGTCAGCTGGTACGATTGTCGCTATTAATAATGATCCAACGGCGAATATCTTTAAAGTCTGTGACTTTGGCATCGTCGGAGACTTATTCGAAATCGTACCAATTTTGATCAAGAGATTGAGGGAATATAAGGATCGGAAGGAAGGCGAGCAAAGTGTATAATTATAACAAAGTAGATGAACGCATCGTGAAAGAGTTAAAAAGTATCCTTGGTGACAGAGCCGTAATCTTTGAGGACAAAGAAGCTTTAGCAAACTACGCTTCAGATGAATCAGGGAAGCATTATTCGCATATGCCTGACGTGGTTGTCAAACCAGAGAATGCTGAACAGATCTCAAAGCTACTAAGGCTTGCCGAGAAGGAGCATATACCTGTTACCCCGCGGGGTGCTGGAAGTGGGTTAGCTGGCGGTAGTGTGCCTATTCATGGCGGTATGGTTGTTTCTCTTGAAAGGATGAATCGTATTCTTGAGATTGACAAGTCGAATCTTGTAGCTGTAGTTGAACCAGGCGTGGTAACAAACGATCTCTGCAGAAAGGTCGCTGATGAGGGGTTGTATTACGCAGGATATCCTATGAGTGTGGAACTGTGTACGATCGGTGGAAACGTTGCTACAAACGCCGGTGGGAGCAAAGTGATTAAGTATGGGAACACAGGTTATCATGTCCTTGGTGTGGAAGCGGTACTTCCAACTGGTGAGATTATACAGTTTGGCGGTAAAAGAAGAAAGGATTCTAGTGGCTACGAGCTCGTTAAACTTCTTGTTGGCTCCGAAGGAACTCTGTGCATATTTACAAAGATCTTTTTAAATCTTATCCCCCTTCCTGGTAAGACCGTAGATCTTTTAGTTCCCTTCGCAAGTGTAGAAAAGGCGATCAGAAGTGTTCCCCTCGTTATTGCTGAAAGCAGGGTGTTACCCTCCGCAGTGGAGTTCATGGACAGGCTCTCCGTGCAACTTGGAGTAAGGTACAACAATACTTCTTGGCCCTTTGAACGTGAAGCTGAAGCTTTTCTTATCTTGCAATTCGAAGGAAGAACCGAAACAGAACTGGAGGACGTCTACGAAAGGGCTGGAGAAATGCTTCTTGACAATGGTGCACTGGATGTATTTGTTGCCGATAGCAGGAGTAACTCTGAGAGGATTTGGAAGATACGTAGAAATAGTCTTGAAGCCATTAGGGCTGTTGATCCCTATGCTCCCACTGGTGATGTCGTGGTGCCAAGTTCCGAGATTCCAAAGCTTATCGATTATATTCAACAAATATCAAGGGAATATAAGGTAAGGATCCCTATTGTGGGGCACGTAGCGGATGGCAATTTTCATCCTGGTCTGATGAAGCCAGAGGGAATGAAATTAGACCAATGGAAGGACTATTCCGAAGAAATACTTGACAGAATCGCAATTAAGGCCGTTGAACTCGGGGGAGCAGCGAGCGGCGAACACGGAATTGGTTTCATCAAAAAAAGAATCTTAGCACAAGCTAAGCGGGAAGAAATAAACCTGATGAAGAAGCTTAAGAAAACGTTTGATCCTAGTAACATCATGAACCCAGGAAAGCTGTTCGATTTTGATTGAAGTTGCTTCTCAACGTAGAGTATTTCAGTTTGCTGATCCTCCATGAATAAAGCACTAAAGGCTTCTCATTCAACCTTTTGCTGACTGCAGGCGCAAGGTGGAAGCACAGTTAGATGTCAGGACTTTATTTGAATCGCACAGCTCCTCAGTAGGTTCTTCCTTATCTTGTCAAAGTCAAACGACGTATTCGCTCAACCCATCTCGACACCTCTGCGTTCTTCATCCGTGCATTGGTACCAACTGTCTTTTTCCTCCCAAGTTCGAACAACCTTGCCTGTGTCCGGATTAAGACATGCTTTCGCAAGAATTGTGCAACGATTCGACCTTAGACTTTAACTTGGGTCAAAAGAGAGGGGTGATGGCGCGTTGAAAGATTTCTACAGGCTCAGTGCAGAAGAGGTTTGCCGAGAACTTTCGGTCGATCCACAAAAGGGTCTGTCCACTGAAGAGGCGAAGAGAAGACTACAGCAG
>Ga0072500_150193_pt2 | contig 17110 bp, 17 predicted proteins | sample GBScelen77Swater_FD_63803 | JGI IMG/M metagenome (GOLD analysis project Ga0072500, IMG submission 63803) | Hot spring microbial communities from Great Boiling Spring, Nevada - cellulolytic enrichment S 77C v2 (version 2) | ecosystem: Environmental > Aquatic > Thermal springs > Hot (42-90C) ...
TTCTGTGAGCGAGCCGAAACCCTGGCGCATCACCCATCCCTCCGTGAACGGTTCGACCTTGTCACTGCCCGGGCCCTGGGAAGTCTTCGGGAGGTCCTTGAGCTCACCACCCCTTTCCTCCGCTGCGGGGGCTTGGCCTTCTACTACAAGGGCAGAGAGGCCAAAAAAGAGGTCGAAGAAGCCCAAAGAGCCCTGGAGGTACTCCGCTGTAGCATCAGAACACTACGGGAGGTGGCCATCCCCTTCCGGCCCCGCAAGACTACCCTCGTCCTTATCGAAAAGAAAGCCCCCACACCCCTGCCTTACCCTCGTCGGCCAGGGATACCCAAGAAACGCCCTCTGTGAGAGGAGAGTGGACCCCTGGAGTAAAATCCGGTACAATACCTGCTGAGGTGATACCTGTGGCCGTACTGAAAGAGCGAGTCGACAGACTCGAGGAAGCCCTCATGCGCCTTGTGTACGTTCAGCAGAAGACAGAAATCGAAATCCAGAGCCTTAAAGAGGAGATGAAAGCGTTCAAAGAAGAAATGAGGATGTTCAAGGACGAGATGCTGGCCTTCAAGGATGAGATGAAAGCCTTCAAGGATGAGATGAAAGCATTCAAGGATGAGATGTTGGCCTTCAAGGATGAGATGAGGGCGTTCAAAGACGAAATGAGGGTTTTCAAAGATGAGATGCTGGCGTTCAAAGATGAAATGAGGGTCTTTAAAGACGAGATGAAGGCCTTTAAAGACGAGATGCTGGATTTCAAGGAATGGTCGAAGAGGAACATCGAAAACCTCAACCGGCAGTGGGGGAACCTGGCGAACAAGCTCGGTACCCTCGTAGAGGACATTTTTGCTCCCTCCATCGATATGGCCTTAGAGAAGTACTTCGGACGCCGTCCCTCTATTGTGGATGTGAAAAAGCTTGTGCGCAAAGATGGGAAAAGCCTGGAGCTCGACATCCTTGCCCTCTGCCCCGAGGAACGAAGGGCCTTCGTCGTTGAGGTGAAAGCCGATCCTGACAGGACCGATTACATCGACCTTTTCTTGAAGAAGCTCGAGGAAATTCCTGTCTTTCTCCCTGAACTTGCGGCATACACCATGGTGGGTATTTACGCTGCGCTCAATATTCGCGAAGAAACCGTCCGCCTTTTGACCAGAAAGGGGCTGTACGCCATGGTGGTCAGGGGAGACATTGTAGAAATCATCAACTTCAATCAGGTAGCAGAAAGGAAGAACTTTGGGAAGTGAATGTTCCACGTGGAACATTCACTTCCCAATGCAGAACTGAGAAAAAAGCGTCCGGAGTACCTCTTCGTCCACTGCTTCCCCAGTAAGGCGCTTCATTCCCAAAAGTGCCTCATCGACAAGAACCCCCACCACATCGAGGGATACTTCACCCTCGAGAGCCTTCAGTGCCTCCTCAAGAGACCCAAGAATTCCCGTCAGCTCTTCTTTCTGACGAGCGGTAAGGAGAGCAAGGTCTTCCTCGGGCCCCACGGAATGCTGCACATACTCCACAAGTGCCTGAAGCAGTGCTTCTTTTCCTTCTCCGGTCAGTGCCGAAACTTCAAGAATGGTTTCCCCCGGATAGAGCCTTTCAAGCTCTTCCCGGGAGAGCTTTGGGGGGAGGTCACTTTTGTTGAGGACCACAAGATGGGGTCGACCCCGGATAGAGCGGGCAAGCTCCCAATCCTCAGCTTCCAGGGGCTGGCTCCGGTCGAAAACGGCAATGACGACATCTGCCTGCTTTAGGCACGCCCGTGCCCGCTCCACCCCAATCCTCTCTACAGGGTCATCACTTTCCCGGATCCCTGCAGTGTCCACAAAACGGAAGGGAAACCCTTCAAGGAACACCAGTTCCTCAATAGCATCCCGTGTCGTTCCAGGGAAAGGTGTGACAATGGCCCGGTCCCTCCCCACAAGGAGATTCAGAAGGCTCGATTTCCCAACGTTCGGCTTCCCCACGATGACCACGAGCGTCCCCTCTTCCAGGGGCCTTAAGCGGCTGCTCTGGACGAGTTCTCTGCGGATTTCCTCAGAAAGCCACCGGAGGTTCTGGCGAACAAACCCCACCACGTCATCAATGGGGACATCGGGGAAGTCGCAGGACGCCACAAGGTACGCTCCCACAAGGACCAGACACTCTTTCCACCTGCGGACCTTTTCGCCAAAGGCTCCGGAAAGATGCCGCAGCGATAACTCGAGAACTTTTTCAGAACGGGCTCGAACCAGGGTGGCCACCGCCTCCGCCTGGAGAAGGTCGATGCGCCCGTTCAGGAAAGCCCGCTCAGTGAATTCTCCAGGGCGAGCCAGGCGAGCCCCTTCCTCAAGGCACAGGTCGAGCACCTTTCGTACCACCAGTGGTCCCCCGTGGAGGTGGAACTCCACAACGTCCTCCCGGGTGTAGCTCTTCGGTGCCCGCATCACCACACAGAGGGCTTCATCAAGGGATTTCCCAGTTTCTGGATCGTAAACCTCACCAAGGTACATCCGGAAACTCCGGAACTCTTCAACTCGCTTCCCGGAGCGGGCACGAAAAAGCCGGGACGCAATGCGTACTGCGTCCCGGCCACTCAAGCGGACAATGCCGATGGCTCCCACCCCAAGGGGGGTGGCAATGGCCACAATGGTATCATCCCTCATGACCTTCTTCAGGAAGAGACGAGCCCCCCTCGTTCCCCCGGGAACGGGCGTGCTTCTTCGCTGGTTTCTGCTTCCCCCCACTCTTTTTCTGGGTCTTGAGGTCAATGACCACTCTCCGGTGGGGTTCCTCGCCGACGCTATAGGTAACAACCTGCGGGTGGTCTTTGAGGGCGGTGTGAATGATGCGTCGCTCCCGAGCGTTCATCGGAGCCAAACGGACTTTTTTCTTCTCCCGCACGACCTTGCGAGCCATCCGCTCGGCAAGTTTTCGGAGGGTCTCTTCTCGACGTTTCCGGTACTCGGAGACATCCACTTCAAGGGGGAGTTCCCCATGACCCCGGCGAGCAAGGAAAGTCCGCACGAGGACTTCGAGGGCCTCGAGGGTTTCCCCCTTTCGCCCGATGAGCACTCCCGCATCCTTCCCATCAAGGGCACAACGCAGGACTCCGTTTTTCTGGGTCACGCTCACCGTGACCTCAAGGCCCATTCTTTCCACAAGCTCTCTCAGGAAACGGTCAAGGGACTCCTGAATCCCCGAAAAATCCCGGGCTGGGGTTTTCTGATCTTCGGGCGATTCAGCCTCCGGAGCAACCTCTTCCTCATCCTTCACCCACACCCGGACCTTCACCATCCGGGGGACGAAAACGCTCAGAAACCCTTTGGTCTCCGAGAGCACCTCGTATCCCAGCTGTTCCGGGGGAACGTCAAAATACCGCGCGGCCCGCTCAAGGACTTCCTCGAGGCTCTTTCCTGAAACCTCAACGCTTCTTTTCACGGCGCTTTCCCCCCTTTCCACCCTGCGAATTCACCACCTGTCCTCCCGGTGAGGACGAAACAGGTAGGACCGAAGAGGACCTTGTTCTCCGCAGCTGTATTTCCAGCATGTACTGCTGGAAGATGTAAAAGAGGTTGGAGACAAACCAGTACAGCAGTACCCCTGAAGGCAACCCCCAACTGATGAACACGAGAAACACCGGCATGACCACCATGAGGAGGAGATTCTGCTGCGCTACCTCACCACCTGAAGGAGGAGTGCTGATTTTCTGTTGCCAGAACGTTGTTGCCCCCATAGCCAGGGGGAGGATGTAGTAAGGGTCAGGTTGGGAGAGACTGGGGAGCCATAGAAACCCCGCCTGGCCGTAATCGTACGTCACAAGCACCCGGTAAAGGACAAAGAGGAAGGGAAGCTGAACGAGAAGAGGCAAACACCCTCCCAGGGGGCTCACTCCCTTTTCCCGGTAGAGCTTCATGATTTCCTGGTTGAGCCTCTGCGGGTCTTTCCCGTACTTTTCCTGGAGCTTCTTGATTTCCGGCTGTAGCTCCTGCATGGCCCTGGCTGAAAGGTTCTGCTTGTGGATAACAGGGTACAGTGCCAGCCGAATCACCACCGTGAGGAGGATAATGGAAATTCCGTAGTTCCCTGTGAGCTGGTAGAAGAATCGGAGAACGAACTCCATGAGTTTGGCCAGACCATCCCAGATCTGTGCGAACACGTTCCATCACCTTTCCCGTCATTTCACTGGATCGTACCCACCGCGAGAATACGGATGGCAGCGGAGCACTCTCCAGAGACTCAAAAGAAGGCCTTTCCAGAGCCCATGCTTTCGCAACGCCTCCCGCGCGTACTCAGAACAGGTGGGCTCGAATCGACAACTGGCAGGAAGAAGAGGGGAGAGGTATTTCTGGTACCACTCAAGCATCCGGTCAAGGCCCTGCACGAGGGCTCGTTCAGGTCTCACCCGTCTTGTTCCACCCTTCCCAGGAGTTCTCCCATCCACCGGACAAGAAGGGGAAACTCCACCAAAGCAATGCCTTCATCTCCTACAAAGACAAAATCAAAGGGCCGGTCCTTCCAGACGGGGTAGTAATAGACACGAAAGGCCTCTCTCAATCTTCTCCGGATACGGTTCCGGCGCACCGCCTTCTTGCTCCGCCCCACAAAACACACCCGAACAGGTCCTGTTTCCCGCCGGTAGAAAAAAAGACGCAAAGGACCACTACCAATCCTTTTTCCTTCCTCAAAGATCCGGGCAAAGTCCTTTTTTCTCGTGAGCGTTTCCATCATACAGTGAGGCGCTTCCGGCCCTTTCTCCGTCTTCGGCGGAGGACTTCCCGCCCTCCTTTGGTCTTCATACGAGCGCGGAATCCGTGTTTTCTCTTGGCACGCAGGCGATGTGGCTGATACGTCCTCTTCATGGATTCTGTTTCCCCTTTCCTGCATGTACTGTGGTATCATTATATTGCAAGGCGAAGCCCCGGTCAATGGAGAAGGAGTTCAAGTAGCGAAAAGCCCCAGATTGCTCTGGGGCTTTTGGGGGAAAGAAGATCGGGGGAGGAACCTGAATCTTTTACCCTCCTGGATGGAGCTTGAGGGTTTCTTCTCTGCGGAGGATTTCTTTCCCCTGGTGAGCTATGACAAGCGTAAGGGTGTACTTCCCGGGCTCCAGGGTATTCTGCGACTCAAGGACGAGCATCCCTTCCTCACCGGGAAGAACGAGATCCGGACTCCTTCTCAAGACCAGAGTGAGGCTTGAGCCCGGTTTCACCGCGATAGCTCCTTCCTCAGGCGTCTCCTCCTGAACCCGTACGAGGGTGATGGTACAGGAGGGCTGGAGGTGGGTGTTCCCCGTATTCCGGAAGCGTACCACGGCACGAGGGCGGAATACGGCCTTCTGGGGAGGTCCTTCAAGGACGAACTCAATCCCCGCAAGGTCTGCTTCAAGAATTCTCGTCCCCTTCACATTTTCAAGTACAAGGAGAGTGGATGCCCCAAAGGCTCTCTGGAGTTCCTCAGGAACAGGTTTTCCGTCGACACTTTCGGGGAGAAAATCAACCCGGACGTATTTGTCGCCTTCGGAGACACTGTCAGGACTCTTCACGGTAATCCGCACAGCCTTCGTTTTATAAGGGGCAATCTCCACCTCCTCCGGGGCAACCTCGACGAAGGAACTGAAGCGGCCGCTTTCGGTTTCCACCGGGTCCACGGCAACACCCCGGGCGACGACAGTATGAGAGGAGTCGTTGTAGAGTGCTACCGTAAAGGAGCGGTTCGCTCCCGGAGAAATCTTCCCCTCGAGGATTTCCTTGCTGACACTGAGAAACACCGGACTCACCGCAGCAATGCCCACATCCTGGATTTCTCTTTTTCTTTCTGCCACCTCTTTCCCCTCAATGTGGAAAATCGTTTTTGCTTCTGCTCTGTGGACTCCTCCATAGTCGATGACCGCCAAAGCCGCATAGTCCCCAGGTGGGAGGTTCCCCGTATAAAGGGTGACGAAATCGAGAGAAAACCCGGGGAGGACCCGGCCCCGTCCACTCCCCAGGGGAGACTCAATCACCCTTTTTCCCAAAGCATTGGTCACGATGAGCTTCCCCTTCCCCTCGATGATATCCCTGCCGCGGTTTGCGAGGGTGGCGGAAAACCGCAGTCCCTCTTCGGTCCCTTTCACCTCAAAGGCCTCGATAACCCCGAATTTCCCGCTCCAGCGTTGAGTAACGCCTCGCCGCCGCACCCGAACAAAGAGGACGTTGCCCAAAAGGACGTCGACTTTGGTCTTCAGTACCGCTGCCTGCCCCTGGAGGGCGGTTTTCTCCTCTTCGGCTGTAGCCTGAAAGACGATCATGGCGGTGTACAGACCAGGCTTAGCGCTGGGGGGAACGGTAAGGGTGGCCCGGATTTCCTTCCCTCCAAAGGGAGGTAACACCAGGGTTGCCTCTTCCAGGCGAACCCAGGCAACACAGGAATGCTGAGGATCCAGGGTATCCTCAGGGCCTGCGGGACGGTACGTACCGTCCCGTTCCTCCACAGTCCCGGCCACGAAGGCCCGAAGGTGGATTTCCTGAGCGCTTTCGTTGAAAAGTGTGCAGACGAGCTCTTCTTTGCTTCCGGGAAGAAGCTCAAGGTCAAACGAGAGGGGACTCATGGTGAGCCCCACACCCCAGGAACAGGAAGGCAAAAGGAGAAAGCCAAAAAGCAAAAGGCAAAACCCGAAAAGCAGGACCTCTCTGGTGCCCTTGGGGGCACCAGAGAGGGAGAAACTCAGCTTGGCTTCACCCATGTTTTTTGCTCTTTCAGCGTAACGCAGATTGTCGCACCATTGGGGTCCTCATACTCACAGGCAGGAGTGAGGTGAGAAACCTCGATCTTGTTGTAAATCCTGAAGACATAGCCGAAAATCGGTTCTGTGATGGACCTGGTTCCGTTGAAGTTAGACGCCCGAACCCACTGAGGCCATGGGCCACCCCACTGCCAGTGCCAGTACTTGTAATAGGTGGGAATGGTCTTATCTTCGTCCGTCTTCTTCAGATCCTCAAACCCGGAAAACACAAGATCCACATCGCCGTTACTTGTGAGGCACCCAAAGAGCCATTTGGTGTCGTAGCAACCGGGCTTCAGCACATACCATTTGATCTCCGTGGCAGAAAGGCTCAGGGTGACCCACTGGGCGACGGAAGCTTTAACCTGCACCTCTGCGCAGGGATCCAGGTTGCAGGAGAAGAAATAGGGCTTTGTGATGACCGCCCAGGCCCCTTTCGGGTAAATGCACTGAGCCCCGGGGATGTCGACGTTGACAGTATTGGTGGAGTCATCCGGACCCATGCCGAGGATTCGGGCAAGCTCTGCCTGTTCCTCGGGGGTGAGTTCATTCGGGATCTCCTCCTCTGCCCAGGCCACTGCGCCCACAAAAAGTAAACACACCACAGCACCCAGAATCACAAACCATTTCACGCGCTTTTCCTCCTTTCAGTAGAATTCTGGTCACTGCTTCCAGGCCTTCTCGTTTGCTCCCTCCCTGCCTCTCACCTCCTTCTGAGGGTATTATCGGGGGAAAAGAAGGGGGAGAAATCGACCGAAGGTCCCGAAAAAGCACCGGATAGTCTCAAAAAAGAAAAACACTCGTAAGACGAAAGTCCCAGGAAATACTACGGTAGGGCCAGGAAAACCCTTAAAGCGCCAAGGGGACGAAGTCGCCGGCGGTCCTCACCAAAGACCCGAACTTCAACCTCGTACTCCCCCGGAGGAAAAGGCCGCTTCTCCCACTCCACCGTAATCTCTCGCACTCCTCCAGGAAGGATGAGGAGGTTTTTCTCGTTTTGGGGAAACACGGCGCGGTGGAGGAGTTTCCCCTCCCTGGTTCTCACGAGCACCTCACCCCGCACGCGTACGTGGACATTCCCGGCGTTCTCAAGGGAGAGCCATAGGCTTCCCTCGTCGTCTCTCTTCACCGTCACAGAAATCCTCTCGGTCTTTCGGATGCGGGGAAGGAGAAAAAGGAGTGCCCCCGTGCGGATGCTCACAGCGACCTCCCCACTTCCCTCCGGGACCGTTTCGAAGACTACCGCCCCGTACCGCCCCTCACGAACGTCCGGGGGAATCTTCAGCCGGAGAAAGACTTTTCTCCTTTCCCCCGGTTCCAGCGTGAACACCCGCGCATCCTGCAGGACGACACAGGGAGAAAGAGAAAGGGGGCTACTTCCCTCGGGAAGCAGGAGAACCTCCCCCTGGGGAGAGAGGGTGAGGTCGGCAAGAAAACACCGAACGGTAACCGCTACCCCAGCAGCGTTGGTGACTTCTATGGCAACACGGCGGTTGACCCCACTGCCCATCTGTACCTCAAGGAAAGGCGGCGAAACCCCGAGGGCGATGCTTCCCAGAGCATACCCTGGCAAAAGCAGAAAAAACGTAACCTCAAGGACGATAAAACACTTCCACAACGATGGTCCCGGCATATTCCCCGGCCCTGTCTTCATGGGTGATCTCAAGCTGCAGGTCACACCTTGCGGTGTATGCTATTCCTCCCGCTGAGGTCTCAAAAAGGAGGAGCTTCTTCCCGTTGAGGAACCGTACGAAGTTCCCGGCTTCCTTCCCCTGTTCGGTGATGGCAATGGCAAGGCGCTCAGGGGGAATTACCGTGGCTTTTTCTTTCCCCTGGAGGGGTCTGGCCTCGGCAAAAACCTGCAGGGGAGTATTCGTCACTACCGAAAGCACAAGGGGGTTCTTTGCCCGATATGTACCCGGACCACGGTCACAGTCAAAGACGACCACCGGTTCACGGCCGGGAAGGGCCTGTCCTTTCTCATCGGCAAGGTTCACCGTAACGTTCACATAGGGATGAATGGTGGCTTCAACCCGGATGGTCGGTCCCTGAAGAACTTCCCAGGTTGTCTCTCCAAAGACCGGGAAAGGAAAAAGGAGAAGAACAGGAACGAGGAGAATCCCAAAACGCCGCACACGATCACCGCCCTTTCCAGGAGTTCTGGAGAAAGAGTAGAAAAATAAGCAGTACCTTCGCATCGGGCAGAAGGCCTATTCACGGGACAAAAAGTCCCAAAAGCCTCCAGGACCCTATTCCTCGAGGAATCCCTCTTTGAGGGCGAAGACGATGAGCTTCACCCGATTTTCGATGTTGAGCTTGGTGAGGATGTTGGTGAGGTGGTTCTTTACAGTTTTTTCGGCGATGCAGAGTTCCTCAGCAATCGCGGCGTTGTTCTTCCCCTCCACGATGGCGCGAAGGATTTCCCGCTCCCTGGGGGTCAGAACCTGAAACAGAAGAGAAGGCCTCCTCCCCTGGCGGACGTAAATTTTTTTGAGTTCACCGATGACCAGGGGTGCGACCTCTGAAGCGATGACGATGTCACCCTGAAGAGCAGCCCAGATACCCTGGAGAATCCTTGGGAAAGGAGCGCTTTTCACGAGATACCCCATGGCACCGGCCGTAATGGCCCGAAGCGCCGTCTCTAAGGTGTCATCCACGGTGAGCATAACCGCCTTAAGCTGTGGTACCTTTCCCTGGAGCCTGCGCACAAGTTCCACCCCATCCATATCCGGAAGGTGAACATCGACAAGGGCAAGATCCGGCCGTTCAAGAGGAATCTTCTGCAGGGCCTCGTAACCATTCCGGTACACCAGGCATCGTTTGACGTTCCCCCGGGCCTCCAGAAGCCCCTTCAGGCCCTCAGCAAAAAGCAGGTGATCATCCACAATAGCCAGAACCGGAAAGCTCGCAAATTCAAGGAGACGGTCACCAGCAGACAGGGAAAACCACCCCAATTCTTGTTCCCCGAAAGGACCGGGAACGAATGCGCACCATACCTCCGAGGGCGGCCACCCGTTCCCGAATCCCCCGAAGACCAAACACATGTTCCTTGAAAAAGGCCTGCTCCGGACAGAACCCCTTCCCGTTATCCCACACCACAAGGTACACGGCATTCTTGAAGCGGCCGATGGTCACCCGAAGCACCGTTGCCCCGGCGTGTTTCCAGACGTTCATGAGGCACTCCTCGAGGATGGCGAAAACCTCCTTCCGTACCGGGAAGGGCAGGTACCCCTCGGGAATTCTCATCCGAAGATCGTAGCGTACCCCCTGGAGGCCAAAGAGGTAGTCAAGCCTCTCAAGGAGTGCTTCCCGGAGGGCAAAGCTTCCGTCATCCTGGCCCCTTCCCCGCAGTTCCCGCAACACCTCCCGTATCCCCTGAGAAGAAGAGGACAGGAAACGCTCTAAGTGAAGCAGCACGGAAGCTTCCTCACCCTGGAGCATCTCCCTGAGGGCTCTGCAGTACATCTCAGCCCCCGCAAGACTCTGGGCGATCCCATCGTGCAGGTTCCGGGCAATACGGAGCCTCTCCTGTTCTACAATGCATGCTCGAGCTTTTTCATAAAACGCAAAGCTCTGGAGCATCCCCGCAGCAACATTGCTCAAGCAGGCAAGGAACGTCTCGAGGAGTCTCGAAAAAGGGGCATCCACGAGGGCCACAAAGGCCCCCATGAAACACCCCCGCCAGTACAGCGGGGAAACCAGGAGTTTCGAGGGGGTTTGCCCTGAGAGGGGGAGAAGCCTCAGGACGCTCCGGGCACTGCAAATCACGGGATGCCTTTTCCGGAAAAGGGGGAGGAAGATTTGACCGAGCTTCTCCCGGGTCTCGGGAGAAAGGACTCTCGCAAGTTCCCGGGGCATCACGACGGTGTACTCCCCCGTGGGGAGGAGAGCAAAGAGCGCCGCGTACTGTGCTCGCACCATCACCTGAAAGGCCTGCAGAACAGTGTGGGCCAATCCCTGAAACCCTGTGGTCCAGTCACAACCACTGAGCACTCGTGAAGCCTTCTGCACCATCCACACAAGATGTTCTTCCTCAAGGGTCTCCCTCAGCTCCCTTAAGAACTCCGAATGTCTTTGCACGAGGTCCTCAAGGAAGGGCAGGATGTCCGAAGAAAAACATCCCTCACGCCTGTTGAGGGAGAGGACACCCAGAGCCGTCTCACCGTTCCCTCCCCAGAGAGGAACGCACACCGAGGAGGTATCCCTGCATCTCCTGTACGGCAGAGACAGGGGAGGGCTGTGCAAGGCATCGATGATGACCCCCTGCCCCTTTTGGAGTACGTGCGCCGCCACTCCCCAGGAAGGAAGATACGGAGAACGTCGCAGGCGCTGGGGGTAAAGACCGAAGGCAGCAACAACCCGAAGTTTCCTCTGAAAAGAGTCAAAGACGGCAAGGGTACCCGAAGAAGCACAGAATTTCCGAAGGATTTCCCGAAGTAAAAAAAGCGCCGTTCGACTCCATGGGAAATCGGCACACCAGGCCTCTTCCTCCAAGAGGCATTCCACCTTTTCCCCTCCTTCCCCCTTTAGAGTGAAGTTGTGTTTTTGTTCACTTTTTAGAGTCTAAAAACACCCCACTCCTTAGTATACTATACTGCAAATTTCCTCCCCGAAAGGGACTTTCGACCTATGAAAAAGATAAAAGGTTAGGACCTTTGGTCAGACAAAAGGGGACCACAAGAGGATGCCGGAGCGCGGCCCCTCTGGTTAGCTATGGAAGGAAGGGGGTATGCATCGTCATCCGGGTTTTTCTCCTTGACAACAACCGCCTCTTCCTCGAGGGGCTTGTGTTCCTTTTAGAGAAACGGGAAGACATCAAAGTCGTGGGTGTGGCCACAAAGGCGCGAAACGTCCTGCGTTCTATCGAGAGGACCTCCCCGGATGTGGTCATCATGGATTTCGTCCTCCCTGACGCAAACGGCGCACACCTTGTTCAGGAAATTCGCAGGCGATGGAAACACATCCGGGTTGTCATCCTCTCTCTCTACGACAACCAGGACTTCCAGGAAGAGGCGAAAAAAAGTGGAGCCTTCGCCTACCTCGTCAAGGGAGGCCCCATCGAGGAACTCCTCTCCACGCTCTACGCCGCCTATGAAAACGGAAGGAGGGACAGACTTTGATTGCGGGATGGAGGATGGCAAAAGCCCTGGCCATCCTGGTGATCCTGGGCGTTTTCTTCGGGGATACCCGGGGAACCCGGATGGGGGCTCAGGAAATCTCTGCCTTTGTTCCTTCCCCCCAGAAACTCGTATTCTTTGAGGTGAAACCGGGAGAAGAAAAGACCGCAGAGTTCTCCCTTGCCCTCCAAACCGGCGACACATCCTGGGCGCTTTTCGTCGCCCTCAAGAGTCAGGAAACCATCCCCCAGGGGGTGCTCCTCCTCAGGGCACCAGGAGAGAAGAACACCCTTCTCCTCTCTCGGACGCCTATCCTCATCCTCCAGGGAACCCATCCAGCGCCCCATGGGGTCACCGTGGGTGGCTTCACGCTTACCTTTGCACCCTCCTGGGCAATGGAGGCCGGGGATTACACGGCGAATCTTGTCTTTTTCTACCAGAGAGAAGGAGGACAACCCGTACCTTTGCCACAATCCCTTACCCTTGTCCTTGCCGTTCCACCGGCCTTCCAGGTTGAAGTGCAGGAAGCCCAAAGGGGCATCACCTTCGAGGTCTCCGGCCCCCCTGGACTCTATCCTCTCACCCCGGCCCTGTCACTGTCTGTCCGGGCCAACGTCACTCCATGGACGCTTCTTCTTTCCACCCGGGGTCTTGTGGGAGAACGGGGAGGACACATTCCTCCCGAGCGGGTGTTCGTCAAACTCGGGAAATCCCTAGTCTCTCTCCAGAATCCGGTGGCCGTCCATACTGCCCAGGCGGGGGAAACGGTGACTCTTACGAACCTCCTGCTCTTTGTGGAGACCAGGGTGGAGGATCTCCCTGGCCGGTACAGGGGAGAAATCGTTATGGCCTGTTCCTTCAGGCCGAAAGGAGGGGTTCGATGAAGTCGCCTTTTCTGCGGATGTCTTTCACGCTGTGCTGTCTGCTCCTTGCGTGCGTCACCTTTGTCCACGGCGAAGAAGCGGAGGAACCGCTTATCACCAATGTCTTCGTGGACACCGATATTCGGGAAGCCCTGCAGGATGTGGCGAGCCAGGCAGGGATCCCCATCCTCGCCGACGAGACCGTCTCAGGATACGTGACTCTGGAGCTTTCCGAGGTCCCCCTAAGCAGAGCCCTAGAAATGATGCTCATGCCCTTTGGTTTTGTGGCTGTCAAAATGGATGGGTACTACCTTGTAAGTTCCGGGTCCCCTGAGAGCCCTGCATTCCGGAATATTGCCAGAAGTGAACGCATCAACCTCAGAGACCTCAATGCCGAGGAAGCCCTGGCACTGCTTCCGGACTTCTACGCCCAGTACGCCAAAGCCGTTCCCGGAAAGCGTTTCATCACCGTGACCGCTCCTCAACCCATCATCGACGAAATTCGGCGGATTCTTGCGCTTGCAGATGTCCCAAGACAGCAGGTTGTCATCGATGCCGTGGTGACAGAGGTTTCGGGAGAAGCGGCCAAGAACCTGGGGATTGAGTGGGGCGGTGCAACCACGGGACCCTACGGACTCCAGTTTGGGGAACTTGCGAGCATCGGGGGGCTCTTCCAGCGCCTCGAGCGGGTGGTCGCCACCATCCATCTTCTTGAAAAGGAAGGAAAGGCCCGCATCCGTTCCAATCCCCGCCTGGTGGTCCTTGACGGGGAAGAAGGAGAAATCCGGGTCACCCGGGAGGAGTACTATGCCATCGTCACCGGAACCCCTGCTTTCCCCACAACGAGCCTTGAAACCATAAGCGCTGGGGTCATCCTGAAGGTCCGGCCCTATGTGGTGGATGGAGAGGAAATCGTTCTCACGCTGAGCCCTGAGGTGAGCAACGTCGTGGGCGCAGGGCTCCAGGACCTTCCGGTGGTGAGCCGTCGCATTGTGTCGACAACGGTCCGGGTGAAAACGGGAGAGACCCTGGTTCTTGGGGGGTTGCGCCAGCTCATCGAGGTCACCACCGAAGGAAAGGTCCCTCTTCTTGGAGACATCCCCATTATCGGGGCCCTTTTCCGCCATAAAAAGACAACGAGCGAGGACAAAGATGTGGTCATCCTCATCACCCCGAGCATCCTATGAGAAATGCCTTTTGCTTTTTGCGCTTTCTGTCCTCAGCGTGCTCTGCATTGCCTCAAAAAGCGAGGCAAAGACCGTCACGCTGTTTTGCCCCGACATTCCTCGAAAAGAGGCCATCCTCACCGTGGCCTTCCAGGCAGGGGTGGAAGTGGTCTTCTTTGAGGACATCCCTGGAAAGGTGAACGTGCGGCGGGAATCCATAGCCTTTGAGGACGCGCTGGACCTCATCCTCCAGGGAACCGGAATCGTGTGGCACGAGAAGAACGGGGTGTACTACATTGGCACACCAGAGGAGGGAACGCCCGAGTACCTCAAAATAAGCGACATCGAAACCTGTACCACCCGCTTCAGGACCTCCCGGGAAATCCTTGCGCTCCATCCGGAATTCGCAGGAAATCTCCTCCCCACCTCACCGTTTCGCTTTCTCGTCGTCGGCCCAAAGAGAGTGCGGGAGGCGATACAAAACGCCGTTGCCGCTCTTGACCGTCCCCGGGAACACATCCTTCTCAGGGTTGTCGTTTTTGAGGGTGAGGAAAAACTCCTCGAGGATTCGGGATTTTCCTTTCCCGACACTCAGAAGCTTTTCACCTTCCCCAGCTCCAAGCATAGAGAAAGGCTCCAGGGGCAGCTGACCCTCAGGGGGAAAGGAGAAGAGGCAATCCGGCGCCTGGAGCAGGAACTCCTCGTCCTTGAAGGAGAGTGGGGAGAAAGCCGGGTAGGGGAGAGAGTGTACTACAGGGTGGAGGAGGGGGGCCTGGGGGCTTTAGAGGTCGTGGAACTCGGCACGGGTCTCCGGGCGCAACCTTTGTATCGCGAGGATGGGCGCATCGCGACGAACCTGGAAGTCGAGGTGACGGACACCGCGAGAGAAGACTCTCTCATCGTGGTGCGAAGGACTTTCAAAACCTCGGCAATCCTTGAGGAAGGCGTGGTCACCCCTCTGGTCCTTGAGGCATACGAGGAAACCCAAAGTAAAGCCTGGAAGCTCTTTGAGAGCCGGTCTGCGAAAGGGCGTCCGGAGAGGGAAACAAGAAGCGAGAAGCTCATGCTCCTTGTGGAGGCGAAAAGGCAAAACCCCGGGGACGTTTCCTCCCTTGCCCGTCTTGAAGGACCACCCCTGAAATTCCAGGTCACCTCGCCAGAAAGAGACCTTTGGGATACCCAGGTCTTTTTGGAGTACCGATCTCCCGGACCTTTCCTGAGCGTGGGGTTTGAAACCAGGTGGGAGGAGACGGTGGAAATTCGTGGGAACCTTCTGGCTGGCCTTTCAGGAAAGCCACTCTGGGGAAGCCTTGAGCTTGCGTACCGTGTCGCGGGAGAATGCCTTGGCATTCGCTGGGAAGGAACCCCGGAAAAGCAGGGGTGGTCGGTGTTTTTCGAGAGCCGGAAGCAGGACTGGAACGACACCACGTACTTTTTCCGCCTCGGGACAGGATGGGTGGGAGAGGACGCGGTGGGTTTCGTGACCCTGGGTGGAGCGCACAGACGAGGGGATTTTTCCTTCGAGGGAAGACTCACCTACCAGATGGCCTCCATCACGAACCTCCGGCTTGACCTTGAGGGCAGGTGGCGGGTGAGCAAAAACACTTCGCTGATTGCCGGCTACAGCGGCCTTCTGACCGGAGAGAAGACACCCCTTGACGACCTGCGTTTTGAGGGAGTTTTTGTGGGGTTACGGATAACTTTCTGAGGAGGGGAAAGCATGCGAGGGTACCTGGTGATGTTTTGCTGTTTCCTGATGGTGCTGGTTCTTTCGGGGTGTAACTGGTTCGGTAAGGGGCTTTTGAACGTCATCAACCCCGAGGCCGAGGTACGGATGTACTACGTCTTCAACACACCCCCAGACATCGGAGGACCGGAAAAGTTTGAGCTCCTCCAGGGACTGACCTTCGACCTCGTCGTGTACCCCCTCAATGGAGTGGGGTTCACCATTGAGCGCCTGACCTACACCTACACCACGGAAAAGGGCGAGGTCGCCGAGCTCGCCAAGGACCTGGTGCTCTCCTACTACGTTCCCCCCAACGTCTCTCCTGAGCCCACCATTCCTCAACCTGGGGAGGCCAGCCCCTATGTCCTCTCGAACCTCCCGCTCTTTTTCCAGGACACCATCGATTACCTCTGGAAGAACTATGGAATGAAGAACCTCTTTCTTACCCTCAAAGCCTTCCTACGGGATGATGCCGGTCACACCATGACGAAGACCATCGTGGCGAATTTCCCGGTGCTCCAGCTTGGGGAGGACTTCTGGCCCCCCACCGAGGTTACGATTGAGCCGAATAACCCAAGCGTCTCTCCTGGAACCACACTCACCTTCCTTGCCCGGGCAAAGGACGAGTCCACGATCGTCTCCTATCAGTGGTTCGTGAACGGCCGACCCCAGGGATGCGCAGGGGGCACCCCCACCTTCACCTACACCTTTACGGAGGCGGGAACCTACACCGTTATGGTAAAGGTGTGTGACAGGGCGGGGAATTGTTCCTTTGGTCTTACCACCGTTACGGTCACCGCAGCATAGGGAGTTCTGGTAGAATAGGAGTATGCCGGAACTCCCAGAGGTTGAGGTCTTACGGAGAGAGCTTGAGCCGTTCCTTCGGGGAAAGCGCATCGTTCGGGTGGAGATTCGGGATCCTCGCTTCGGCTTCCCGAAAGAAGCAGCGGAAGGAAAGACCATCATTGGGGTCAGGCGCCTGGGGAAGTACCTCCTTTTTGACCTTGCCGAAGGAGGATGCCTGGCGCTGCACCTTGGGATGACCGGGAAACTGCTTCTCGCAAAAGAGAACACTCCGCAAAAGCACGAGCGAATGGATATCCTTTTGTCCTCCGGAGAGCACCTCCTCTTCTGTGACACCCGGCGGCTTGGGAAGATTGCCTTTCTCCGGGAGGAAAAGGAACTCTCCGAAAAACTCGGCCTTGACCCCCTGTCTCCGGCGTACACCCTGGAGAATGTCCGGGCTCTCCTTGAGGGAAGGAGGCGTCTTAAGGACTTCCTCTTAGACCAGAGGAAAATCTGCGGCATCGGCAATATCTACGCAAGCGAAATTCTCTTCCGGGCCCGGCTGCATCCTGAGCGCACTCTTTCGTCGCTCTCTGAAGCAGAAAAAGCCAGACTCTTCGTCGCCATCCGGGAGGTCCTTGAGGAGGCGATCGAAGAGCGAGGAACCACCATCCGGGACTTCCGGCGCACCTTAGGGGGAGAGGGGAATTTCCAGCATCTCCTTG
>Ga0072500_158273_pt1 | contig 17104 bp, 15 predicted proteins | sample GBScelen77Swater_FD_63803 | JGI IMG/M metagenome (GOLD analysis project Ga0072500, IMG submission 63803) | Hot spring microbial communities from Great Boiling Spring, Nevada - cellulolytic enrichment S 77C v2 (version 2) | ecosystem: Environmental > Aquatic > Thermal springs > Hot (42-90C) ...
CCCACTAACAACCTCTGCATTCATAAGTCCTCTCCATGCGAATGACCATGCATTCCTAACACCTATTATAAGGTTTGGGGTTGCCGCTGGTATTATAACATATACAAGCATCTTTAAACCATTGGCACCCATGTTCCTAGCAGCCTTTATATACATAGTTGGTATGTTCTTTATGCTAGTGTAGGTTGATAATGCAAATGCAAATACCGTGCTTGTAATAATTACAAATACAACCATCATCTCACTATACCCAAACCATATCATGCTTATAGGTACCCATACTATGCTTGGCAATGATGCTAATGCTGCAATCAATGAACCAATACTCTCATGCACAATCTTGAACTTAACCATGGTATAGCCTAGAGCAAAGCCTAATGCAAGTGAGAGTATTAAGCCTATGAACAATCTCTGCATGCTTATTGCAAGGGAGGATAGTAACTTACCTGATGTATTAACATACTCCTCTGCAACTTGTAATGGAGAGGGCACTATGTAATCTGGTAGTATATGGCTCTGGTATAATATGTACCATATAACTAGTAGTGATAAGTAAAATACTACCTTTGGGACTAATGATCTTATCATTATTTATCTTAGGTTAGTGATGGTCTTCTCACTATATTAATCATCGCATAAACCATATAAGAGGCTCTTGTTATAATTAATTCCCGTTAACCTATAATTAAATAAAGAATTATCTTATTTAAGTTAATTTAGTTAGATATTAACTTTTTTATACCAATAACATTATATATTTACATTAATATACCTTTACTTACAAGAAGGGTAAGAATTAGATAGAGCGGGCAATGATTAGGACTGTGTCCTCTAAAGCGGTTATTTTTATTTTTTAGTAATTTTAAAAGTTAACACTCACCCTAAAGTGTAAGATTCTTGCTTCTAAGATGCTCATCTACTTTAAAGGCTCTTAACCTAACCACCATTATATATAAGTATAACATTAATCCTCTTAACAGTTCTTGACATGCTCCTTACTACAATCATCTTACAGGAGGTTATCATCAAAGCATTCTTTTAGTTCTATCCTTCTTAATGATAGTAATATGCTGTACCTGTGTTGTAGTGTTCTTTCTTTAAGAGATATACATTAGAGGTATTTATTTATGTAAGGCTCATATATATGCTACCAATAACCAGTATACTTTATTAACGGTTGCATTTAGAGGAGAATCTTAAGATTGCTGAATAGTAAAGATAGATGGCATATAACTTGAGTATATATGATTATTACGTATTTGATAGCGTAGTGTTACTTGCTCTTAAGTTGTAGTAAGTGATGTAACTAACATTATAAATCATCATTGCTATGCATATGCTATTATTGCATGGTAAAGATTATTTACTCAACAGATAATATTAGTTACAGCCTATAAGGGTGCGTCGTCTAGACTGGTTAGGATACCTGCCTTACACGCAGGTGGTCGGCGGTTCGAGTCCGCCCGCACCCATCCAATCTCATTTATTATTCATACACTAAACATACTTCATGAGTATCCTATTCATTCATGAGACCTTCAGTCTATCGCAGATGCTATGACCTCTCTTAGACCTCTATCCATTATCGTAGGGGTTATATGTCTCTGTCGAACCATTCCTTGTATACTCTGCTATAGCATATGCCACTCTAACCAGCATACCCCAGTCTATAACCCTCCTCCTTTTATCTATGACTGCTCTAATAAGGTGTGGGAATACTACAGCATTGTTTATCTGGTTGTAGTGATCTGCCTGTAGCAGGTATCCTTACATATCTCCTTGCTTCGTATGGTTTTACCTCTGGCTCTGATTGGTTAGAGCGAATACTATTGCATCTCTAGCCATGAGCCTTAGCATATCCATGCTTATAAGTCCTGCCTTACCAGATACTAGCATCTTGCATTTATAGAATCCATGGAAGAGTTTACAGACTCATCCTTCATGATATAGCATCTTGCATCTGCTGCGGTGAATCTATCTAGTAATGCTCTACCCTGTTGCTATCTACATTATAGCCTATGGAGAGTAAGATCCTCTTGCCGTTAAGTTCAGTAGTAGCAGCATCCATGTTGCTATTGCTTACATATGCAGATACATGAGGCTTAACATGGTAGAATACTCTATCTGAGGGCATAACTCTTCCGTTAACTAACCTACTCATGCCATTACTAGCTAAGGTTAGTACTATATCAGCGCACTCTCCTGTGTAAGGAAGTTACCATCCACGATCATGCTCTCTGTATTACTCTGTATCTTCTCATCTACCTCCCTTATTCAAAGATCTCCTTATCGTATCCTTTGTACTCTCCTTGCTATTACAGTTATCCTCTTTACATATATCTTCAGCTAAGGCATCTATAGCATGCTCAAGTGCAGCATCATCCTCACTACGTATGGCAGTACCCTCTCTGCTATCATCTCAATATCTCTAGCCCTGAGGTTAGGGGATCTTCCAATCCTTATGTACTCCGCTGCTGCCTTTGGGTATACTGTCTTGTATATCCTATCCGAGTGGACAGTCCTTGGGTTGCTCACTATGAAGTAGATACGCTTACCCTTCTCTGCTAACTCCCATGCTAATGCCTCGCTGAGTCTATTCTTTGCTCCTTGTGCACTAGTGTATGGTGATCAGTTAACCTACCACATGGTTTAGTAGCATTCACTGCAAATACAACACCTGGGCAATTCGCAGTAATAACTATACAGTACCCAACATTACCATTACTATCCAGTAATCAGTACTACACATACTTCAAGTTGGTACTGACTGGAAGGAGGTTAGATTAAATGAGACAAATAATCAAAATGGCTACTTTACATTATCAGGCACTACAGTAACCTTGTATATAAAGGATGATGGTTAATTTGATGCCAATTCTACTGCTTTAGGAGTAGTATCTGACCCAGGAGGTATAGCAATAGTGACTCTTAGTCCCCCAGCACCTCTAGTAGGCGGTGGTGGTGAAGGAGGTGGCATACCAGTTATACAGATACAGAGGAGTACTGTACAGCCTACACTGACACTGAATGTAAGCAAGCCAGTAAGCATAGATAAGCAATTAACCATATCAGGCATGATAACAGATGAGAAGGGTAACAGATTGGATATCAATGGTATAGTTAGCATAACACTACAAGGCATATTAAGCAAGGTATACACAGCAGAGCTTAATGATGGTGAGTACTCATTAACATTAGATGCTGTTGAGGTATTAAGGGCAGTGAAGAGTAGGGATGTAAATATTACAGTATCATTCAATGGCATGGAGGTTCAGGTAACACCAAGTAGGATAGTAGAGTATAAAGCAACAGAGAATAGAGATGAGGCTAGCATAACAGCAGATACCATAATTGAGAAGGTTAGAACAGGGAAGAAGGCTATAATGCTAACATTGGAGAACTTCACAGATATGAGTATAGCAAAGATAACATTACATACTGCAGAGGATGGGAAGATAGTAGTAGCAAAGGCAAAGGACTTCGATAGGAAGAGGATAAGCATGCAAGAGGTTGAACTAACAGTTAAGAATGGTAAGAGTATAACATTCGCTGATCTAGTGAAGATAGGTATAGTTAAGGAGGGTAAAGTAATGTATAGAGTATATGATGATACAGGGAAGTTGATAAAGGAAGGCAGTATATGAATGAAGTGAATCCCTTTTCTTTATCTCATCTCTTTTATTATCTATCTACTATTTAATCAATCTAGATAGATAGAATAATCCTACACATCTATGAAGACTTAAATCTTACTATACACTATTAGGCTCTGTTAACTTAAGTAACACTATATTATATCATGCTATCAATACGTAATAGAACACCATATCTACTTAAGATATATCATATATCTTTACTATTCAGCTAGAAGCCTAAGGTTAGCCTCTAAATGCTTAGAGCCATTAGTAAAGAGATCACATGTAGCTATATGGAAATGGTTACAATGCATGGTAGATATCAATGATTTTGTTATAGATAGAAAGAAAGAGAAGAGAAGGATAAAGAGAATAATGATATATAGATGATAGATGATAACTATAAAGGGATAAGTATACTGGTTATGGGTAGCATATGAGCCTTGTATCTATTAATGAATATCTCTAAAGAAAGAACGGTTGCAGTATGTTATAATTTCATAAATAAAAGGACTAAGGAGATTGTATGGTAGCAAGTATGTAATATGTACAGATTAATCATTACTATGATCATAATATAGATGGTTAAGGATCATGTGTATGATCAAGAGGATAAGAATGTGATGGAGAGAGCTGTACAATACATAAATAAATAAAGGATAGAACTAAAGAATGCTTTGATGACTGTAAGATGATTGTAATAGATAGAGAGCATCTTAAGAACTGGTTCAGAGTATTGATGTTGTACTTTGTTAAGATAGATTTAAGCAGACCCATAACAAAACTTATGGATGTAGTTAAGTTAACAGAGCCATTTAGAGTGGTAATAGTCGTATAAGCCTTACTAACTATCAATTACGTATTATAATATTCTTTCTTCATTACTTCTTATAGTCTTACCTAACTGATTAATACCTTCAGCGTATATTATTATGGTAAGGTTATTATTGATACTATTTATTTCAATTTCATATGTTACCACTGTACTTTGTGACCTCTCTAACATATCTATGGAGGCGATAGTTATATCTCTATTGCCTATCTTAATGTATACATTTATGTTCTCTATTGTACTATCTCCCATATTAGTTATATGCGCTAATATAGTAGAATTTCCAGTTCTAATAGAAGGTGTTACTATAGACTTTAGATTCAATTCTAGCGATGGTATATTAATAGTCTTTTCTTTTATGCTACCATCATTGGTAACAACCTTTATTGTGTATACACCATCTCGTAGGTTATACTCATCTAATAGAATTGCAACCTTCTTACTCATAATATAAGTATTCATATCACGTTGGATTATTACATTGGATGTTCTATTATCAATAAGCCATAACGAGAGTATATTTATATTGTGGGTCGAGTCATTATATACTCCAACCGTCAACTTACAATTAACGTTAACATTACAATAATTGCTAGTAATTATATCTATTTTGTCTATGTTAATTTTCTTATTCAACACGTTAGTATTGATCATCAATAGATCATTCTGATACTGCATGAACATAAGCATTGAGCTGAGTGTTGATATTGTTATAATCATAAACACTAACGTACCTATAACTGTAGAGATCCCTCTCCTCATGATACATCACCACTATTTATATACCAACTATGTGATAATGAGTCGCCTATCAATCGTATATTTATAGTATGACCAATAGGTATATCGTCTATATTACTGCTTAGTTTAATAACTATCCTATATGTTGATAACGATTCTATTATATTATCCTCTTTTTGTATTGTACTGTAATTAGGAATGATACTAAAGAAACCAGAACGTGGATATGATAGATTATTTAACTGTCTAGACACAGTAGATGCATCCCAAAGATGCAGAGAACCATTGATTATTATTCCTTCTATCTTAATAGGATTAGGTGATTGATTCTTAATATGTAATATTATAAATTCTGTTCCATTATTATTAGGTAAACTGTTATTGTTATTAGTACAGCTCTTTGCACATAATTTATTATCATTAACATTATCTAGTATAGCAATACCTCCAATATCTTGTCCATCCCTAGTGTCGTAACCTATAAGTTTTAGAATACCACTCTTCAATCTGATATTCTCTATCTTTATAGTGTTTGTAAGATATTGTTGAATTATAACTGTACCTATTATGGTAATACCTACCAACATCAGTACACTTATTATTTCTGATAGCCCTTTATTTTTCATTTAGTGATAATTATTATAATTATAGATATATACCATTGTAAGTTATAAAGATGACACTAACATTAATATTAATATGTCATCATTTACATTTATGTACACCTATAATTATCAATTACAGATATATACTCTATGAATTATAGTATAATGAAATATTAAATTAAGTCGATTATTATGTTACATATTATGTTCTACTTGTCTATTATAGCTGTTATACTAGTACCATTATCTAATCTTATTACAATTTTATATATAGATGTATTATTAAGAGAATTTAGATTATTATATGTTAGAGTTGTAAGCTGTCTAGGTATAACATTCACATTAATTCCATCACGATGATACACTATGTTCTGTTCAGATAAGTTAAATATACTTACACTATCTATTCTCCTAATCTCATTACCAAGATTTCTTATCCATATAGTAATACTATTATCAACAGTATTAAACCTCACATGCTCTATTATTATTGGATTATTAAGGACAGTAGTTACATTCTTTTTCTCTTCACTTAATGTGATATTAAATGTATTTATATTATTTAATGTTGTAAATAGTAAGATAGAGCTGAAAGAGGCCACTATAAGAAGAGAAGTCATGGAACCTATAATTGATGTAACACCCTTTCTTCTCCTTATACTGATCATATACTCACCTGACTGTTTATTATATCTAATACTTTTACTATTATTGAATTCATATTCTGACCACTTACTACGTATATATTATTAGTGGTAGCTATATCACGCAGATGATCTTCTATATCTGGTACGCATATTAATATGGAGTAGTGTGGTTGTATATCACTTATCTTAATTATCTCTTGTAGAAATTCATCCTGTCCAACTTTCTTCTTCTCTTTGTTGATACAGTATTCTATAACTATATTGTATCTGCCTTTATACTCTGCATACATACTTACGTTATGTAGTGTATTGCTATTCCCTTTTAATGTATGATTCTTTGTAACATTAAATCCTTTACTACGTAATGTATTATATATTGAATCTAATAATATTCTTATATCGTTCTCACTCACTATGGTACCTTTATATAGCATGTAATTATAAAGTACGACTATAACTGCATCCCTGACATCTACATCATGATTATATGGGCAATGTAATCTTACTATTGGGTTATTGAATCTATTCCCACAAGAATTGCATAAGTACCATCTTCCTAATACCAAGGTAGATTTATCATTCATAGTTGTATTGCACTTAGGACATACTAAATCATCATTATTACTATTATTAAATTTATTAATCTCGTTAATATATCCACATAATATATGTTCTATTAGATAGATACTATTTACATCGTTTGAATTACATTTAGGACAGTAAAGACTTGCATATAATAGGCACCTCCCATGTTGGGGGCATGCAAGGACTCTATCATATATACGTCTTTCCAATATATTTGAGGAGACCATCTCATCAAGAATTCTTATATCTATTCCTTCTAACAAAGGGTATATTATTTCACCTCTATTATTGATCTGTGGATAAATACCCTTATCTGGCTCTTGTAGTATTATATTTAATATCTTATTCTCAATATCCTTATCACTCATCAGATTCTTATCACCCCTATCACATAAAATGCTATGGTAGAAATAATAAGCATTATAATAACATCTCTACTACCAGCAATGAATGATCCTTCACATATCTTGCCTATACTTAGACCTCCTAGTATAGCCTCTATTATAGACATATGCCATAATAAACTCTTTAATTCATCTATATTAACGCTATTAAGTCTAAATAATGAATTACTATCTATTATATTATATTTTTGTATATCCTCTACTTTGGCAATGAGATTCTGTATCAATACTACAGCTATTACTATATATATTATGTATGCTATATATACAGTATGTTTATATGATGATAATCTAGATTTACGTTCATGCTCCAATCTATATATTTCACTTATATATTTATTCAGTGTTGATAATATAAGTATCATATCTCCTCCTTTTAAGAATAACATCTTTAGTATCCTTGCAACATTACTACCTAGCTGTGTATTCATGTCTCTTTCGAATCTATCGAATGATCTTTCCACATCCCCTGTTATTATACCATACAATAAACGTTTTAGTGAATCTCGGAATGATAAATTACTCTCTTTTACTACCTCCTCTAATGCAGTAATTATATTCATACCATTCTTAACGTTGTTTAGAATGTGAGTTATGAAGAGTGGTATATCCTTATCAATCCTAGAACGATTTCTTAATTTATGCATATATTTGAGTGATAGATATGCTATTATAAATATAGAGATTATCAGTATATAGGTGAAATTTATATTATATAATAGGTCCATCTTAATACATCACCTCTTGATAATACTATCTGCTATCAACAACATAATAGATCCTAGTATAGGTAATACAATGTATATCACTAATCTCATAAGATCTATACTACTTATAGAGTCACTCAAGTCAAATCCTAGCATGCCCATTATAACAAACATTATTATTGATAATATAGGGAAGACTACTAAGATTGTCACATACATCTCATTAATCACACCCATGTTTTCGGTGATCTTGATAAGTTTTTGCTTATTTTCATCCATTAATGCATCAGCAATATTAGTTAGATACGTTGTAATATTTCCAACTTTATATGATTGGATCAGACCTGTCAAGAATTTCCTGTATATATATGATGGTGACTCTTCACTTAGTCTATATAAAGCACTTATTATATCATCTCCACTATTAATCCAATATAGCAGACGTTTAAAGTCATTTGCTATAGTTCCTTTAGTTCTACTTATTTCAGCTATAATATCAGTTAATGCCATGTTAGTTGTTGATAAGAATGCGATATAACATACTTTATCTGTAATCTCTTTTTCTATTGAGCTCTTCCTAGAGGAAGAGAGGATAGCTGGATATATATACATTAACATGAACGTTATTACAAACGTATATAATGGAACTACATATAGCAGTATATCATCTGTAATAAAATCTAATCTATGTAAGATCTCACTTATATATTCATTAAACAGAATTATAAGTACCAAAGATACTAATGACGTAGTAGTACTTACAAATATAATATAAGAGAGATACATTTCATAGGTTATCTTTAGTGCAGAATATTTTATGTTTCTTCGTAGTCCTTTTAGTTCTATATTACTAACTAATCTACCAAACAATCTATATGATATATCATATAATAGGGTAGATCTATTACTAGTCAGTCCTTCATTTACTAATCTCTTATTTGTGTTGTTCATATCACATCATATCTGATATCTTTAATCGATTATACAATGTCTTGCTATCACTGTAGAAAGCTGTAATATATTTATCAATCTCATTAATCGTTCTTATGTTCTTATTCACTAAATACTCAAGGATGTATCTTCGTATATGAAATTCTTCATCTATATGGTTCTTATCAATACCAAATCTCTCCGATATCTTTCTTAGAACCACAGACGAACCTGTTTGTATCTGCCTGTCTATAATAGGATCATAGATGAATGAGTTCTGGTATTTTATTGTATTATTCTCCAAGCCTTCTAACTCACTAACCTGTATTACTCTCCTTATACTCTTACCATCTCTATTCTTTAATCTTAATTGTAGTATTATCATATCAAGACTGGATGCTATAAGCTGTATTGGTACATCGCAAGGAGGCGAGACAAGTCTATTTATTACTCCCTCTATTGAATCTGCATGTATTGTAGATAAACCACCATGTCCTGTGGACATAGCTTGGAATAGGGTATAAGCCTCTCTTCCTCTTGTCTCACCTACTATTATTATATCTGGTCGTTGTCTTAATGCAGATCTCAAGAGATCGAATAGAGTTATCTCGTTTATAGTATTGCCTATAAACGTCTGCCTAGACACTGTCTGTATCCAATTCTCATGTAAAAGATTTAACTCAGCTGTATCTTCTATGCTTACTACTTTATTATTTGGTGGAATGAGTGATACTATTGCATTAAGTAACGTTGTCTTTCCACTCGCAGTACCTCCTGCAATTAACATAGTAACTCCTCTCTCAATACAGTACCATAGATATGCTGCTAGTTCACTTGTGATAGTTCCAAATTTAATAAGATCAACTATAGTAATAGGATCTGACCTAAATCGTCTTATGGTAAAAGTGCTACCTTTTCTTGTTATCTCTGTGCCATAAGTGATATTTATTCTACTACCATCTGGTAACGAAGCATCAAGTATAGGTAAAGATAACGATATATGTTTACCACTTAGTGAGGCTAGACGCAGTACAAAACTATCTAGCTCTGTAGCATTAAAGTATATGTTAGTGGGTAAAGATTCGTATATCCTATGCCATATATAAACTGGTATATTAGGACCATCACAACTTATCTCCTCTATCATATGGTCGTGTAATAATGGTTCTATTTTACCAAGATATAGTGTATCTCTAACTATATAATAGAGTATCTTATCGAATGATATCCGTATTGGCAGGTTATATCTTTTTATTATACTTTGCAAAGATGACCTCAGTCGATCTTTTATTTTGTTATATGCATCTCTATCTCTTAATAGTGTATGCTCTATTGGTAATTCCTTTATAAGGATATTCTTTATTATATTAATATAGCGTATATTCTTATAAGTTAATGTTGGTTCTAAAACTATATAACGTAAACCTGTCTTAGCCCTATCATCTCTTACTACAGCACTATATATAGTCCAATCATAGAAGTTTAACTTCTCTATATATATTATGTCATATAATGGATTAATAGATGATACATTTTTGTTATCTATGTTAGAATCATTTTTTATATGTGATTGTGTTAGATCATATCTTAGATGTTTTCTCAATAAATCTGCCATTCTTATAATTGCATCTCTAGTTAACTTCATACTAATTCTTCCTCTTTAATATTCTTCTTATTTATAAACAAGATAGCAAATAATGTAGCTATCGATGCTACAGCGCCTATTAATATATAGTATTGAAATGAAGATCTCTGCTCATCTTTTCTTATACTTACATCAAGAGTTAATGGGTATGATTCACTTCTGTAACCAGTCTTGCTTACAGTTATATTAAGTGTAATCTGCCCATCGCGTAATGGTTTAAAGAATATCCTTGCTGATCCATCACTGTTAGTATACACATTATTATTTAATATCTCTAGATCAGATGATCTTGATTCTATCTTTACAGAATCTACTGCATAACCATTTATATTATTTATTATAATATCTAAGTAGTTGATCTCATTAGCATATACTATCTGTGGTAGTCTGAATGATGCTGTCAATATATCATTATCATCACTATTAGATGAATATTTTTCTTCATGGTAATACTGATTCATATCATATGGATCTACAATAACAGACCCATTAATATCATTGTACCCGTATTTCTTTATCAAGAATCTTAATTCTAATGGTTCACCTACGCCTTTTAATATTACTCTTCCATAATAATCACCATTCACATCTCTATTATTTGCAATACTATCACTATGAATAAGATAGGGCGTATTATTCAAATCATTTCTGTATATTATATAAGCATCCTTCTGCGTATATATTCTTATTTCTATGTCGTCATTTGTGTTTTTATACATTCTAACTTTATATGAGCCCTCTAATAACGTGATCCTTAGATATGTCTCTACATTGTAATCGTCATATTCTGCTCTAATATTGATATCTGATTCTTTATTCTTTATAATCTCTATATTAAAATACTCGTATGATCTACCTTTTTTTATGGTAACACCTGTTGGCACATCGATCATATCACTACTGGAACTTAATGATAGTGTTATATCCTCATTAAGAGTTAATGGATAAGAATCATCATTAATTATCTGAACAACTCCAGTTAGAATAGGTCTTATTGGTATGAAATCACTAAAAGGAAATAACATAGAGATACTTATCTTACTATAATTATCAGCAATAATGCTAGTATTTATAGTTGTAGAGAGTGAATCACTAGCGCCTTTTCCTACTGCAAATATTTCTAATGATTGATATTTATGCAAAATATTCTTAGCAATACTTATCGTTGCAAATGAACTCTCTTCTATATTTACCTTTATTCCTAAAGGATTAATTATATAACTCATATTATTAACTATTATCGGTCTATCATTGTAGTCATAGACAACCAGATAGATGGAAGCATTATTAGTATCATGTGTATATATTAGCCCTTTGGTAGTAACGGGATATCTATCATCTATTATCTCTATCGATGTATCTGCTATACCTACTCCTTGTACATTTACTGTCACGATTACATCTCTGTTACCCTTATAACTCTGCAGTTCTATGATACCATAAGATCTATCATATGAGACTGTATTACGTGTTATACGTAGAATATCATCATTAGTTGTAGCAGATACCCCTGCATCTATTGCTTTGTGTACAGGGTATTCTTCGCCATCATTAAGCAGATCAATGGGATGTGGATTAAAACCTTCAGCTTTACATCTATCAATAATATCATCTAAACCATTACTGTCACTAGTAATACTATTATGGTATTCCATATAATACGGACAATCATCACTATCATCTTCTACAGTATATGCTTTGTATGCAAGAATAAATTTAGAGTTAGCGGATATAGTTAGTGGGGCAAATAACTTTAGCTTTAACTCATCTACCTTTTTATTATTGTAATCTAATGGTTCTACTATTGATATAGTAGATGAGTCTCCTTTTAATCCATAGGCAGATGCGCTTATTATTATCTTCTTAGGAGTACTAAAGTAGACACTATTCTCAGTTATATAATAACTTGATTCACCTTTCTTTATTACGAACATACCTCTCTTTGATTTTTCATCTAATATAGATAATGATGCATCTGATGATGCTATATTAATTATTATATCCTTATCTGTTCTTACTGGCCTATCATTAGAATCTAGTAACGTAATAAGTATGTTTATTGACCTTAGACCTTTTTCTAATACTGGCGGGAATACATGTATCTTCAACCGTTCAGGTTTATTAGATTCTATTACTATTGCCTTTGATACTCTTATTTCTTTTCCATCTATATTAGTAGTTGCTACTACATATGCTATTCCTGTATGTTCATACGATCTAACTATTAATGGAGTATGAGAATAACCTTTTCTTATAACTACATTATCATCTGTTACAATTAGTTCCCTAGGATATGATATATTTAGAGTAATATCCTTATCTGCTATGATAGTCTTGCCATGATTATCTCTTAAAGATATAAATACTAACAGTTCAGAGTTTATAAGCATCTTATCTGATACACTAGTTATACTAAGCATGATCTCTTGATTAGTAGTGTTATCAAACACTGTTATGCTTTTACTTGCACTCAGATTACCATAGCTTACTGATATTATAACCTCTCCACTAGAATGTATGTATATGGGGAACTGTGCATAGTACTCACCTGCGTTAATAATTATATTAGATGGCGTACTTGCTATCTTATCGTTGCTTACGTTGATATCTATATTAATATCCTTATCTGCAACAATATATTCATTATTGAACCCACGTAAAACAACGAATCCATGTACAATACCATCATTTATATAAACAGTTGATGGTAATATAACTAGGTCTATTTTTGCATAGTTAATGGTCTGTAAACCATCTATAGGTATGTGATCTACTGGAAGTATGGCTAGTGTTAATATAGCAATTAGCGAAGGACTTATTATCTTACGCATGTATTACATCTCGTTATTAACATTAAATACCTTTGTAATTATTAGTATATATTTACAACTACACCATGCTATAAATAATATCTATGACAGAATATTATTATGTATAAATCCTATCTCTGAAGGCTCTTTAACTTAATCAAGTTATATGCTATATACCTTTACTATTAAGCAAGAGTCTATGATTGGTATCTAGATAAATGCTTAGAGCAATTAGTAAAAAGATCACTGTATGGAGTATTACAGTAATGGATATCAATAACTTTGTTATAACAGGAGAGAAGAGTAAGATAAGATGTATAATGATAGATAAGACAATAAAAGGGGTATACTGGTTATGAGTAACATATATATGAACCTTACATAGGCTCTGTTAACTTAAGCATAGGTGGTATGCTAGAGATAATGTTAAGTTAACATAACAATTACATAGATAAATAGATAAATATCTTTAATGCAGATCTAAGGATAAGACGACACTAATATGTTATAATTTCATAAGATATAGTCATATGATAGCAGATATATCATATATATAGATGGAGCTAGTTATTACAATCAAGATTGCAGATGGTTAAGCAGATAGTGTGATAATAATGACAAGGATATAATTAAAAGGCTATGCTGTACATAAATTAAGGATATAACTAAAGAAAGAATACTTTTCATGCAAAGATTATTACAATAATAATAATAAGAAAGACCATGTTATTAACTGGGTTAAAGTGTTTATTATATACAAGCAGGTTCATAAGAATAAGAATATCCAACTATGGTTAAGTCTATAGTATATTATGATCTGGAATTATAATAAATAAAAAATAGAAATTGAGATTTAGAATACTCTATTCCCTGCTACTATATCATATCTGAACTGTTGTCCTCCAGTAACCTCTACTACTACGGTAAGATTTGCGCCACTAGGTGCAGCAGATGATAATCTTAATAGTAATGTGTCAGTATTGCCTGCATTAAGTGTATTAACACCGCTTGTAACAGAAGAGCCTACATGGAACTGCCCTGTACCCAATGTACCACTATTGAATGTCAATGAAGCTCCGTTAACATACACTCTATTTATCTCCATCTGCTGAGTACCACTATTCTTTATGTATAATGCTATGTATGTTATTGATGTAGCGTTATTTGCACTACTAATACCTGCACCAAGATGGTTAGTAATAGGATTTATCTGTCTAGCATCGTAGCCCAGTAATTGCAGCGCATGTAAAGTAACTGATTGTACCTGAGATTTGGTTGATATGTTATTGAAGTATGTATATACTACTACTCCGCCAACTACAGCTATTGCTACCAGCATAAGTGTTGCTATTATTGGTGATACTCCTCTTCTTCTTAGTCTGTATGACTTCATCATAATACTATTGATCTTACATAGTATTAAGATCATGTTAGTAATATAAGATACAGACTGCTATATTGATAAAGTATGCAATGTATGCTGGTATCATAATTATTATTATTATTTATTACTTATTTAATATTATCACCAAGCATGTGGCTTCGTTAACTCAAACCACCATCCATTGATATTGTTATGGGTTTGCTTACTTAACATTAAGGTATAATAATAAACATTCTAGACCATTTATTATTAGCACATTATTTACTACACTCATCTTTATATATAGAGAATGAGTTATCATCAAAGGTTCTTTCTTTAGTCTATCATTTATTTATGTAGTGTATATCTCTTCATTACTCATCTTCTTATCTTCTTGATCACACATAATGTTTAATATTTAATTACTCATCTCTATGTTTGAATGTATGTACTGGTAACCATCTTCAATATACTGACATATGTTATAATCCTAGTAGCCCTCTCGACGATCTTGCCTCTTAGTATTACCTTATCTTCTTTTCTATCAGACATAGTATTTGATCCTTATATTCAGTAACTCTTGTCTCGCTCCGTCTCATAACCTACTGCTATGAACGTCTTTAGTTGGGCGGTATAAGTAATTTAACCTCATCCTCAGTTAAGAACTGTTCATAGGATAACTACTCTTCCTTCATACGCTTATCCTTGCTTACTTTATTCTTTAACCATGCTACTGCCTCAGGGTAATACTCATTATTACCATAAACTACCTTATAGAACTTCTTTATTATTGACTTATACGTATGCTGTGTTGATAGTGTATAGTTGTTATCTTCAAGGTAATCAACGAAGCACTTTATATCCTCTTTTGTAGCATCTCTAAACTTAACATTGATTATCCTCTTTGCTAATAGTATAGCATTTATACACCTTATCATGCGTAATGATGATACAGCTTCTTGCTCTTGATGCTCTATGAACTTAAGGATATCTTGCTTATCCTCTTCTGGTATAGAGTCATGCTTAACTCTGTTTATCCAATATCTTAACCTTTGTGCTCTCTTGTATATATCCCTATGAGCAGTGTTATTGTTGTTGATACTGTTATTATTGCCATTCTTATCCTTATTATCCTTATCTGTCTTCATCGTATTATAAAGTGTAGAGATATGAATCCTAGAATTGGCGCCGGGAAGGGGATTTGAACCCGTGCGGCCCTTACGGGCCACAGACTAACTGAATGCCTGCCTTCAGCAGATGCATTTAGCAGGCCTGCCCCCTACCAGGCTAGGGCACCCCGGCTTGCCATTATCACACCTACACCATACCATTACTAATGGTCAAGTATTAATTTATGCTTTTACTAAACTACTGTAATGGTAAAGCCTAGAAAGGCTCCAGGTGAGGATAAGAGGAGGTTAACCAAATGGCAGCTCATACTACCTGTTATACTTATTGGTATAGGCACAGGTATTGCATACCTTATAAATCACTTCATACTAGGAGGAAAACAACCTATAGAGCAGTGTATATCTAGTGAGGATCTACCATTTAGACTACATGCAATGCTAGAGGTTACCATAGATGGTAAGGCGGTAAGTGTTCCAGAGGATATAGGTAGGAGTAAAGAGTGTTTAAGACCATTGCATACAAAAGATGGAGGTAATGTGTATATAGTATACTCTAGACCAATAAGATTTACACTTATGGATCTGATAAGATTATGGGGGCTAGATACAAGTAAGTATGACGTAAGTATCTGGGTTAAGACTAAGGGGGGACAAGAGTATGTAAACGTTGGTAATGACCCTAGTAAGGTTGCATTTGAGGATGGTATGAGTATAAGGATGGAGTTGAGTAGTAAGTAGACACAAAATAAAATCAGATGTTAAGAACCTATTAATTTAAGCTTAGCAATAGCATTAATAGTAACTTGTTTATAGAATTTGGAGATAAGGGATGGTAAGTAAGTCTTACCCTTCTATGTTAACCTTTATACTCACCTTCTCTCCATGCTTTATCCCTAAATCCATGATCTTTACAGGTGATATGAATTCCAATATGCTATCATCATGATGTGTCCTCTCTGGTATAAGTATTGCACCATCTATAGTATCGTTCATCTTTGCTCTATAGCATCTTACCCCACCATATGTTCTCTTACCATCACTGAACCCTTCTATAATTATTGGGGGATACT
>Ga0072500_128829_pt2 | contig 17095 bp, 16 predicted proteins | sample GBScelen77Swater_FD_63803 | JGI IMG/M metagenome (GOLD analysis project Ga0072500, IMG submission 63803) | Hot spring microbial communities from Great Boiling Spring, Nevada - cellulolytic enrichment S 77C v2 (version 2) | ecosystem: Environmental > Aquatic > Thermal springs > Hot (42-90C) ...
AATCACAAGGTTGTAAATATACTCGATGCAGTCCTCCTCTGTCACTTCCTCTATCTCTGCCTGGATGACTTCCGTAATTTTCACATACAGCTTTCTCCCCAAATCTTCAATGTACTCTTTAGGAGACATGGAAATGCCCCTGTTCTTGAGAAAATCGGCAAGCTTTTTGTAGTAAAAGGCTTCCCATTCCTCAACAGTTCTGGGACTGCACTCCCTTATCCACTGAGAAACGGGTCCAACGCTTTTTTTCTTATTCAATCCCCACCTGTTTGTTGCCATGTTTAGAATCCACTCCTTTGCCATCAACTCACCTCTTTCTTTCCAGTTCAATAAATTTCTCCTTATACTTGTAGTTCTTTGTCCTGTCTGCCTCAGCCATCCCGGATTTTATTAAATATGCGTTAACGAAGATCTTGTTTTTGAGGTAAACGTAGGCGCTCACGGTGTTCTCGTCCAGTACCGGGTTATTATCAAATTTAAGATACACCTCTTTTCTCAAAACGCTGTTTCGCAAATAATTCAGTGCTTCAACCCTCTTGGTCACTCTAACACCCAAAAACTTAACGAGTAGGCCAGTATTTAGTTTGATGGTTTGTTCGTCTACGATGTCAATAACTCTGTAAAGTTCATTATTTCTAAAGTTCAATTTCCTCGGGTCTATCTTTGGCTTCGCATCTTTAATCCTTGGAACATAGCTAATTTCATCTACTTCTACGGGTTTCTGCCGTTTTGTTATCTGTATATTTTCGCTGAACTGCAGTAAGCTCTCCTTCAGCCCTAGCTTTTCTTTTATTATTTCCAGAAACCTTTCGTTTATTTCGTAACCTATAGCATTCCTTCGAAGGCTTAAAGCTACTTTTGCAGTAGTTCCACTCCCAAGAAATGGGTCAAGAACTGTATCGCCCACAAACGTATACATTTTTATCAGTCTTTTTGGCAGTTCTTCAGGAAACATGGCCTCATGCCCTATCTGCCTTGCCCCACCAAAATACCAGTGTCCATAAAAGTATTCTTTCCACTCTTCTTTGGTTAGCTTTGACATCTCTTTGATTTCCTCCGGAACTTTCCTGCTTTTTCCTGGTTTTTTGAAGATAAGTATGAATTCGTAGTCAATTTCAATCATCCCGTTGGGTGGATAAGGATACGAACCCATTACATTTGCCCCACCAGTCGTGTTCATCGTGGTTTTCTTCTGCCATATTATTGAGCCCATATAATCGAAGCCTATGTCCTCGCATTGGGCTATGAATTCGGCGTGTAGCGGAATGACTTTGTATCTGCCATAAATAATAGAACGGGCAAACTGGTCGCCTGTATTTATACACAATCTTCGTCCAGCTTTTAGAACTCTGTAGCACTCCTTCCATACTCGATACAGATCCTTCAGGTATTCGTGCAGGCTTTGCCCGTAGCCAATCTGACCTTCAACACCGTAGTCCTTAATATGCCAGTAGGGTGGAGAAGTGACGACGAGATCTACGCTGTTATCCTCGACCTCTATCATTTTTCGACTGTCACCTATGATAATTTTTGCCCAGTTGCTCATCTACTAATCATAATTTTGAGTTTGTAAAAAATTTATGCTTTTTCTTAAACTTCAGGCACCCAGGCTGAAAATCGCATTCCAAATTCTTTGCTCGATTTCGTTCTCTCTCCCTTCATATAAATCAATTGCAGTAACAATTGCGGATATCTCTTCCTCTGAAAACTCGCTCTCCCTGAATATTTCATCGAGCTTGGCCTTTATTGTTCTGAAGGAGGCCATGTATTCCTTGACCTTCTGTGCTATGTTCCTCTCTTCAACGAACTTCGTGTGGATATTACCCTTAACATACTCCTCGTCGTTCATAACCGCTAAGTGGAAGGGCATGTTCGTCTCCACACCTTCTATAATGTACTCGTAAAGTGCCCTTTTCATCCTGGCAATAGCCTCCATTCTGTTCTCCCCGTATGCTATAAGCTTGGAGATCATGCTGTCGTACTCTTCCGGGATTCTGTAACCCATGTGTATACCGCTGTCAACCCTTATCCCTATGCCACCGGGACTTCTGTAGTGCACAATTCTGCCACTCCTTGGATAGAAGTTTACCGGGTCTTCGGCGTTTATTCTGCACTCGATAGCATGTCCCCTTATCCGGATATCTTCCTGCCTGTGCCTGAGTTTTTCTCCGCTGGCAATCAGAATCTGGTACTTAACGATGTCAATTCCGGTGACGATCTCCGTTATTGTGTGCTCAACCTGCAGCCTCGAATTTATCTCAAGGAAGTAGAAGTTACCGTTTTCGTAGAGAAATTCGAAAGTTCCCGCGTTGGTGTAATTGATTTCCTTTGCTCCTTTTACCGCCAGTTTCCCGAGCTCCTCTCTCGTCTCTTCATTAAGTGCTGGCGATGGGGCCTCTTCTATGAGCTTCTGATGTCTCCTCTGAATGCTGCACTCCCTCTCACCAAGATGAATGACATTTCCGTAATGGTCTGCAAGAATCTGCACCTCTATATGTCTCGGTTTTGCAAGATATTTTTCGAGGTAAACTGTCGAATCCTTGAAATACTTCTCCCCAAGCTTTTTTGACTTCCGGAATGCTTCTTCAAGCTCTTCCGGGTTATTAATGACAACTATACCAATCCCTCCTCCTCCACCGGAAGCCTTGAGGGCGACAGGATAGCCGAGTTTCTCAGCCCACTCTCTCGCCTCATCAACGCTCTCGAGTTTCGGTGAGCCCGGAATTACAGGCACTCCTGCTTTATGCATGCTCTCCCTTGACCTGACCTTTGAACCAGCAATGCGTATTACCTCAGGGGAGGGGCCAATGAATACTATACCTTCCTCCTCACATCTCTCAGCAAACTCAGCATTCTCGGCCAGAAATCCGTAACCGGGATGTATGGCTTCTGCTCCGGATTTCTTTGCAATTTCTATGATCCTATCAATGTTAAGATAACTGCTTCTCGGGTCTGCTTTACCTAAGTAGTAGCATTCATCCGCATAAACCCTGTGAAAGCTCTTTCTGTCTGCAGAGCTGTAAACTGCAACGCTTTTAATTCCAAGCTCTCTGCAGGCTCTCATCACCCTGACCGCAATCTCCCCCCTGTTGGCCACCAGAATCTTGCTGAACATCCGGTTTGAAGGATGTTGCTGTTGATTTAAAAATCTTTTTTCAAATAGGGCGAGTAAAATACGTAAAATGCAAGTAAACGCAACAGAAATACGTATTTGACCTGTAGTGAGATACAGGAATTTTATTTATCTCAATAAATTGTTATGTTGAGAACCGAAAACGATTTACAGCCTTGGCGAGTTTTAGCAGCAATGAAAACTATCAAAGTTTTTGATACAACTCTGAGAGATGGAGAGCAGATGCCCGGAGTGTCGCTACCGCCAGAGTACAAGATTAGAATAGCAAAGCAACTCGATAAGCTTGGTGTCGATGTCATTGAGGCTGGATTTCCAGCAGCATCAAAGGGAGAATTTGAGTCGGTTAAGGAGATAAGCTCTCTCGGTTTTAATGCTGAGATTTGCGGTCTTGCGAGAATTGTTAGGGAGGATATTGATGCCGCTCTCAGGGCTAACGTTGATATGGTTCACATTTTCGTTCCCACCTCGAAGATCCAGATTGAGCACACCGTGAAAATGTCAAGAGAGGAGATAATCGAGAGGTCTGTTGAGTGTGTTGAATATATCAAGTCTCACGGAGTTAAATGCATGTTTTCTGCAATGGATGCCACAAGAACGGAGGTCGATTACCTGAAGCAGATTTTCAGGGCTGTTGAGGAGGCAAAGGTTGACATTGTTAATGTTCCAGATACTGTAGGTGTCACCACTCCATTCAAATTTTACGATCTGATCAGGCAATTAAGGGAGCATCTGAAAGTTCCGATAGATGTTCACTGCCACAACGATTTTGGTCTCGCTGTTGCAAACACCTACGCAGCTGTAATGGCTGGAGCCAATGAAGTGCAGGTTACCGTGAACGGAATAGGTGAGAGAGCTGGAAATGCAGACCTTGCACAGGTGGTAATGATTCTTCACGCCAGTGAGGGAATCAAAACCAACATTAAAACTGAGTATCTCCTCGAAACTTCAAAGCTTGTTGAGAGGCTTACCGGGGTGAAGATGCCACCCAACTACCCCATTGTTGGTGATAATGCCTTCAGCCACGAAAGCGGTATTCATGCTCACGGTGTGCTGAAGGAGTTCTCAACATTCGAACCGGGAGTTGTGACTCCTGAGATGGTTGGACACAGGAGGAGAATCGTAATAGGGAAGCACGCAGGAAGGTATCAGATAAAGAAGATTCTTGAGGATGCTGGCTACCACCTTGATGAGGAGAAGCTAAACAAGGTACTCGAGAAGGTAAAGGAAATGGGTGATAAGGGAAAGAGAGTGACAGATCTGGACCTGTTTGCTATTGCCGAGGTCGTCATTGGTGAGCTTAAGAGAGAGGAGAAGGCTATCATCGTTGATGAGGTTACTGTTCTGACAGGAAACAAAATCACTCCGACTGCGGTTCTAAATGCGGAGGTATTTGGAAAAAGGAAGGTAACATCCGCAATCGGAGTTGGGCCGGTTGATGCATCCCTCAAAGCTGTCGCATCCCTTGTGGGTGAGAGCATCAGAATAACGGAATTCAGAATGGACGCTATAACAGGAGGTAGTGACGCTCTTGCTGAGGTTTACGTTACGGTAGAGGACGATGAGGGTCATACATTCACATCAAGAGGGGCTGCGCAGGACATAGTTATGGCATCAATCGATGCTGTCATCAATGCTGTAAACTATCTGCTGAAGATGAAGGGGAGAAAGTCCTGAGGCGGGTGAATTCATCACTCATTGACCAAAAGATAGCTCAAAGATTCTGAAGTTCATCTTAATCTCGATTTCCACGGTTTCTTTTTTGCCCTTCCCCAAACTAACAGAAGAATTTACTGGCTTCCGGTATACCTGCCAAAAACGAGGTAGCCGGTATGCCAGACCTTTGTTGAGGTTCTCGTTCCAACTCTTTTAATATCAAGATCAACCCTTAAAAGCTCGAAAGCCTCCAGATCTTCGAAACCGTGCTTTTCCATCTCTCTGTAAACATCTCTCGCTGCCTCAATGTACGGGTTGTATACCACAACATACCCTCCCGGGTTCAGAATCTCTTTTGCCTTTCTTATGAATGCAACATCGTCCTTCATGTCGAGAGTTATGAGATCAAATTTGACCTTCAGACCTTCTGCCACCTGCAGAGCATCACCAACAATCTGGTGGATGTTTTTAAGTCCGGCAATCTCGAAGTTCTTTCTGGCAATTTTCGCAAAGTCAGGCCTTTTCTCAACAGTTACAACCTCACCGTATTTGTTGAAGTAAGCAAGGTAGGCAGCTAAAACCCCGCTACCGGTTCCAGCATCAAAAATTAGCGAGTCGGGCGACAGGCCGGTGTAGGCAATAATGGCCCCTATGTCCTTGGGCATTAACGGTGTTGCTCCTCTTTTGAAGTGTCTGAAAAAATCTGCCGGTTTGAATGGGATTATGCGGTATTTAACTCCAAGATGAGTCCTCACTTCTTCCCCGTAACTCTTTTCCTTGAGCTCCTGAAGGTCTATTATTCCATGGTGGGTGTGCAGCTTTCCCTCAAACTTTTCAACGAGGAAGCTGTGCTTCCCCCTTGACAGAACCACTGGAGGCTTCATTCCTGCAGCTTCATCAAAGCCTCAGCCAGATCTCCTCCTGCCTCCTCAAGAGCTTTTCTTGCAGTCTTCTCATCAACATTTGCCTGCTCCATGATCAGCCTCACGTCTTCCTCACTGATTGCGGGCAGTCTTTTCACCACCTCGTACTCCCCTACAACCTGGAAGGTCTCAACTCCTCTTGCCGAGATCTTTGAAACCGTGGGATTGCGGAAAATGAGTTCTTCATCACTTGTTCTGATGATAACCTCTTCCGCGTCAATCTCCTCCATCTCTATGCCCATCTGTTTCATCATCTTTTTCATCTGTTTTGGGTTCACTGGAAGCATGGAGAAAATAGGATGTGTAGGTTAAAAAATTTTTACTGCCCTCTTCTCTTCCGCAAAATTCCTGCAGATATCAGAAGACCAATTGCAGCAATGATGATCGCAGCGTACAGAAAGTAGGGAGGAGAGGGCTTCACTTCAAGTGATACGACAATGGTGTTGGAGGTGTGCTCGTAGTTCGATTCGTCTTGGTATCTCACTTTGATAGAAGCTGGATAGCTACCCTCGCCCGCATCTTTGTCAACATCAATCCTGAACTTTGCTGTAACCGTCTCTCCGGGATTTACCGTACCAACGAAGTACTCCCCGGGTTTTGACTGCCCAAGAATACCTCCAAAGGTTCCTGTTCCTGCAATGCTAAGCGGTGGAGAGACTTCCAGCATCACAACCGCGTTGTACATTTCCGTGTTTCCGGCGTTCTTGGGATTGTTACAATGTTGCTCATTTTCTGTTCTGGGTTTTGCTGGAAGCTCTGCTGAAACATCGGGATGTAGGGAATCTGAACGCTCTGCTCAGCTCTCAAAGTTTTTGCCGGGCTGAGAAACTCTCCGATCTTCTCAGCCTTGAAATAACCTGCCCCCTCAATTTTAAGTCCAACGGGCTTTGAGATTTTGCAGGGCATTCCCGAAGAAGTTCTGAAAATCGCCAAAACTTCTGAAGGATAAGACTGCTGGAAAACGCCTTCAGGAACGTAAACCTTGAACAATGCCTCGAAAGTTTCCCCGGAATCGAGACTCCCGGCATAGACGCTCATGGCTTTTGGTTCAGCCATCAGCGGTGGTGTTGCGTTTAACATGAAAACCGCATCTTCCAGCGTTTTCTCTCCAGTGTTTTTCACCTTAATTTTCAGAATGCCCTGCCTCCCAGCAGTGAGGTCTGAAGAAACAGAAACAATTTCAAAATCGTATTCTTTCTTCTTAATTTCAAACTCAACATCGATTCTTCCTTCTTGTTTGGAGAAGCTCAGTTTGTAACTCTGACCATCAAAATTGAGAACTGCTTTTGAATAATCAACATCGAAGCTAAGCTCACTCCTTCCCTCATAGACTTCCCTGTCCACCTCTACAATGATGTTCACCGGCCTCGCAGTTCCGCAGAGCAGATCCCCGACAACTACCGTGCCGCTCTCAGCCCTGATAATTGAGCTCTGGGGTTTGAGAACAACCGATTTCGCTGTCGTGAGCATCGGGATAATTGCCGATGTGTTCTCGTTTATTGGAAGGTTTTCAAGCCCTCCAGTGACCTCGCACGATAGAAGAATTGTTACTTCTTTCCTGTCCCCCGGATGGAGCACGTTGCTCCCCACCACGCCTGCGTGAAAGTCTATGGTTGCGGAAACCGGAGTGCTTGCTAATGATGGATACATGAGCAGAAACATGAGGATTCCAGCAGCTAAAAGCACACGCATATCTCTTTCAAACCGGTAAAGTTTATAATTTTGTTGTTAAAATCGTGCAACGGATTGGGAAACCAAGATTCAGGGATTGCGAGGTAAGGGTTTATGCTCTCGAGATTATGGAAAGCTACAGTCAGTTTTCAGGGCAATTGAGCAAAAAATTCCTGTGGTGATTGTAAGTCTCCCTGAAATTTCAGTGGCAAAGTGATTTATTCCACCCGGCTTACTTGAACCATGCAGGAAATTCTGAAGTTGAGGCGAAGAGTCGACATTGGTGGTTACATTGAAAAAGTGAGGCCGATTGTTGAGGCTGTAAGGAAAGAAGGAGATGAGGCTGTAATTCGTTTTACTATGGAGTTTGATGGTGTTGAGCTCGATGAACTGAGAGTTTCTGAGGAGGAGCTTGATAAAGCATACGAGGCGGTTGAGGACAGCCTCATCGACGCTCTTGAGATTGCAAAGGAGAACATCCACAGATTCCACTATGTGACTGCTGTTGAGAGGGAGATGAGGGTTGAGTTTGAGGATTGCGTCATGGGGAAAATCTACACTCCAGTTGAGAAAGTTGGTGCATACATCCCCGGTGGCAGGGCAAGCTACCCATCAACAGCTTTAATGATAGGTGTCCCCGCAAAAATAGCGGGAGTTGAGAAGCTCGTTGCCTGCACACCCCCAAACAGGGATGGGGGAGTTAATCCACTCACCCTGGTGGCTCTTGACATCGCAGAATTTGACGAAGTTTACAAGGCTGGAGGGGCACAGGCAATAGCTGCAATGGCATATGGAACAGAGACTGTTGAGAAGGTTTACAAGATAGTGGGGCCCGGAAACATCTACGTTACCGCTGCAAAGCTTCTTGTGGCAAAGGATGTTGCCATAGACATGCCTGCCGGCCCTTCAGAGATTCTTGTCATTGCTGACGAAACAGCTAATGCCGAGCTTGTAGCCTACGACTGCTTAGCCCAGCTTGAGCACGACCCAATGGCAGTTGCGGTGGTTTTAACAAACTCGCAGGAAGTTGCAAGAAAGGTTGAGGAACTGGTAACCTCTCATGGCGAATTCGAAAACTTTGCGGTTATCGTGGTTAAAGACCTCGCTGAAGCGTTTGAAATTTCCAACAGATTCGCACCGGAGCATTTGACTGTTGTTGTGGAAAATCCTGATGATTGGCTGGGTAGAATAAGAAATGCGGGAAGCGTTTTTCTCGGAAACTTCTCTCCTGTTGCAGCTGGAGATTACGCCTCAGGAACCAACCACGTTCTGCCAACTGCAGGCTACGCAAGAATGTACGGTGGACTGAGTGTTGAGAGCTTTCTGAAGCACTTCACCTTCCAGATTCTGAGTAGGGAAACATTGAAAAGAATTGGTGATGTCATAATAAAAATTGCAGAGGCTGAAGGACTGAGGTGGCATGCAGAAAGTGTAAAAAAAAGGCTGGAAGGTGTTTAGTACTCAAAAACTTCCTCATAGAACTTTTTCACCATTCTTTTGTCTTCAAGCAGTTCCTTCTCCTTAAGTATTTCTCTCTCAAGCTTCTTTAACGCCACATGCACAGCATACTCCACTCCCCAGCTCTCACCGCTGACCATGAAGTTGCCCTTCTCGCTTGTAAGCTTTAATCTAACATGAATTAGAGGCAGGTTGCGGAAGTACTCCTTGTGCCTCTTTATGTAAACGAAAAGGAAAGATTCACCCAGAAAGTCAGCGAACTTTCTCATCAGCTTGTCAAAATCCTGTACTATCGCTTCTCTGTCAAAATCATCGAGAGATATGTCAGAAGTCGTTATCTGAATGTTGAACCCCTTCTTCGACTCCTTTCTCAGATAGTACTCAAGAATGTCCTTCTTTATAACTATTCCATCCGGTAAGCCATCTCTCGTAACAACAACGCTTGAAATTCTGTTTTCCACCATCATCCCGATAACGTCTGCAACTGTATCGTTTCTGGTGACTGAAATAACAGGTGAACTCATTATGCTTTCCACCATGATTGAAAGTGTTTTTTCTTTCTCTCCGCTTGAATCACCCATTCTTGCCCTTTTTCTCGGTGAAATGACCCTGTCAACAACGTCCTTTCCAGTTAAAATCCCTATTACTTTATTGTTTTCGTCCACCACAACCACTCTGTCTATTCCGTAGTTTCTCATCACCGAGAGAGCCTTTGCGGCACTGTCGAACCTTCTCACCGTTATCACTTCAGGATTCATTACTTCTCTAACCTTCATGTCCCCGAACTCCTCTTTTATTGCATTGAGGAAGTCGTTGATGTAAATCACTCCCACCTTATTTTTCTCAAGCTGAATAATCACAAAAGGAGTGGAGTCCTCCACAAACCTCCTCGCAACTTTGTAAGGATCAAGCTCATTTAAATCAATTTTCCCGGTTCTTACAAGAAGGGACTTCACTTTCGTCTCGTGGGGATTTTTCAAAACGCTTCCCCTGATTAAGTCTTTCTCCCTCACAACACCAACTATCTTTCCATCTTCCTCAACAAGTATTGCATTTGCCCTGTCCCTTTCAAGCTTTTCAAGCAGCGGGAATAGCTTTGAAACTGTCTCATTTACGTTAATAACCTCGAAATCCTCTCTGATTAGTTCTTTTAATATCCCTGCTTCCATAACGATCACCTCCTTTCAAGCAATGAATCCCAGCATGATGCTTAACAAATAGTTTATGACTGCAAATGCTAAAAAGGTTGCGATAAGCCTTTTTGCCTTTTTATCCACAGCCAGCTCACCATCCCTCAAAAGCCTCTCCCCCATCACCTTTATTCTGACTCTCTCTTCATTGTAGCTGAAAACGGCATCCTTCAGCTCAGCACTTCTGCAACACTCAGCAAGTTTTTCAGCCAGCGCCCAGTCTTTTGGATCCTGCCCTGCGGGTTTGTAGGTCAGCTTAGCTCTTAAACCGGTTTTGGCATGGTTATCTGTTGAAACAATGATGGCTCTGTATCCAATTTCACTGAAAAGATTCTCAACGTGCTTTCTAAAATTTAAATCGACATTGTTGGAATCAAAAACAACTATTGCATATCTCTCTCCACCGTAATCGAGCAATATAGCTGCCAAATAACCGCACAGGCTTTCGGATTCAGCATCAATCCGAACAAAAGCTGACTTCACCTCTGAGGGATGGGAAGTTCTCTTTTCAGCCTCTTCAACAAGAAGCTTTATCTCATCCACGTCTCTGCTGTTGGTGCGGTAATTCTCCTCGAAAGCGTTGTGACAGTCAACGACGAAACTTCTGGAGTTTATGATAAAATCGTCGATGTGTTTCTTTCCACTGACGAAAATTAGTCTCTGATCGCTGAATGGAAAGCAGTAAACTTCGAAGTTATCGCTTTCAATTTTGAATGGTTTGAAAGGAGTGAGATTTCTCCCCGAACATCTAACAGCCGATAATATCTTCTCAACCTCTCCGGAACTCACAGGATTCCTTTCATGGGATGTCGGGGAATGAAAATAGACAGCATTTCCAGCGGAGAGTTTCTCCACCATTCTTGCACCACCAACATTTCTGAAAGGTCCGGGATGGAAGTCCGTCTGGATTGCTCTTACATTGTTTATTGTTAAACACCTGACTCTACCCTCAAACTCCACAGCAGAACCTTCGAGAAACTTTTCCATGTATCCGGGATTTGAGGTCAGCCAGAATAAGACAAAACTCTCAACAAAGTTCCTGATTCTCACAGCACCCACGCTCACATCCAGCATTCTTAGATAGATTGCCATAAGAATGGCCGGGATCAGGAGGGATATCAGGGTAGAGATGTGCGGAGAAAGTGCGAGGTACGGGGCAGATGCCAGAAGTACTGAAAGCATCTTCTTTTCAGAACAGAAATAATATACAAGAAACAGGATGAAGGCTGAAGCAGTTGCATTGGCCTTTAAAAGAACTGCAGGTAGAGTTATGAGAGTAATCAAGAGCGCAAGAAATGAAGTTCTTTTCAGGTCGAATCTTAACCTGATAACTTTCACGGCAACAATTGAAACGGCAAATGTCAGAATCCAGAGATATAACAGGATGCTGTCGAGCAGAGAAAGCAGCAGAGCCGATAAAAAGGAGATGGTAACCATTATTTCAGTTCTTGGAATTGAAAAAAGCTTCCGGTAAAGATTCTCCAAACTTCTCATAAAACCATTTTCTTTATTTCGTTCCAGATCTCATCAACCCTTTTCCTGATCTCTGCGTCCATCTCAACAGCATCGGGCCATTCCCGGTCATAGCCCTCCTCCTTCCATTTTCTGGTCGCGTCTATCCCCAGCTTTCCTGCAAGGTTGGGCATGTAAGCGGCGTGATCAAGGGAGTCGGTTGGAGATGGTGGAAGGAGAACAACATCCCTTGCTGGATCAAAGCGGGATGTTACAGCCCATATTACTTCTCTTATGTTGTGCACGTTGACATCATCATCAACCACCACAACGATTTTTGTGAGGGAAAGCATTCCTGTCCCCCAGATTGCATACATGACCTTCTTTGCCTGACCGGGATACCTCTTTCTTATTGAAACAATTGCGAGGTTGTGGAAAGCTCCCTCTACTGGAAGATTAATGTCAACGATTTCTGGATGCATCGTCCTGATTACCGGAAGAAAAATCCTTTCAGTGGCTTTTCCAAGCCATGCATCCTCCATCGGTGGTTTTCCGACTACAGTTGCGTGGTAGATCGGGTTTTCTCTGTGAGTGATGTGGGTTATGTGAAAAACCGGGTAAGGTTCGGGCGGTGTGTAGTAGCCCGTGTGGTCCCCAAAAGGCCCCTCCATTCTGAACTCATCAGCCTTAACATACCCCTCAAGCACGATTTCGGCATTTGCAGGAACAAGAAGGTCAACGGTATCGCATTCTGTCACCTTCAACCTCTCCCTTCTTATGAATCCTGCAAACATCAGCTCACTTATCCCCGCAGGAAGTGGGGCTGTAGCAGTATAGAGGGTTGCCGGGTCAACTCCAATGGCGACTGCAACCTCAATTTTTTCTCCACTTTTCTCCACCATCTTCCTGAAGTGCTCAGCTCCGTGCTTGTGAATCTGCCAGTGCATTCCTGTAGTTCTACCATCAAAAACCTGCATTCTGTACATCCCCGCATTCATCTCTCCTGTTTCGGGGTCTTTTGTTATCACAACCGGCAAGGTTATGAACCTGCCCGCATCCTTCGGCCAGCACTTCAGGATTGGAAACTTATCCAGGCTTTCAGCCTCCACCTCCTTGCACGGAGCCCTGCTGGTTTTCTTGGGGATGAAGGACATGAAGTCTTTAAGCATTCCAACACCCTTCAGAGCATCCATGAAAGAGGATGGCTTAAACTCCAGTGCAGATAGCAATCTTTCTCCAATTTCCTCAAATCTTTCCACTTCAAGGGCGAGTTTCATCCTTCTTTCAGTCCCGAAAGCATTCAGCAAAACTGGAATGTCGTAGCCTTTTGGCTTCTCAAAGAGCAGAGCTTTACCTCCAGCTTTTACAGTTCTATCAGCAATCTCAGTCATTTCGAGAACCGGACTGATTTCATGCTTTATTCTTGCAAGCTCATTCTCATCTTCGAGTTTGCGGATAAATTCCCTTAGATCCTCGTAGGCCATCGCTTTTTGTAGCTCCCGGGTAAAAAAGTTTTATTGATAAATCTTTCCCAAAAACTTATTAATGATTGCAGATAATTAGTATCATGATTATATACTTACTGATCGCTCTCTCACTCTTCGAGCTCGTGGTGTTTGCTGTAAACCACTACTATGGTTTGCCAACACATGTATTTCTGGCTGTTATCTATGTGTTCAACATTCTGCTTCTTTTACTCGCCTTTATTATTTCTGTTTCTTTGACAAGAGCATCCAAAAGTGAAAGGAGAATCCTGTTTTCAGCGATTACATTTTTCAGCGGATTTCTCCTGCTTTCAGTCCTGACCGTGGGTCAGATGGTGTGGATAACCAACGACTTCGAGCTAAAAGTTGAGCATTTTGAATACTTTATTCCAATTTACCTGCTGGCACCAATTCCAGCTCTCGGATACATAATATGGAAAATTCTGGTGGAGGCAAAGTATTTCAATGTAAAGCACTTTCTGCCTGCAATTTTAGCGTTCCCTGCTCTGCTCTACCCCATTTACGAACTGGCGGGTTTAGAATTCAAAGAACTGTCAGCATTTTTACAATTTGAAACTCTGGTTTGCAATGTTGTGATCGTACTTTCTCTGCTGATCCTTACATCAGCATACCAGAAAACGGAATCTGCTTTATACTATAAATGCTTTCTCCTCTATTTTATTTTGAAATACATCAGTGACGCTTTAATTCTCCTGTTTCTTAATGATTTGCTGGATAGCGAATACCCAGTAGCCACCTTCACCTTCACAAATATAGCGCTTTATACAATCCTCTACAGGTTTTACAGTAAAGAAATAGTGTATGTCAGCTACCAAGAGGTTGACGAGGAGAGGAGAAAGTATCTGGAACTTTATGCCCAGGTTAGCGAACTGCAGGAAATTCTCAAGCTGATAAACAGAATGCTGAGGCACGACATACTGAACAAGCTGCAGATCATCTCTGGCTACGTTGAGGCTTATCGCATGACTGGAAATGTGGAGCATCTTGACAAGGTTATGAAAGCTGTGGATGAGAGCGTCGCGTACATAGACAAAATCAGAGAACTCGAAAAAATTGTTTTAACGAGGAGTGAGAAGTTAAAGCCTGTAAATATGCGGGAGGTCGTGGAGAAGGTGGCAAATTCGTTTAACATCGAAATAAACGTATTGGGAGGATGCATTGCGATGGCAGATGAAGCGGTTTACTCGATCATAGAAAATCTTCTGTCCAACGCAATCAAACACGGAAAAGCGAAGAAAGTTGTCATAGAGCTGAGCGAGTTTGAGGACGAGTGCGAGATAAGAGTTATTGACTACGGCGTTGGTATACCTTCAGAAATTAAGGGGATGATTTTCAGCGAAGGGTTCCGATATGGAGAAGCTGGAGGAACGGGACTTGGATTGTACATAGTGAAGAAACTCGTTGAGAGGTACGGGGGCAGAATTTGGCTGGAGGATACAAAGCCTCATGGAGCAACATTTGTGATAAGATTAAAAGCTGCAAGGAGAAAGCTAAATGGGCGATGATGAAAGGGCCCCTCTGAAAGGTGATGAGGGTTTTGAGTTCTGAGCTCAAATTTGCTCCAAAAGGGTATTGCAGGCAGCTATAATTTTTTCATTGGCTTTTTTAACGGCCTCAAGAGGGTTAATTCCATTAGTCTTTATGTAAATCTCTGGTTCACCGACAAGGGGGTGGGAAATGTTGTACCTCGCCACAATAACGTCTTCATCCTCAACCAGATAGTGCTGAAGGAGATTGAGGTAAGTGTGCCCCTCTCCTTTAATCACAAGCCTTACGTAATCGTCCCCAATCTCAATGATCTTTAACTCCATACTACCACTCACCTTTGCCGTAATCACTTGAAATTTTCCTCTTCTCCACTCTTCCACACTCCGGACATTTAAGGATGTCGCCCATTCTCACCATTTCCGTTTTGCAGTTGCTGCAGAGAGCCTTAATAACGCCCATTTCTTTCTCCTTCGTTGAAAGTCTCAGGTTGTCGCCTATAACTCTCGCTTTCAGGATGTCGAGATAACCAACAGCTTCGGAAATATCCTTAATGTACCCTTCACCAACATTAGAAACGTGCAGAATACCTATCCCTCTGTTGCTTGCCTCTCTGCTCTCACCCTTTTTATTTGAAACCTCCACCAGTGCAATCGAATTTCTTAGGTCGACAACCCTTCCAAGAACGATGTCCCCCTTGGTTATTTCAGGAATGGGTGAGAAACTCTCAACCTTCACAACTCTGTCTTTAATGACGAGCATTCCAGCAACTGCGGCAAATAACTCACCGCTATCCTCATAAACCCCCTCTCCTTTGACGTATTCCTCTGCAGAACCTATTCTATCTCCCGGAATCACGAATTTCATGCCTCTCAATCCTGAATACCTCTACGGGTATATACTTAAATGCTTTTTCGTGGAAGGAGTATGTTCTCCTGAGGGGTATGGAGAAGTTCCACTGATGAGTGACAGCAAAGCCATGCTCTTCAGAAAGTCTTTTAACGAAATTTGAACTTCCTGCAGAGTGGATTGTGTATATAACTTCTGAAATCTCAAATGCTTTGAGCAGGAATGGTCTGTCTGCGTGTTTCCTCTGTATTCCAAAAGGTGGATTCATTACCGTTGTCACTTTTTTCTTGCAGTGGAATTTTGATACATCCGCTCTTGCAAAATCCGCATCAACACCTAACCTGGTTGCGTTCTCTCTTGCGATTTTCAAGGCTTCAACATCCAAATCCACCCCGACAGAGTAGTAACCGAGCAAAGAGCATGCTATCGCCAGAATTCCCGTACCGCATCCCAAATCCACCACCAGCTCCAGATCACCGTTAAGATCTGCAGTGGTTACAATGAATGCCGCAAGTGAGGGTGGGGTTGTGTACTGCTCGAGCTCTATTTTTGGGTTCTCAAAACCTCTAAGTTTTTCCAGTATTATCTCCAGCTCCTTCTTTTTCATTCTCCAAACCAGCCATCAAAAAAGCTTTGACCTTTTCCACATCAACCTCTGTATCCACGCAGCCCGTTTTTCGCAGAGGAATGCCCTGATGCGGAATATTTTTCAGCGATAACCTCTCGCTCACCTCACATAATTCTGGAAGGCACGCTACACCGAGACAGGCAAATGAGTCCATATCAAAATTCTTCAGTATTCTGTAAATCATGCTCCCGCCGGGGACTATGTAGATGTGCCTGTAACCGAGACTCTCAGCCATCTCCACTATCTCAACCACATCACAGCTTCCGCATTTTTTGCAGACGTATCCCTTCTCCGTAAGTTCTGCCCGGCAGTTTTTTGAGTTTCTGAGGCACTGCGGGAGAAAAATCAGTCTCCTTTCAACCGGACACTCAGCCCATTCTTTTCTGTGAGCCCTGTTCTTTACAAGAACATAAACGTAATCAGCAAGACCCTCATCCTCTCCCAGAATCCTTAGAGCCCCTTTTATTGCATTTCTGGAGCTCAAATCTGCTCCCATCGAGATTAGCCTTGATATGATTTTGTCTATCATTTAATGGGGATTTTTTTGTTGATAATTTAAAGTTTGCTTTGTGAGGATTGGAATTTATCGGAATGAAGCGAATTAAAAAATGACTTAAACTGCCAAAAAATAGACCGCGACGATCTTGCCAATCGGGATGTCCGTGTGTTTGTGATTCAGAAAGACCTTGTTGTAAGGCTCCTGCGTGAGCTCTTTTGCAGCCTGCCTCAGGGCCTCCTCAGTGATTATATCTCCATCGAGGTCCTTGACCGCTGCTGAAGCATAGCCCTCGACGTAAACATTCTTTTCGCTGTCGCTAACTTCGAGTGACTTGATTACCAACTCCATGCAGAATTCGAGAAAAATAGACTTTAAAAAATCGGATTCAGTATCTCAAAAGATCATATGAGCAGGTGCACACCATTATCCTCTACGTCTGGCTCAGTAGGGAGTGGAGGCAGATTATCCTCAATGTCCCAATCTGGGTTTCTGTCGGCAATCATTGCTAAATGATAAAAGAACAGATACATATCGTCTGGCGAGAAGACGGGAATAATTGGTGAGGGATAATCACGTTCTATATAAATTCTATTAAGCACCTCTTCGAGGATCTTCTTACCGATCGGTCCCCTTGAAGTTTTTATGATGT
>Ga0072500_140837_pt1 | contig 16864 bp, 20 predicted proteins | sample GBScelen77Swater_FD_63803 | JGI IMG/M metagenome (GOLD analysis project Ga0072500, IMG submission 63803) | Hot spring microbial communities from Great Boiling Spring, Nevada - cellulolytic enrichment S 77C v2 (version 2) | ecosystem: Environmental > Aquatic > Thermal springs > Hot (42-90C) ...
CCTCCCCCCCCCAGCCCGACCGGGATGCGCGGCCAAGGCCCAGCCGCGAGCCGCTCGACCAACGGCGGGGGGAGCCCCGCCGCTGCCATCTCGGCCTGCACCGCTTCGATATTGTACGGCACGCGCCGAAAAGTGAGACGCTGCGCCTCTGGCTCCCAAAGCAGAAAGGCAGCCCGAGGATCCCCATCCCGCGGCTGCCCCACCGACCCCGGGTTCACCAGCAGGCGCCCCGCACGGGTGTCGATGACCATTCCATCGGACGGCTGCAGCGGTCGCTCACCCCGCTGTGCTGCTTCCTCGCTCAACAGAAACGGCACGTGCGTATGTCCAAAAAAGCACAGGCGCGTCTTCAGCAACCGGAAATTCGCCCGCGCTTGCTCCGTCGTGAACACGTACTCCCATATCGGTGCCCGCAGGCTCCCGTGCACCAGCGTCACCTCGTCGAGAACCAGCTTCTCCGGCAAGTTCTCCAAAAAGGCACGGTGCTCGGTTCCCAGTTGCAGCATCGTCCAGCGCAAGGCGTAGCGAGCGACCGGGTTGAAGCCCTCCAGCGGTAAGCGCCCCAAGCAAGCGGCATCGTGGTTCCCCAGCACGGTCGCCGGCCCGGCGATTTCCCGGATGCGTTCGACACACTCGCGCGGCCGCGGGCCGTACCCGACGACATCCCCCAAACACCAGACACGATCCACCGGGCCAGCCGCGGCGAGGACCGCTTCCAACGCTTCCAGGTTGCCGTGGATGTCCGAGACGACGAGAACGCGCATCGCTCCTCTCCTTTCGAGGGTACTCCAAGAACGCCGGTACGGCGAGACGAAGACGCTCGCACCGGTCAATCGCACGCTTTTTCGGCGCCGAGCCACCGCTCGGCCAACGCACCGACCGCGCGTCGTTCGCATCACACGCTCGCCGACGCCACGCGCGAAGTCAGGGCGCTTGCCGAGAGCAACCGAGGAAGACGGCGATGTCCGGAGGCGATGATGCTCGTCCTCGAGTGGTACCATGGATACTGCCGGTACCGCCGGGGAAGGAGGGAAACGATGGTCCAAGCAGGAAACGACTGGAAGCTCTGGAGCGTGCTCGCCGGCGGGACTGCCGTGACGATCGTCGCAGCGCTCGTCGCGCGCCGGCGACATCGCCGCACCGTGCGCGAGCGACTCGCTCAGCAAATCGACCTCGAATCGACGCTGAGCTCGCTCCGCGAGGCGGTGCAGGAGGTGCGCGAGCGACTACCAGTCCACGACGGGAAGGTCGCACGCTCCCTCTGGCGCAAGCGCGTCAAGCCGCTCGTCCAGCAGGCTGCCCGCACCGTACCGGAACGCGCCCGCAGTGCGACCGCGGTCTTAGAGGCAGAACGGGCAGCGGTGGAAAAACTGCAGCGCGAAATCTTGCCCGCCACCGAGCAAGCTGCTCGCCAGGCAGCGCTGACGGCCGAGCGAGCGCTCCAGCGAGCTACCGAACGCGCCCGTGCCGTCCCCAGGCGTCTCGCACCGCCCTCCGCTCGCCCTCGCCGGCCAGGCGTGCTCGCCCGCCTCGCAGCAGGTGCGCGAGACGCTGCTGCTCTCGGCTTTTGGATGGGCGCGGCAGCAGCTCTGGTCTACTTTGGCCTGCTTCGCCCCGATCAGCGCGAGCGACTCCAGCAGGGCGCGAGCTCGTTCGTTACTCAGCTCCGTGAGCTGTGGGCCGATTTCTCCTTCGGCGAGGAGCCTCTCCCCGAGTTCACGGAGTGAGCGGCCGAGAGTTAGCAAGTTCGGAACCGACACGTGGACCGATGCTCACCGCCATCTTCGGCCCGCTCGTCGGGGACTCGCTCGATCTTCCCGCTCAGCTAGTCGGCAGCGGGTGGGTCGTGGTGCGACGGCATGTTCCCAGTACACTTCTCTCGGGAGGCGAGGCATGAACGACGAGATCGACACGCGCCATGACCTCGAGCGGTTCCACCGTCGCGTGACCCGCGGGGTGAAGCTCGATCGGGCCTCGAGCACCGAGGTCACTCCGGAAGTGCTGGCCCGCCTTCTTCACGCGTTGGCCGATCCGACCCGCCTGCGCATCGTCGAGCTCCTCGCTCGCGAAGGAGAACTCCACGTCAGCGCACTCGTGGAGCGACTCCAGCAACCCCAAGGACGCGTTTCGACGCACCTCGCTTGCCTGCGGACCTGCGGACTCGTGCGAGTGCGCCAGGACGGGAAGTATCGCTTCTACGCCATCGCGGACCACCGCGTTCCCGCCTTGCTCGCACTGGCCCGCGACTTGGCTGTTCCCTATGCTGCAGCGATCGCGACGTGCCGAGTCGCTGCACGCCGCTGTTCCCTGGAGGATTGACGGATGCGTCAACTCGTTCTCGCGCTGCTCGCTCCGTGTCGCCTCGGGTGGCTCATCGTCGCACTGGCGATCGCCGTCTACGGCTTCTCGACTGGACAATGGGCATTGCTCATCGTTGCCCTTGCCCCACTGCTCGGTACCCTTGCTGCACTCCTGATCGCACGCCGCAGCCCCACCTGCACGCTTCCCGAGGAGGTCCGGTCGCGTGAGTGAGTTCCAAACGGTCGTCGCGGCCTGGCTCGCGACGGTCGCGGGATGGCTTCCCTTCGGCTATGCCTTCGGTGCCGGCATGCTGGCAGCGGTCAATCCCTGCGGCTTCGCGATGCTCCCGGCATATCTCGCCTTGTATCTCGGCCTCGACGACGACCGACCAGCGAACGCTCCCGCGCGACTGGGCCGCGCACTGCTCGTCGGTATCGCCGTCTCGTTCGGCTTCTCCACGTTGTTCGTCTTGGCCGGTCTCGTTGTCTCGCTCGGCGGCAGCTTCCTCTTCCCGGTCATGCCCTGGATCGGCACGAGCATCGGTATCGTCCTCATCCTCATGGGAGTAGCGATGTTCTCCGGGCGAGTCATCGCTCCTACCCAGTTCGAGCGGCTCGCCGACCGCTTGATGCGTCGCGGGGAACGATCGGTCCGAACTTTCTATCTCTTCGGTCTCGCCTACGGTCTGGCATCGCTGAGTTGCACCTTCCCGGTCTTCATGATCGCTGCCGGAAGTGCGCTCTTGAGTAGTGATCTCTTGCGGGGGACGCTGCAGCTGGCCACGTACAGCCTGGGAATGGCGAGCGTCGTCGTCGCCCTGACCGTTGCGCTGGCTTTCCTGCGCCTCGGGCTCGTGCGGGTGCTCCGGCGAGCCATCCCCTACGTGCAGACCGCAGCGGCCGCCTTGCTCGTCTTCGCCGGCGTGACGATCCTCCTCTACTGGTCGTCATACCGTTGAGCACCTGGATCGACCATGGGACAGCCTGAGCATGAGTGGCAGCACGAGCAGCCAGCAGGTGAGCGGACATCCTGGCGCCATCGCACTGATCGGTTCCGGGGAGACAGCGCATGCTGGCCGGCAGGCTTTTGCCGCGTTGTTCGCTCAGCTGCGACCACCGGTTCGGGTCACGATCATAGAGACCCCGGCAGGCTTCCAACCGAACGCGGCGCTCGTCGCGCGCCGGCTTGCCCAGTTCCTGTGCGAGCATCTTCCGGAATTTCAGCCTGAGATCCGCTTCGTCCCGGCTCGCCGGCGGGGGAGCGTCTACGATCCCGATTCCCCGCTCGTCGCCGAGCCGCTCGAGGGGGCCGACTGTGTCGTCGCCGGGCCGGGGAGTCCGACCTACATGGTGCGCCAGCTCGCCGGAACGTTGACCTGGCGCCTGCTTGTCGAACGCTGGTCGAGTGGACTGCGTCTCGCCTTCGCCAGCGCCGCTGCACTCGCGATCAGCCGCTTCACCCTGCCGGTGTACGAGATCTTCAAGGCTGGAGCTGACCTGCATTGGGTTCAGGGGCTCGATCTGCTCGGCTCGCTCGGTTACCCGCTGGCCATCGTCCCTCATTGGAACAACCGCGAAGGCGGGGACGACCTCGACACGAGCCACTGCTTCATGGGGCAAGAACGGTTCGCGACTCTCCGTCGCCTGCTGCCGTCCGGAACTGTGATTCTCGGCATCGACGAGCACACCGTGTGCCTGCTCGATTTCGCGGATCGCTCTGGTCGGGTTCTCGGTCGCGGCACGGTGACACTGCTGACGCCCGAGCGCGAGTTCGTCTTCCGTCGTGGCCAGCGGTTCCCGCTCGACCTTCTCGCCTCACCGACTGTTCCTTGACGCGCCGGCGGCATCTCGATCGCTCGCCATCCGCCGCCCTGGCCACGTTTCCGGCGCCGCCAGCCAGAAGAGCCCGCCTAACCCGACGATCACGACCGCTGTCGTCAAGAGCGTCGCGCGGATGCCGATCGTTTCCGCAGCGAGTCCTAGCACGGTGGGTCCGACCACGTAGCCGAGTTCGGAGAGCATCCGATAGGCACTCATCGCGGCCGCTGTCATACCAGGCGGGGAGACATCCGCCGCGTAGGCGGCTGGTGCTCCTCCCCCGATGCCGCTGGCCAGAGCCCACGTGACGCATGCCAGGAGAAACCATGGATACGACGAGGCGAAGGCGAAACCAACGAGGCCGAGCCCACTGAACAACGTTGCCGGCGCGATGACGACCTTGCGCCCGAACGCATCGACCAGCACGCCAGCCGGATACGCCATGACCAGCGACACGACGCTCACTGCCGCCAGACCGAAGCCGATCTGCGAGGGGCTGAGCCCGATCTCGCGCTCCGCTCGCAGGGGGACGAGTGTGAAGAGCGCGCCCGTTCGGGCGAAGAAATTCCCGAAGGTGACGAGTCCGATGAGCAACAGCGGTCGATGCCGCAGCACGCGCACCAACTGGCGCCCGAAGACGAACTCGCTGCCCTGGGCAGGTTGACGAGCATCAGCGGGTCGCGTCTCGGGAAGGCGCCAGAGCGCCAGCAACGAGACGAGCGCGCCGACGAAACCGTAGACCCAGAAGGGGGCACTCAGGCCTCCATACTGTGCCAAAAGGCCGCCGGGAATCGGTCCGAAGCCGACAGCGAACAGGAAGACAGCCTGATAGATCGCCATCGTCCGACCGCGCGTCGCTGGTTCGGTGATATCGGCCAGCACGATTTGCCCGCTGGTGAGCACCATCGATGCGCCGCTTCCCGCGACGAAACGACCGACGAGAAAAATCGGATACGAAGGCGCGAGTGCACAGAGCACGTTGCCCCAAACCGTCGCTACGCCACCCGCGAATAACGACCACCGGCGCCCCACTCGATCAGCGATCCAGCCAGCCGGAGCCGATGACGTGAAGCGAGCCAAACCATAGACCGCGATCGCCAGGCCGATCAGCGCTTCGGAGACACCATAGGCTTGCGCATAGAGCGGAACGACTGGCACGATGCTCCCGAAACCGAGTTGGTTGATGCCGACGATCGCGGAAATCCAGACGAGGACTCGGTTGATCCGGTACCATGAACGCAACGCGCCTGGTCCTGGCTCGAGCACACGTGCCACTCGCATCAACAGTTCCATCCGCACCTGATCGCGCCAGACAACCGACGGGAGAGGAGGTCACCATGCAGGAGACGATCCGCGTCACACGCTGGAACACCCCACAGCCACCGACAAGCGCAGAACTCGAGGCTGCCCTGGCCGCTGAGGGACTGCGCGGTTATTACTGGTCGAACGCTCCAGGTGACCGTTATGCCCCGCACTCCCACCCATACCACAAGGTTCTCTACGTCGTGAGTGGCTCGATCACCTTTTTCGTGGACGATCGCGAGGCGATCGAGTTGGGTCCGGGTGACCGCCTCGATCTCCCGGCCGGAACCGTGCACAGCGCGGTCGTCGGTCCCCGTGGAGTCACGTGCTTGGAGGCTCACCGTCCTGTCTCATCGAGTTGAGGAACGGGACCGCCCCATCGTCGCCGGGATCAGGAACGCGAACGGTACCCCGGCCAACGAGGCGCCGACCGTCAACCAGAACGCTCGCTCGATACCGATCGCCTCGGCCACGGCACCGAAGGCGAGCGCGATGATGCTTTGCGCAACGAAGCTGGCCGCGAGCGTGAAGCCGGACAGCGGGCCACGGGCCTCGGGGGCGATGTCGTTCGCCAGTGCCAGCGTCACCGAGCGCGGCGGTGTCGCAAAAACCCCGATCAGAACCAGCAGCGGCAACATGAGCCAACTCCCGTTTTCGATGGCCAAGTAGAGCGCGAGGAGCGGCGCTGTCCCGAGCGAGGAGAGAAGCAACGCGCCGCGTCGTCCCACCCAGTCTGAGAGCGATCCCCCGACCAGTCCACCGACGATGCCACTGGCATAGAAGGCAGACAGGGCCAGTCCACCGTACCACTCGCTCCGACCACGCTGCAGGAGATATTCGACCAGAAAGAAGCTGGGTGGTGTCACCGCAGCGGTGTTCGCTACGACCGATCCCAAGAGCCCGATGAACGGTCGTTGACGCTCGCGGATGAGCCGCCGCAACCGGACTTGGCCAGCGTGCCGCCGGGCGATCGCGTCGCTCGCCTCGGTCCGGAGCCGCAGGAAGAGCGTCGCCGAGGCGGCGAGGCCGACGAGCATGACGAGCGGCATCCCGTCCAAGGTGAACTGCGCGATCACTGCGGTCAGCAGGACCGGTGCAACGGTCCGCGCCAACTCACCGCCGGCCATGAAGATCGCCATGGCCCGACCGAGCCGCTGTCCACCGAACTCGCCGACCAGCGCCACAGCCGGTGCATGGAACGCAGCCGAGGCGAGTCCCGAAACGAGGAGGAGCACCAGGACGACGGCGAAGTGCGGTGCGATGCCGATGGAAGAGAGCGCGAGCGCCGCCACTGCTGGCGAGAGCACGACGAACCAGCGACGGCTCGTCCGGTCCGCTACGTAGCCGAGAAACGGCTGCACGATCGAGGGGAGCTGCTGCGCCGGAACCATGGCACTGGCCCAGAACAGCGAGACCCCGAGCTTCGCCTGGATCGCTGGGACTAGGATGCCGAGGAACGAGGGATAGAGGTCATGGGCGAAGTGCGCCCACGACATGAGCAACACGCCGCGCGCGTCCCAGATCGTTGGCTTGCCGACCGCTCGCGGGCGCGCGGCGGCGGCCTCCGTCCCCATCGCCTTCCTCCTCGCCGAGGATCCACCCGAGCCGCAGAGTGGTTCGCGCCAGCTGTCGTACCAGTATAGTCTCCTTCGCGCCCCATGCGGCATCGCCATTCCACAGTGCCGAACGGCACTCGCTCACCACCAGCTGCCCGATCCGGTCGGACACGCCCAGCCAAGGGGCGCACCAGGGCCAGCGCCAGGAAGAGTTCGCGTGAGCGCAGAGGACGAACTCCAGTTTCTCCGGCTCGATGTCGTTGGGCATGCCGGGAACCCGCTTCCAGCCGGGCATCCCGACGCTGGCTGACGAGGTCTGCTGACCGTTGGTGCAGGGCCGTGCCCTCCGGATGCTGCCAACTGCGCACTGGCGGCGGACGCGTCAGCCGGTACGAGACCGAGGGCTCGGCCAGGTCTTGACAGCAGTCGTACGGCGCATTACCGTAGAGATGAGGACACCAGTCGAGCAAACGAGCGAATGGGCGGCCGGTATGGCGACAGTCCTCGTGGTTCCGAAGCTCGGCCTCACCATGACCGAAGGCCGGATCGGCCGCTGGCTCAAGCGCCCCGGCGAGACCGTCAGCGCTGGCGAGCCGGTCCTCGAGGTCGAGACCGAGAAGTTGACCGTCGAAGTGGAAGCTCCCGCATCCGGGATTCTCGCGCATGTGCTGGCCGAGGAAGGTGCAGTGCTCCCCGTCGCGGCGCCGATCGCCGTCATCGCTGAGCCCGGCGAGACGGTAGATCTCAGCGCGATCGTCCCAGGATCTCCCACGGCGACGTTCACGAGTACAGCCCCGACAGCGAGTGGAGCCAGTAGCCTCCCGACGCCAACCGGGCGACCAGCGACCGAGGGTGGGGAGATCCGCGCCACACCAGCAGCTCGCAAGCTGGCCCGCGAGCACGGCATCGATCTGCGGCGCATCCGAGGAACCGGTCCTGGTGGACGGATCACGGCTGAGGACATCGAGCGATATCTGGCGACGGCGAGTGCCCCAGGCTGGCCGCGCGGTGAAACCGTGCGTTTCTGGAGCGACGGGTATGCGCTAGCCGGAGAACTCTTCCTCCCGACTCATTTTCCTCTTCCGCGACCAGGGATCGTGCTCTGCACCGGCATCCATGGCATCAAGGAACTGGGAATACCGCTCTTGGCGCAGGCGCTGGCCGATGCTGGCTTCGTCGTCCTTACGTTCGATTACCGCGGCTTCGGAGCGAGTGAAGGACCACGCGGGCGCCTCCTCCCGGACGAGCGGATCCGGGATGCGCGCGCCGCACTCACCTTCCTCGAAACGCACCCAGCGGTCGATCCACAGCGACTCGCCATCGGCGGCCTGAGTATGGGTGGGGCGCATGCTCTCTCGGTCGCAGCACGCGACGAGCGCGTACGCGCTTGCGTGGCACTCGCGCCGGTGACCGATGGACGCCGCTGGCTCCGGAGCCTCCGCGCTGAATGGCAATGGCGACTCTTCTTGGAAGAGATCGCCCTCGACCGCCGCGCTCGCGTGCAGAGCGGGATGTCCCGGCAGGTGCCGCTCTCCACGATCATGCCGCCTGATCCGGAGACCGAGGTGACCATGCGCGAGATGGCCAAACGGTTTCCCGAGCTCGTCGTCGAACCCGAGGTGACGCTCGAATCGGCTGAGGCGCTCCTCGAGTACGCGCCAGAACGGGAGATCGATCGGATCGCACCGCGCCCGCTCCTCCTCGTCCACGGACGGCAGGACGTGCTCGTCGCGCCGGACGAGTCGCTGGTCGCCTACCAGCGTGCGGGAGAACCGAAGCGACTCGTGGTGCTCGAGGGGATGGGGCACTTCAATTGGCTCAATTCCCAGCACCCAGTCTTCGGGCGCGTGCTCGGCGAGCTCACGAACTGGCTCGAGGAATGGCTGGTGAACCGAGCGGACTGAGAGGGAGGTGCACCGTGGAGATCCCGCGCGACAAACTGCTGTGGATCTACGAGCGGATGGTCCTCATCCGCGCCTTCGAGGACCGCGTCGCCCAGCTCTTCGCGGCTGGCCGGATCCCCGGCTTCGTGCATCTCTATGCCGGCGAGGAAGCGATCGCCGTCGGTGTCTGCGCTCACCTGACCGACCGCGACTACATTACCAGTACGCACCGTGGGCACGGGCACTGCATCGCCAAGGGAGTCGATGTCACGGCGATGATGGCCGAGCTCTTCGGCAAGGCGACCGGCGTTTGCAAGGGAAAGGGCGGCTCCATGCACATCGCCGACGTCGACAAGGGGATGCTCGGTGCCAATGGCATCGTCGGCGGTGGGCCACCGATCGCCTGTGGAGCGGGATTGATGGCCAAGACGCTCGGGACCGATCAGGTCGCAGTCTGCTTCTTCGGGGACGGAGCTGCCGAGCAAGGAACTACGCACGAGGCGATGAACCTCGCTGCGATCTGGAAACTCCCGGTCGTTTTCGTGTGCGAGAACAATCTCTATGCCGAATCGACACCCTGGACCTACCACTGTGCCGCACCCGACATCGCCTCGCGTGCTTCTGCCTACGATATGCCTGGCGTACTGGTCGACGGGACCGATGTCTTCGCCGTGTACGAGGCAGCCGGCGAAGCGATCGCCCGCGCACGCCGCGGCGAAGGCCCGACCCTGTTGGAGTGTCGCGCCTTCCGCTACTACGGGCATTTCCAGGGAGACGCCGTAACCTACCGCACTCCCGAAGAAGAAACGTCCTACCGTGCACGAGACCCCATCCAGCGCTTCCGTCAGACGGTGTTGAGCCAGGGGCTGCTCAGCGAGGACGAACTCGATGCGATCGACCGAGCGGTCAAGCAGCAGGTCGAAGAAGCGGTCCGGTTTGCGGAATCGAGCCCGCTCCCGCCGCCCGAAGAGTGCTTGACCGACGTCTACGTCAGCTACCCGGCCGAACAGCTCGCGTTCCGTCACTGAAGTGAGGAGGGACGAGCATGGTCGTCACCACGCGAGTGCTCAGCTACCGGCAAGCGATCAACGAGGCCTTGCGACTCGAAATGCGCCGCGATCCGACCGTCATTCTCATGGGAGAAGACGTCGCAGGTGGGGCCTCCATCGAGCATATCGAGAAGGAGGGTGCCTGGGGCGGGCCATTGGGAGTCACCAAGAGCCTGGTGAGCGAGTTCGGGCGCCAGCGTGTCCTCGATACGCCGATCAGCGAGGCAGCCTTCATCGGTGCTGCCGTCGGCGCAGCCGTGACCGGGCTCCGTCCAGTCGCTGAACTGATGTTCGTCGATTTCTTCGGTGTCTGCATGGACCAGATCTTCAATCAGGGCGCCAAGCTCCGCTACATGTTCGGTGGCAAAGCCAAGGTTCCCATGGTCATCCGGACGATGATCGGCGCTGGCTTCGGTGCGGCTGGACAACATTCCGGTTGTCACTATTCAGTTTTCGCACACATGCCCGGCCTGAAAGCGGTCGCGCCAGCCACACCGTACGATGCCAAGGGACTGTTGATCGCTGCCATTCGCGATGACGATCCGGTGATGTTCTTCGAGCACAAGATGCTGTACGACATGACGGGCGAGGTGCCAGAGGGCGAGTACGTCGTCCCGATCGGAAAAGCGGATATCAAGCGCGAGGGAAGCGACGTGACGATCGTCGCCATCTCGCGCATGGTCCACATCGCGCTCGAAGCGGCCGATCGCCTGAGTCGCGAAGGAATCGAAGCCGAGGTCGTCGACCTGCGCTCGCTCTCGCCGCTCGACGAGGACACTGTCCTGAGTTCGTTGGCCAAGACGCGACGCCTGATCGTGGTGGACGAGGACAATCCTCGCTGCTCGGTGGCTGCCGACATCGCGGCGCTGGCCGTCGACAAAGGCTTCGATCATCTCGACGCACCGGTCAAGCTGGTCACCGCGCCGCACACACCGGTACCGTTCAGTCCGAGCCTCGAGCAGTACTACATCCCGAGCGCCGAGCGCGTCATCGCAGCGGTGCGGGAGATCGCGTGAGCGGGCACACGGATCAGCGAGGCGAGCCGACGAGCGTCGGCATCATCGCCAACCCAGCTGCGGGTAAGGACGTCCGGCGTCTGGTCGCGCTCGCCTCCACGTTCGATAACCAGGAGAAGGTTCGTATCGTACGGCGCGTGCTCGCAGCGCTAGCCGCGCTGGGCATCGAGCGAGTCTGGTTCCTACGCGATTCCTTCGGGATCGTCGAGCGTGCTGCTGAGGGTCTACTGCCGCGACCTGACATTCGACCTGTCCCGATTCCCTGTACCTTCACCGCGACCGACTCCGAGCGAGCGGCGGCCTGGCTCGCCGAGCAGCAGGTCGCTTGCCTCGTCACCTTGGGTGGCGACGGAACCAACCGGGTCGTGGCACGCGGCTGTCGCGATCTTCCCCTCGTCCCTATCGCGACCGGGACGAACAATGTCTTTCCTTTCCTGGTCGACGGAACCATCGCCGGTGTGGCCGCAGGACTGCTCGCCAGTGGCCGGCTTCCCGATTGCCTGCAACGGTGGCCACGACTCGAAGTTTGGATCGACGGAACGCTCGCTGATATCGCCTTGATCGACGTCGCCGTCTCACGCGAGCGCTTCCTCGGTGCCCGTGCCATCTGGAGTCCGACCTCGATCGAACAGGTCATTGTCGCGCGGGTCCTTCCCGGCGTGATCGGCTTAGCAGCGATCGCTGCCGCGGTGTGTCCCCGTCAGGATCACGGTGGGGCCACGGTGAAGCTCGGTCCCGGCGGGATCACGGCACTTGCACCGTTGGCTCCGGGCCTCGTCGTTCCCGTTCCCGTCCGCGATTGGGAACCGCTCAGCCCTGATCACGCCGTGCCGATCGAGACGATCCCCTGTACGCTAGCACTGGATGGCGAGCGAGAGCTCCGGATCGAGCGAGCTGAACAGGTTCTCGTGCGGCTTTCAGCGACTGGCCCGCTGGTCCTCGATCCGCGCCTCGCGCTGCGGGAGGCTGCTCGGAGCGGAGCGCTCCTCATTCCGCCGTTGGCGCTGTGAAAGCTGCTCCTCCAGGAAGGTACGTAGGACGGCCGCGCTGTTGCGCTCTGTCTCGCGCGCACTGTACAGGAGCGTGATGGTTCCCCGCTGTGCACTCCTGAGAAGCGGTTCCCAAGCAGCTGGATTGCTCTGGAGTTCTTCCACATAGCGAGCCCGAAACGCCGGCCACGTAGTCAGGTCATGCCCCTCCCAGCGACGGAGCTCGTGGCTCGGGGCGACATCACGCAGCCAGGCGGTCAACTGCAGGTCTGCTCGTCGGAGTCCACGTGGCCAGAGTCGCTCCACGAAGTAACGCTCCCCATCGTCCGGATCCGGTGGCTCGTAGACACGCTTAATACGAATCGCCATGGTATCACTCCTCGACAGAAAGCTCGTCCAGTGGTCGCTCACGCAGCTGCTCCGGAAGGCGCAGGTATCGCTCGATCCGGCGCACGAAGACGATCGTCGCGACAGCCAGGAGTGTTCCGACGATCGCGATCACGTAGTAGCCTGCCCCGACCAGCATCCCGATCGCAGCCGCGACCCAGATCCCAGCCGCCGTCGTCAGCCCGAACACGCGGTCGCGGGCGCGCAGGATCATGCCACCACCCAGAAAGCCGACGCCGGTGACGATGGTCGAGCCGATCCGACTGGGATCGATCAGGATACCGGCTTCCGGACGGGAAAACTGCTCCATGAGCAGCATCGAGCAGACCATGAAGAGCGCTGCGCCCTCAGCGACCAGCATGTGCGTACGCAGCCCAGCCGGCTTGGCACTGAGTTCGCGCTCGAAACCCAGCAACCCCCCGAGCAGGAGCGCGATGATGAGCCGGACGATCGCCTCGGCTTCGCTCAACATCGAACCATCCCCGTACAGCGTTCGTTCGACGTACCGCCGCGGGATACCGTTCAGGCCGACGCGCGTCGAGTCTACTGCTTCTGCCGAGGGGGAACCAATCAGCGCAGCCGGAAGCGCGAGCAGGCGACCGTCTCGCGCCCTCGTTCGGCCAAGGGGGTCGAAGCGTCAGCACGGAGATGACACCGAGAATCGGGCCTATCCCCGCACGGCGCGAGCAGGGAGCAGCACTGCCCACCTGCTGTCTCCAGTGCGGCGTCCCTCACCGCTCCGTGAGGGTACGGATCAGCGCGCGGAGACCTGCCACCCGCCCGTACGTCCGAATGATGGGCCGGGCGATCGTCTCCCCCACGAACTCGACCGTTCCCTTCGCGCGCGACATCGTCTCGGTCGCGGCCGCGAGCAAGGGGATCAGGTGATCGCGCATCAGGAGTCCCAGCCAGATCCCGATCCCGACCAGAGCACCGAGCAGGAGCACGACGAGAACCGTCGAAAGGGCGAGGAAGATGATCGCGATATCGCGGATCCGTTCCAGTGCCGACTGCTCTGGCCCGCCCAACAGGTACAAGACGACGAACAACACGACGAAGATCGCGACCAAGCCACCGACGATCACCCACAACCAGCCGCGCCGCATCCCCTATCCCTCCCCCGACGATCGATCGCCGTCCGGTCGGAAGCGCTGCCTCGCTCGACGAGAGCGGGCCGATTCAGCCGGCGTCGTCACGAACCAGAGGATCCCGAGAACGAACAGTGCACCGAGTCCTCCCTCGACCAACGGCACGGTGCCCAGCCGGTAGAGAACCACCCCGAGCAGCTGGCTGGCGACAGACCCGATCCCGAAACCGAGTACACCACCCAACCAATAGAGCGGGAACTGCCAGATCCGCCGACCGAACACTGCATGCCAGCCTAACCCCAGCATGCTACCGAGAAGACAAGTGAGCAACAAGCCTGCCGGTACGCTAGTGTCCAGCGCCACGGTTTCGACCGTTCAGGAGACGCGAATCCAAAAGGCATATACCGCCCGCGGTACCTTGTCGGGTCGGGGATTCTTCGGGTGCTGAGGCCATTCCACTTCCACCCGCAGGAAGTAGGCACCCGGGCTCAGTTCCGGCATCGTCCACTGGAAGCCGGCACCGCTGAGTTCCGGTTCAGCCGTCACAACGGGATCGGTCGTGGCGACGAACCCCTTGGGAGCATCCGGAGCGGGCGAGATCGGCTCGTAATTCCCCTCCTGCGGATAGACCGCGAGCGACACCTTCTCCGGAATCCGGTCCTCGCTGAAGGCGAAGCTGAGCGTCTCGCCCGACCGGACGGCGAGCGGCTGTTCGCTCGTCGGGACGAGCCCGGGAGCGGTCGTCTCGCCGGCAAAGCCGGAGTCGAGCACCCAAAAGAATGGACCGATCGTCGCCGGCTGCTCGCCGCTTCCGGCCTTCAGGACGAGATCGGGCGGCTTGAGAACCACCGGCGCAGGCGTCTCGACCGGTGTCGGAGCAGGTGCCACCTCGGTGGGTACCGTGGTCGGACTCGGCACGACGGTCGGCGTCGGCGAGGCTGAGCGACAGGCGATCAGGGCGCTCGCACCGAGGAGCAGCAGGATGATTCCTTTCCGGATCCGCATCGACCCCTCTTCCCTTCCAGCACAGTGGCGGCCGGGCATCCGGCAACCGCGCCGACTGTACCACATCGCTCTTTCCGAATTCCTCACCGTCACAGAAAACGGGCGCAGAGGTGTTCGTCTATGGATGGAAGGGGAGAGAGACATCCCCTCCCAGCAGCCGATCGGGTCGAGTGTCTCGCTCGGCATCAGTCGGAAATGGAGGCGTGGAGATGTCGATGAAGGCGATGTCGTCGAGGGGAAAGCTCATCACGCTAACCTGTTTCGTCGCACTCATCCTGGTCGCACTTCCAGCTCGCCGAGGCGATAGTGCAAAACCGACCCCGACGCGTCAGCAACCCCTGCACCCGCGCCGCGCACGCCGACGGCTGCACCGACACGAACGCCAGCTGCCGCTCCCGCAGCAACGCCGGCTCGTACCGCAGCGGCAACACCGGCACGGACGCCCGCACCTACGCCAGCCGCCTCTCCGACTCGCACGCCTCGAGCGACTCCCAGCCCAGGACATACCCCAGCGATGACACCGACACCATAGCCGCGGTCGAACGGGAAACGAGACACGCGATCCGATCGGACCGCCGAGCTGCTGTCACAACAGCGAGCTCAGCGGTGTTTGATAGAAGTGGAAAGGGGTACGCGTGGCGCTCGTGGCCGAACGGACCGATCGCGAACTCTTGGAAGCCGCCCAGGCGGGCGACGAGCAGGCCTTCGCGCTCCTGGACGAGCGTTATCGCCCGCTCGTCTTCCGGATCGCACTGCGCACACTGGGTCGAACCGACGACGCGGAGGATATCTGCCAAGAGGTCTTTTTTCGCCTCTACCGACAACCGCCGCAGCTGGACGATCATCCACACGCTCTGCGGCTCTGGCTCGCCCGCGTGACGACCAACGCGGCACTCAACCTGCTGCGTAGTCAGCGGCGAGCCCGCTTTCATTGGTCCCGTCTGCTCCGCTTCGACCGACTTTTCCACGATCAGCGGCGCACCGCGGAGTGGAATGAAACATCGCTGCTCGTCCAGAGCGTCTTGGAAGAACTTTCCGATCGCGATCGTGCGTTACTCGCCCTGCGAGTGAGCGGGTTCAGTTACGAAGAGATCGCCACATTGTTGCAACTTCGACCGACCTCGGTCGGCACCTTGCTGGCGCGCGCTGAGCGCCGCTTCCGCGAGCGCTACCGAGCCCTGCTCGGCGAGGATGGAGAGGAGGTGCGCGAGTGAGACGATTCCGTCGCTGCCCGCCCGAGGGAACGCTCCGGCTTTTGCTCGACAGCCCAGGTGAGACCGCCGTTCGTCAGCATGTCGCCCGTTGTCGATCCTGCCAGCAGCGCCTCGAGCGCTTGCGAGCCGATGCGGAGTTCGTCGAACGCGCTTTGGCTTCGCTCGAGCAGCCATCCGTACCCCTGCCGGTTCGTGTGAACGGATCGAGAAAGGAGGGTCCCATGCGTCGTTTACGGCCGGTCAGCGCAGCGCTCGCTGCGACACTCGCGCTCGCTCTCGTCGTGTGGCTGACTCCGGTCGGCGCACTCGCTGATCAGCTGGTGCAGCGCTTCCGCGTCCAGCAGTTTGCAGCCATCACCATACCAGCTTCGACGATCGCTTCGCTGAACGAACAGTTCGGGGCGATACCGGAGGACCAGAAAGCAACGCTGCGCGAGCAACTGCAGCAAGCCTTCCGGGTCACACCCGAACAGATGAATGATGAGCGTGTTCGCGAGGTCGACTCGTTGGACGATCTCACTGCGCACCTCGGTCGTACACCGCTCGTCCCGGCCGCGGTGCCTGCGCCGTTTGCGTCCGTGCAGCCGCGCTATTTCGCGGGCGATGCCCAGCGGAGCGAGACGACGATCGACGTCGCCCGCGTACGCGAGGCCGCCGCGCAGCTCGGGCTACAGTTCGCAAGCTTGCCCGATCCGAGCGTGACGCCGACGGTCACCGTTGCACTCTCCGTTCCGGCGAGCGCCGCGCAAGTGTGGGAGGCCGGCGATCGAGCCATGCTGCTGGTCGCCGAACTCGAGAGCCCGACTCTGGAGCTCCCCGCCGAGATCGATCCGGAGCTCCTGCGCGAGGACCTGCTGATGCTCCCAGGGCTTCCGCCTGACGTGGTGGCCCAGATCCGCGCAGTCCGCGATTGGCGCCAAACGCTGATCATCCCGATTCCCGAGGGTGCCACGTCGCGGACCATCTCGCTGCGCGGCACGAGCGGGTTGCTCATCGAAGCCTCTGAGGGATCCGCAGTCCTCTGGCAGGAACGCGGTATCCTCCATGTCGTCGGCGGCAGCGTGACGGCCGATCAGGCGTTGGCCATCGCGCGCTCGCTCCGCTAGGAATGACCAGGCGAAACCGCGTCGGGTAGGGGGCTCTTGCCTCCTACCCGGCTCCTGACTGTGACGGAACACGATGCAGGCACGACTGACAATGAGCCAGTCCGAATGGGCGATCGAAACGCGGGGCCTCCGCAAGGGGTACGGGGAGCGG
>Ga0072500_143626_pt1 | contig 16723 bp, 20 predicted proteins | sample GBScelen77Swater_FD_63803 | JGI IMG/M metagenome (GOLD analysis project Ga0072500, IMG submission 63803) | Hot spring microbial communities from Great Boiling Spring, Nevada - cellulolytic enrichment S 77C v2 (version 2) | ecosystem: Environmental > Aquatic > Thermal springs > Hot (42-90C) ...
GCTCTGCTCGAAATGAGGAAAAGACCATGGGATTAACAGTAGACACTTCAGTTTTAATCGACTTCTTTACGAAAAGATACGCTGAAAGATTCGAGATTTCTAAGGAGTTCTTGAAGAATGCCAGAAGCAAGCCAGTATACTGCCCAAGATTGATTCTGGCAGAAATAATTGGTGTTTTAGTCAGATACAATGTTAAACTGGCGGATCTCGGCTACAATTTCGTTATTGAAAACTTTAATTTAATTAAAGAAGATGAAATATTTGACTCCGTCCTTAAAATCTGTAGAAACACAGGATCGAGAGCACTCGATGCCTACTTCATAGCAACAGCAAAGCTGACTAATTCGATTCTCATCACCAATGACAGAATAATGGCAAAAAATGCCAGAAAAGCTGGAATTGAGGTTTATTACCTTATAGAAGATTTTGATGAAACCTTGAAGCGGTTAAAGGAGATGAAATGACTTATGGTTTTAAGTTTTGATTCGGCAAAGAGTTAGTGCCACAATTAGCTTCATGACATCAGTTGTGTATGATATACTTTACTAATTTTAGTTTAAACGAAAGTTTTATACGTTATGAGCTATCAGATTACACGTTAGGTGGTTTGATGAATTCAGCGAAAGGCTGGAATGAAGAGCAGGAATGGCTGTGATGCCTGCTGTGGGGATTGATAATGCCGTGTATGTGTTGTGTAAAGCAGGATACGTAAAATCATCTGGATGGTGGGCTGCACAGATGACCGCCGCTGTAGGTTCCGGTGTTGCAGTATTCAATCCTGCAGGCGGCTCAATACTGATAGGTGCAGGAATTGGTTTTGGGGGGTGAAACAGGTGGATGTTAATCTCAATGAGGTCAAAGTTCTATTAAGTGTTATTTTGTATCTAATTTGCGGTATAATACTGCTCAGGTATGGTGTAAAATCTGTAAGAGCCAGGTATGTTTCTGCTGCCATAGCTGCAGTTTCAACACTGATCTTATGAACCCCAGAAAAACCATCACTGCAGCCTTGACATCTTGTTTCAGTTGCATTTTTCTTTCTGCTACTCACCAATAAAAAGTTGGCACTCAAAAGGTTGTTTTTAATTCCAGACAAAAACTAAATTAAACATCCTGCCAAAAATTCTTTAATGTTCCTTAAACTGAGAGAAGAAATAGCAAAAAGTCTCAGAAGTTCGGGATTCAGGGTTCTCTCACCCTACAAGGTTGGTATTGGTTGGGTGGATCTGGCAATTCCGAGAAAAAGGATGGGTGTGGATATATTGGATGGTAGCTACGATTCCTGTGTGGAAAGGCTAACATCTCATCCATTCAATGATATAAGAATCATTGACGATAACTCACTTGATGAGTTCTCAAAAGAGTTAGGTATTTCTGTGAATCCGGATTATGAGGAGCAAGATTTTGAGGAGCTTGATTCTCCATCAGCATACGTAAAGGCCTTCGAGGATGCTCTAACGTATTTATACATCACCGGCGAGGTTTACGAGAAGGAGATTGATTACAGACCTTTAATAACCACATTACCTGACCTGAAAAGGCTCCAGTATGCTGTTTCTTATTCAAAACCGAAACTGAATCCGGAAACGTTTGTCTGCCTTACTCATGAAGGTTACAGCGCTGCAAAAAAAGTGATTTTGAGAAGGATGGAGATGTTTGAAAAAAAGCTTAGAAAGCTTTCAAGCCCTGAAAGCTACTTGGTCGCTCTTGGGATGTCTGCAGGTTTGAGAGTTTCCGAAACGGATTATCTGGATGAATATGACCTAAAATCCCTCCTGAGTTTTATGAAAAGGCTTAATGAGGAGAAAATCAAAGTCGACACCTCCTTACATCCAAAGGTAGCCCTTTGCAGATTCCTTGTTGATACAGTTTTGAATGGAAAGGCATTAAAAATTGCGAAAAGTCTGAAGAATCTTGGTCTGGCTTTCAGAGTAAAGAAGTTCTCTCCTTTTGGTCATTACTTGGGTGAGGAGTACAGAATTGCGAGAGAAGCTGTTGAGGCTCTGATAAAGTTCAGCTATGCAGAAATTCCAAAAGATTGCCTGAAAGAATTCATGGCCTTAACCTATCCTCTCAGCAATTCTGACATTTACCCGATTATGAGTTACTCTGGAGAGTATCTTAGAAAAGCTGAAAAAAACGGAGTTTGCAGACTGGAAGGCTCAAAAATAAATTTGAGTGATAGATTTATCGATTATGCAAAGGTAAGACTTGCGATACTGGTTGAGAAAGTTATAAAAAATCTTTCTTAACCTGCTCTGCAACCTCATGTCCGGCCTTTATGCTTCCATTCATGCTCCTCTCGGGATAGTTTGGTTTTGATGTCATTCCTGCTATGTAGAATCCATCTGCAACCCTGTAAGGTGTAATTTTCTTTCTGTAACCCTTCTCGTATATCGGACCGCTGTATTTCGCCCTGAAAATCTTGATCCATTTTATGCTGTCAGTGTTGAATCCAAGCTTTTTGAGGTCGGAAAGAAATAGTTTCTCTATCCCGTCATCATTCAGGTTGAAAAGATAACCGTCAGGTGTGGAGTAGCTTGCAAGGTAAATTAGGTGGATGCCGTAGTCATCAAAGGGCATGAAGTTTGTGTGCTCAATTACAGCACCGAAGCTCAGCCTGTCAACCATGTTTGTCCAGTAAATGTCATCCGTCAAACTTTCCTCAGCTCCAATCAGACCGCATACTGAGCTCTGATACCTGATTTCCGGGATTCCGAGTTTTTCAGCAAGTTCACCAAGCTCCGGAATTGGGGCTGTGTAAACAACAGCATCAAACTGCTCTCCGTTAACTTCCCACTTTGAGGCTTTTCTTATCCTCGCCCTCTCAAACCTTATCTCCAGACCTTCCGCCATCCTGTCAACAAGCTGGTGGAATCCATGTCTTATATACCCGATCTCCTCACCGGAGAGCTTTCTGTTGCTCCTAATGGCCACTCTGCCTAAAAGCCACGCATAGCTGACCTTTTCAGCATTTTCACCAAACTTTGATCTCAGCAGTGGCATAAAAAAGCGTTCAAGCAAGCCATCCCCAAGCTCTTCTCTAATTCCATCAATAACGCCAACATCATCGAAATCCTCGTAGTTCAGCTTCCTGCTTCTGAGAGTGAATCTTGCAAGCCTGATTTTTTCGCTAAGGGTGAGAAGGGGATAGCGAAGGATTTCAAAAGGTGTGTTTAGAGGATATATTTTTCCATTTGCAGCGAAACCCGTTCTGGCAGTTTTCCATAAAAGCTTCGATTTAAGTCCGTTCCTCTTTATCTCTTCCAGCAGGTAACTGTCATCTCTGAAGCAGTGATGGTAGAACTTTTCAACGCCTTCATAACTCGCAACAAGTCCTCCAACATCATCATGCTCAAAAATCACAACACCTGCATACTCTGACAGCTCCCTCGCTGCCTTGAGCCCTGTAAGTCCTGCTCCGATTACTGCAATTTTCATTGCTTTGCAGTGTTTTCAGATTATATTAAAACTTCCCTGAAGCTTTCAACCGAAGACATTATAAATCAGGGAAGATTATGAGGACCATGAGCTCTCGCATTCCCGGATTTTACAGGCTCAGTATTGAGGAAAGATTGAAGAAGGTTGCCGAAATTGCAGGATTGAGTGATGAGGATGTTAAAGTTCTATCACAAGGTTTGCCCGTTGATGTTGCTGACAGGATGATTGAAAACGTTATCGGCACTTTTGAGCTGCCTCTGGGCATAGCCACAAACTTTCTGATTGACGGTAAGGATTACCTCATCCCGATGGCAATTGAAGAGCCAAGCGTGGTGGCTGCTGCAAGCAACGCAGCGAGGATGGCAAGGGAGAGCGGAGGATTTTTGACGGACTACACGGGATCCATAATGATTGGGCAGATTCAGGTTGTGAAACTTCCAGATCCCTACGCTGCAAGGTTTGAGGTTCTGAGGCACAAGAAGGAAATTATAGAGAAGGCAAATGAGTGTGATCCGATGCTTTTAGAGCTTGGTGGTGGTTGCAGGGATGTTGAGGCGAGGGTTATTGACACCATAATGGGAAAAATGCTCATCATCCATCTTTTAGTCGATGTTTTGGATGCAATGGGGGCAAATGCCGTAAACACGATGTGCGAGAATGTTGCGCCCTTAGTTGAGAAAATTTCTGGAGGGAAGGTTTACCTCAGAATAATTTCCAATCTCGCCACATACAGGCTTGCAAGGGCAAAAGCAGTGTTTGATAAAGATGTTATTGGCGGTGAGGAGGTTGTTGAGGGTATAATGCTTGCTTATGCCTTTGCTGCTGCAGATCCTTTCAGATGTGCAACACACAACAAGGGAATCATGAACGGCATTTCGGCATTGATGATAGCTACCGGCAACGACTTCAGGGCTGTTGAGGCAGGAGCACACAGCTATGCTGCAATTGGAGGCTACAAACCGCTCACGACATACGAGGTGGATAAGAAGGGGAACTTGGTTGGAACAATAGAACTTCCGATGGCTGTTGGTGTGGTAGGTGGAGCCACGAAGGTAAATCCACTGGCAAAAATTTCGCTGAAGATCCTTGGAGTTAATACAGCTGAAGAGCTTGCAAGAGTTGCCGCTGCTCTTGGCTTGGCACAGAATTTCGCTGCATTGAGGGCGCTTGCCACGGAGGGCATACAGAGAGGGCACATGGAGTTACATGCGAGAAATATTGCCATAATGGCCGGGGCTGTCGGAGATGAGGTTGAAAGAGTGGTTGAGGCCATGGTGAGAGACAAAAAGATAAGACTTGACTATGCCAAGGAGATTCTGGAAAAGATAAGGGGTTAAACTCTATCTATTTTTCCAATAAACGGGGAAGCTGCGAGAAGTGCAAATGAAGCAACGGAGAAAATCGTGGCGATTACAAAATCTATTTCAGCACCTGCAGCAATTCTACCTACCATCACCGCTGGGCTGTTGTATTTTGTAACCATCAGTGGCAAGGAGCCGGCTGCGAGAATTGAAAACAGTAGCTGGGTTCTCTCCCTGTCCCTTAATTTTGCCGCCATGATGTAGCCAGCTGAAACGAAAAAGGCTGTGATCGAAATCGAGATTGCAAATGCCGGCAACGGATTCACTATGTCCACCTTATTGAGGGCAAGTAGCATAAGCCACAGGGCTGTTACAAGGGACGAGAATATCATGGGGGATGCAACCTTGCTGATGGAAATTTTAAAGGGTGTTAGGGGAGTTGAGAGAAGCACCTCTATTGATCTGCTCTGTATTTCTTCACAAACAGAGTCGATCGTCATTCCTGCAGCAACAACAGCAGTTGTGATGCTGAGGAGAGGGATGAGAATCAGGTATATGAACTTGAATACAGTTGACGAGCCGGAAGGAATTTCTATTTCTCTGCTTCCTGAATAGACCTTCATCTCAAGATTTGGTACACCGTAAACGCTTCTGAGCCTCTCTTCATAATCGGTAAGCAGTTTTTTGATGTAGCCAAGAACCTGAGCGGCTTTTATCTCATCATCCGGAACTATTACGTCAACGTACTTAATTCCATTCAGATCAGACACAATCAGCACGGCATCAACCTTTCCGCTTTTGAAAAGTTCCATTGCTGTTTTTTCATCGTAACACCTTTCAGTAAAACATTCTCCAGCCACGGCAACTTTCGAACTGCCGTAAAAACCGAGGTAATCCGGGTTGTACAGCATGATCAGCCCGAAGGTTACGATTGAAGATATTCCTGCAACGAATACCATCAGAAAGACGATGCTGACAAAGGTTCTTTCCCGGAACATCAATTTCAGGTCTTTCTTCACTATTTCAAGCAAGGAGCATCACCACCGCATAGTCATAGGCAGCATGCAAGGCTATTGCCAGTCCTAAAGCTTTCCTGTAACCCTTTTTCGCCATTAGGGCGATGCTAAGTGCAGTGACAATATGGAGGATTAGTGGAAGAACAAGAAACTGCCCGAGAAAGGCTATGCTGTATTCCTGCAGGAGGTTAAATAAGATGAGAATTTTCTCACCCAGAAAGAACCCTAATGCGGTGAAAACTGCTCTGCTTAGCGTTGGAGAAGAGAATATGATAATTCCTTTGATGAATTCCTCAACCACGGCAATGCTGATCAGCATTGCCGGAATCATCATCTGACGGGGAAGGATGAAAACAGCAAGTATTGCGAATAGTTCTGCCATGAAAGCAAAAGATATCGAAAGAAAGGCAAAGATGAATGCCGCGTAATCGCTCCTTATGCTTAACCTTGAAATTTCCACAAGTTTGTGAAAAATTTCCACGCCATAAGAAATATCGGGATTAAGGGCTTTCATGCTGAAGTAAAGCAACATAAAAGCCATTATGAAGTAGTGAACGAATGAAAGAGCCAGATCTGCAACAGCAAGCTCTTCACCATGAATGTAGGCGAGAAGGAGTGTAATGGGTGAGATTTTTGACAGAGGAATGGCGGTTGAGAAAACGGCTGGAATGAAGGCGTAGATTGTTATCAGAAGTGAAACAACAAGCAGGAGAAAAGTTGCTTCTCTGTAACTTCTCGAAATCATTACAACAAACGTTTGAGCCGAGAACATCAGAATGACAACCGGAATTACAAACAGAAACGCCAGAATGCTGTTCAGGTAAATTGATACGGCTAAGGCTGAAAGTAATGAAAGCAGGAAGTATGGAAACATCTTCCCGAAAATAAGGTCTGATCTGCCTGTTGCTGAGAGAAGGACTTCAAGCCTTCTAAGGATCTTGTCCTCGGTGAGAGAGGATGAAAACACCTGAACGGCGAAATATGATGGGATAACGAAAAGAAAAGCCAGAACCATTCTGTCAACGAGACTCGGGGGTTTGATGTCTTCAGGAGGGATGTAGGTGTTTTCCTGTTCTTGCGTTAAGTTCTCTTCAGCTGCTGCTGTGGTGGTTCCGGTGGTTATTGTAATCGCTGCAGTTGTTGTTTCTAAAGCAGAATCGCTTGTGCTTACTGTTTCGGAAACCTTTTCATCTGTCCCCGGCGGCTTTTCTTTTTCCTCAGTTGTGATTTTGGAAGGTTCAAGATAAAGAATGCTAACTCTTACCGGATGAGCCATCTCTCCGAACTCACTCTCTATTCTCTTTCTGTGCTCTTCTTTGAGGTATTTCAGAAGCTCATCCGCAGCTGCGAGGCTTTTGTCAGATTGCTCTACAAAAATTTTGCCATCGAGTACAACAAGATCAGGATTGCTGGAGGTTGTGAAAGTTTCCAGATTCACTTCAATATTTGCTGAATAAATACCCCTCTCCGAGTCAATTCCGGTTAAAATAGAAGCGTAACTCATTGAAACTGAAATAGCAACAGCAAAAACAATGAGAAGTAAGCTAACACCTCCGTATCTCTTTCCTGACTTTCTGATCTCAAACTTTGCTACCTTAAGCACAGAATTCCCTTTTGCTTGCCGAAATTTAACCTTTGGGGAGGGTTATTTTGGGCTATTTTGTATCATAAACAGGGATCAGAAATTAGATAAACTCATGGCCTGACATCTGGCTATGTGTGAATCAAAAGTTTACCTGGCAGGCAAAGAGGAACCGTTTATGGAGGATGTGGTTAGAATTGTTGTAGAAGGTGAAAAAGTAAAAATGTGGGACATTCTTGGTGAGCTCAGGGAAATCAAAGGTAAGGTTGTCGAGATGGATCTGGTTGGACACAGAATAGTACTGGAGGGGGAGTTATGAAAGTAAAGGTGGCAATAAACGGTTACGGAACCATCGGTAAGAGAGTGGCTGATGCTGTAAGCCTTCAGGATGACATGGAAGTTGTTGGAGTCACAAAAACTCGTCCTGATTTTGAGGCGAAAATCGCTGCTAAGAGATATCCCCTTTACGTTGCAAAAACTGAAAATGTGGAGCAGTTCGAAAAGGCAGGAATCGAGATACAGGGAACAATCGAAGATTTGCTTTCGAGAGCAGACATTGTTGTTGACTGCAGCCCTAACAAGGTTGGAGCCGAGAACAAGGCCAAATATTACGAAAAATCCGGTATAAAAGCGATATTTCAGGGTGGAGAAAAGAAGGATGTTGCTGAAGTTTCATTCAACGCCTTGGCCAACTATGAAAATGCCATTGGGAAAAATTACGTCAGAGTTGTGAGCTGCAACACCACAGGACTTGTAAGGCTCATTTACATGCTTAAAACGAACTTCAGGATTGGTAGAGTGAGAGCCACGATGCTGAGGAGGGTTGTTGATCCAAAAGAGGACAAGAAGGGACTGGTCAACGGAATCATGCCTGATCCGGTTTCCATACCATCTCATCACGGACCTGATGTTAAAACCGTTCTGCAGGATGTTGATATTGTAACAACAGCTTTCAAGCTCCCCACAACACTCATGCACGTCCACTCACTCAACGTGGAGATGAAAGAGGCGGTTAAACCTGAAGATGTTATAAGTGTTCTTGAACAGGAGCCGAGAATAATGCTTGTCTCGGCAGAGGAGGGCTTCACTTCAACTGCAAAGGTGGTGGAGTTTGCCAGAGAACTGAGACTCAGATATGACCTTTACGAGAATGTTGTCTGGAGGGAATCGATTGGTGCTGACGGAAACGACCTCTTTGTTACTCAGGCAATCCATCAGGAAGCAATAGTTGTCCCCGAGAACATCGATGCCATAAGGGCGATGTTCGAGCTTGCGGATAAAGATGAAAGTATAAGAAAGACGAACGAGACTCTTGGAATTCAGAAAGTTTTTTAAAATTTTTAACTCATTTTTGCCATGGATATTCAGACCAGAAAGTCCATACTCTGGGATGCTTTTGAAGAACTTAAAACAAGGTGGGGAGTGGATGAGAGATTTCTTGAGAAGGTAGATGAGGAGGAGCTTACAGTTGACGGTTTACCGGAAAGCAAGGTCAGAGACCTGATAGAGTTGAGGGAAAAGTATCAGCTCGATGAGCTTGAGTTTCTCTTTATCGTTGGAGCGGCTGTTGGTCTTTATCAGGGACAGAAACAGGTGAAAGATATCCTGATGAGAAGGATGAGTGTTCTTAACGAGTTTATCTCATCCCTCATCGGGAGAGAACTGTAATGAAGTTTGCGTTTAAGATAGCATATTTCGGTGAGAACTTCCACGGAAGTCAGTTCCAGCCAGATCAGAGGACAGTAGAAGGGGAAATTATAAGTGCACTCAAAAAACTTGGGGTTGAAAACCCAAGAGTCAGGAGTGCTGGAAGGACGGATGCGGGCGTTCATGCCTACGGGCAGGTTGTTTCATTCTATTCCGACGAAAAAATCTTCCCGAGAATGTTGAATGCTGAACTACCTGAAGATATTACTGCATGGGCGTGGGCAAAGGTGCCGGAGGAATTTGACCCCAGAAAGGCTAAAAGCAGGGTTTACGTCTATGTTATGTACGGTTCTGACTATGACATCTCAGCCATGAGAAAGGCTGTTAAGGAGCTTATCGGGGTTCACGACTTCTCAAATTTCACGAAGAAGTTTGGAGAAGGGGAGAGCTGTGTGAGGGAGATTATAAGGGCTGACATAAGGGCTGATAGAGAATTCATATTTTTCGAGATAGAGGGGAATGCCTTCACATGGAACATGGTCAGATGCATAGTCACGGCAATAATGGAAATCGGAAAGCAGCGCAGAAGCATAGAATGGTTTAGGGATCTCCTGAATCCAGAAAAGCACAAGGAGAGGGTTGAACCCGCTCCTCCACACGGACTGATTTTGAAGGATGTAAAGTATGATGATGTGGAGTTTGAAGTTGACGACTACGCCCTGAAAACACTCCAATCAAGGCTCGAAAGCAGAATAGCCTATTACGGAACGATTTTCAAGCTTTTTTCACTTTTCAGACAAAGCGGAATCTCCTGATTCCTGAGAATATTAAGACAGCGGAAACCTTTCTTGAACCGGGAATTGGATAGTCCCCATACCTTACAACAATTTCTCTGTTTATGTTTTCTAACATGGTTATGGAGGAGAAAAGACCTTCCATCGTAAGCTCATCCTGCTTGCCGGCGAAGAGGAGCAAGGCCGATTTTGCATCCTCAATATCCCCATTTATACTCACATTCCGAAGAGCCTCCTCGGTTAGCTCGAGCATTCTTTTTGTCCTTATGGCCTTCAGTTCACTTTTTTTTCCGAAAAAGACATTTTTTATGTTAAAAGGTATTTTTCTTTCCGCCAGACCGGCGATTGCAAAACCATCGTGCTTCAGAGCGTTGAACACATCCGAGGTGTCAACAACCACCTCTCCAGCAACTCTCTTCTTCAGATCAATCTCACCTGCAAGAGCGAGGAGGTTCATGACTTCCAGAATCTTCCTTTCAACCCCGATCTCACCCTCAAAAAGGATAAGAATGTCCGAAACTTCTTTTAAACTTCGAATTCTCTTCTTTATCTCTCCAATGCTCGACGTATCAGGTTGCGGAACCAGTGCAAGTGAGATTACAACGTCTTCGGTAACCTTTCTGAGCTTTTTGCATAGTTCAAGAGAAGTGATGTATCCAAAGTCATCTTCCAAGGAGGTCAGAACAAGACTTCCCTCAAATATTTCATAAAGGGATGTGATTTGATTTATAAACCCGCTAACGTCTCCTTTCAGGCCATGGATGTAGTATTTTCTGTCATCTCCTATTGAAACATCTCTTAAGTGTTCTTCGTTGTTCAAAACTGCAAAGCACTTGAAAAGGGGGACTCTGTTAACCCTGACTCCTTTTTTGTGCATAATTTCAGCTATCTTTGCCCCGCGCAATCCTGAACCTATTGTCAGCAATCTCATTTTCTCAATATTCTCAGGAAAGTTTAAAATATTTTTAGTTTCAGGTAGTAGAACAGAGATATCAGGGTGTAGATTGAATGAATCAGAATGCCAAAAAAGGGTGCAAAGAAGTAAATCTTTTTTGGTTTCTCTATGTATCTCACTGACCTGACAAAAATTGCCGTGGAAAGCATAAAAAGGAGCAGAAAGAGATATAGTGAAATTAAAGGGCAGATAAATGCCATGACGACTGGCATCAAAGGCACCAGCCAGATTAGAAAATCAACCGGAAAAGCCTCAACCATGTAAGCGGCCTCTGCAGCCCCTTTTGCCCTTGCCATCTGCCATCTGTGCAAACCACCGACAGTCTCGGGAAGGGACACAAATACCTTTGCATCGGTTAACTTCTGCCTCAACTTTATCCCCTTCTTTCGCAGAATCAGAGAGAACCCGTAATCTTCGGCCCTCTTACTCTCGGGATACTTAACTTTCCTGAATATCTCAACTCTCTCTGCTTTATTGTTACCCGGAATGTGCATTTCAGCAAGCCCCGGGACTATTGCATGAATTGCGTGATACCAGGCAAAGGCGTGTGCAATAAATCCTCCCCTGACAATCGGCAGACCTCCAGCAGCATCGGCAGACTTCAGACAATTCAGCATTTTTTCCACATAGTCCGGAAAGTAAACGTTCTCAGAATCTCCCCAGATCACAACGTCGTATTTCTGCTTCAACGCATACTCGCACGCTTCAGCTCTTGCATATCCTGTTCCTCCGAGCCTATCCTGAATTTTAAACCTTATGCAGGGACTTGAGCAGGCTTTGACAACCTCTTCTGAGTTATCTGCTGAGAATCCGTCAAGAACGAGGATGTCAAAATCCTCACACAGTTTTGCCGTCTGGTTTAGCAGAGATTCAATACAAATTTTCAACCCTTCCGCATTATCCTTGTTGAGTATAACAACCAGAGCCTTCATTCTATCACACTTTCAGCAAGAGCCTTGGCCTTAGCCATTACCTCATCCATGTTTAGATACTCCCACCCTCCAAATCTGCCGAACGGTATTACATTTCTCTCCCTGAGATAAGCCCTTATCCTCTCAACAGCTTCTCTGTAGTGGTGGTTGTAAACGATGTAGGCGTGCTCCCACTCCCAGGTGCCGCAAACCTCCACGTTGAAATCGAACCCCACATCCGCTAAGTTTTCTATAACCCTATCACAAGCATTACTGATCCTCTCACCCGGTCTTCTTGATATCTCCGCAATAACTGTGGAACATCCTTCTGGAGCCATGTATGGGCTGTAGTTGCTTAGAAAAGCGATTCTATGAAAGATTATATCATCCTGAGGGAAGTAGAGCCAGTGAAAGTCCGGAACCTTTCCCTTCACCCCAAGTCCCACAACTGTTAGAGAGTTATGGTCCAGTTTCTGTATCTCGCCCTTAATCTCATTGCAATCCATAATTTTTGGCAGATTGGTTAGTGGAGCTGTATAAACAAGCTTTTCAAACTCATACTGACCTTCCGTTGTTTCAACATAAACCCTGCCTTCTCCCGCCTCTATCCAGCTAACCCTCTCGCTAACCCTGACATCAGCCATTTTAGCCAAACTCCTTGCAAGAGTCTCTATTCCCCCCTTAAGGGGGTAAAAAAATTTCAGCTGGTGGGTGTATCCCTCCGTCTCGATTCCAACTGCTGATCTGAGAACATCATCAACCGGAGGATTTGGAATCCTTCCACCAACCCATTCGAGAGATATGTCCTCAAGATCCCTCTTCCATATCTTCTCATTGTAGGGTTTCAGATACCTGTCGGTGATCTCTCTCCCAAAAACGTAGTAAAACCATTCCAGAAGGTTTTTTGGTTCTTTTTTCTCCTTAATCATGTTTTCCACAAAATCCTTTAAGATATGGAATCTCTCTTCAGCTGGAAGCATTGAAATACCGTTTTCAAAAGGGTATTTTATGAACCGGTTGCTGTAAAAGATGTAGGCCCTCCTTCTGTGCTCCACGTAATCTCCAACCGCAGAAAGAATTTCGTGGAGTATTTTATCATCCTTTGAAAATATTATATGGGAACCTCCCGTGTCGAACGTGTAACCTTTTAAGGTTTCTGTTCTAAGCAATCCTCCCGGTCTGCTTTCAGATTCAAAAACAACTGAATTTTTAATTCTGTTCGCAATGGCAAGACCTGACAGCCCAGCTCCAACGATGCCAATTTTGCTCATCACTTTCACGAGACGTTCCGGGAAATTTAAATTATTTGGAAGCGTAAAGGATAAGTGTCAAGTTTGTGGGGTAGAATAAAAAAAGAATGAAATTAGGGTGAAGATGTCGGGCGGAAAATCGAGTGCAAGGGCAGCAGTGATTGGTATTTTAATCAGCATCGGGGTCACGGCAATCATCTTCAAGTATACTGAAAGTGAGATTACGTGGAGCGTTCTGAAGAGTGCAAACTGGATCTATCTCCTTTTGGCCTTCCTATTGCAGGTTTCCTTCTGGTTGCTCTGGGCCTTCAGACTAAAGCTGCTGACGGAATATCTCGGCTACAGTATATCTTACTTCCAATCTCTGGAAATAACCATGGCGAGCATGTTCACGGCAGCTGTAACTCCGTCATCAGCAGGTGGGGAACCTGTCAGAGTTAAGATGCTCTCAGACAGAGATGTTGATGTTGGGGCTTCTGCATTTATTGTGCTGGCTGAAAGAGTGCTTGATTCGATGTTTTTCTCCACAGCTCTTCCCGTATTCCTCATAATTACAGGTTTTTCGACAAGCTTCGGATTCAAGATTGCTGCAGTTTTCACCGCACTTCTTGCCACTTTCATCTACATTCTTTTCAGAATACTCAGAAACGAGGAAAGCATTGAAAGATTCTCAAAGGCACTTTACAGAATGACAAAATGGTTCAGTGAAGAGAGAGCAAAGAGGTACTCGAGCGTTTTCTCGAGAGAAATTAGGAGATTTAGAGAGGCAACGATCCGAATGGTATCAAACTCAATGAGCAGCATTCTTGCACTTTATGCCGTTACGGTAATGATGTGGTCTGCAGGATTCATGGTTCCCTCCCTCATCCTTGTATCTCTTGGCTGTGACCCTTACTTCCTCTACTCTTACACGGCTCAGTTAATAATAGTGATTGTCTCTCTTGTTCCGCTCACTCCAGGAAGCAGTGGAATTGCGGAGGTTAGCATGGCGTATCTGTATTCTAACTTTGTTGCAACAAACATACTCGGAGTTCTTGTTGGGCTGTGGAGACTTATTACATACCACACAAATATCTTTTTCGGAGCGATATTCGTTAACTACAGCCTGATAAGATCAAAAATTTTGAAAAATCAGCTCACGTAGCTCTCATCATCATCGAAACCGTAGCTCATGTCCTGGAGCATTTTAGTTGCCAGGCCAATAAGAATTTTATCGTCACCAATAATTTCTTTTATCAGCATGAGTGAGGCAGACTCTTTCAATTCAAAGCTTTTTATTTCATCAAGCAGCTTTAGAAGTTTGGACGCTAACCTGTAGATTTCAGCAAGTTTTACATCATCTTCACCTTCAAATTCCTCTTCATCGTCAAACATCTCATACTCAAATTCGTCCATGCTAAATTTTAACCTCAAAGCTTAATTTAAGGTTTTCTGTAAAAGTCTAAATTGCAGTAGTGAAACCTTTGCAAATGGAAATTCCAAGAGTCGTAATAGCAGGGACGAGCAGCAAGGTTGGAAAAACGATGATTTCCATCGGTCTTATGAGGTTGCTGGTTAGCAGAGGTTACAGGGTTCAGCCTTACAAGGTTGGGCCAGACTTCATAGATCCGGGTTTTCACCACCTCGCAACTGGCAGGTATTCGCGGAATCTCGACAGTTTCATGCTGGACAGGCAAACAATTATTGAAACTTTTGTCAGAAACTTTAAAGGGGCGGATATAGCTATAATTGAAGGAAAAACCGGACTTTACGACTCTTCTGATGCGATAAGTGAGAAGGGAAGTGTTGCTGAGGTGAGCAAGATTTTGAAAGCTCCCGTTGTGCTTGTTGCCAACGTGGAGAGGCTAAACAGGACTGCTGCTGCAATGTTGTTGGGATACAAGCTGTTTGACCCGGGTGTAATGCTTGAGGGTGTTATTCTGAACAGAATTGGTAGTCAGAGGCATGCTGGTAAGGTTAAGATGGCTGTTGAGAAATTAGCCGGCCTCAGGGTTCTTGGTGTTGTGCCGAGAAAGAATGTGAAAATGCCATATCGCCATCTCGGACTTGTTACTGCATATGAAAGAGAGGATATCGAGGAGCTGTTTGACAACATCTCAGATATTGTTGAAAAACATGTTGATGTGGATACAATTCTTAAAATAGCTGAAAAAGCTCCACCGCTCGATTCAGTTGTTGAGAATGAAATTGAATCGGAAAAGGAGAAACAGGTAAGAATTGGTGTGATCAGAGATCAGGTCTTTTCGTTTTACTATCAGGATAACCTCGATGAACTGTCTAAGTATGCGGAACTCGTCTTTTTGAACTCTCTTGAGGATAAAAAGCTCCCGAATTTGGATGCGCTCTACATCGGCGGGGGTTTTCCGGAGGTTTTTGCGGAGGAACTTGAAAAAAACAAAAAGCTCAGGGAAGAAATTTACGAATTCTGTCAGTCCGGAAAGCCGGTTTATGCGGAATGTGGAGGTTTAATGTATCTCGGAGAGTCTCTTGAAACCTCAGATGGAGAGTTCGAGATGGTGGGCTTCCTTCCACTGAAAACAAAGATGTACGAAAGGTTTCAGGCACAGGGATATTCAGTCTACAGAGCATCGAAGTCCTGCATAATTGCCAGAAGAAATCAGAAAATAGTGGGGCACGAGTTTCACTATTCAAGGCCCACAATTACAGGAAAAGTCGATTTTGCATTTAGAGTTGAGAGGGGATTTGGAATTGATGGCAGAAGGGATGGCATAATGAAGGAAAATACGCTCGGATGCTACATTCACGTTCACTTCCTTTCAGACAAAAGTGTCTCTAAAAGATTTATCAAAAATGCAATAAAGAAGAAAAAATAAGATTAGACACAGCCAGTTGGCTTCGGAAGGCCGGCAATTCTACAAGCATCCTTTGCAGGTCCCTGCGGGAATAGCTTGTAGATGTACTGAAGGTTGCAGTCCGGGTTTACATCCTTCTTGCACTGTTTTACGAGCATTCTAACGGGTGGAGCTACGCCGTATTTAATAAAGTAGTCTCTCAGATACTTTATAATTTTCCAGTGCTCCTCAGTCAGTTCTATTGGCTGCGGGCTGAACCTTGTGTCCTTTGCAAGAGCCTGAGCAACCTCCTCGTCCCACTCTTCCCAATCCTGCAGAAAGCCATCCTCATCAAGTCTCAGCTTCTTCCCTTTTACCTCTAACTCTGGCATCAAGTCACCTCCGTCTTAGAGTGCTTTTTCATCTACGCATATATAATTTACGGAATTGCCCAAGGTTGAATTAATAAATAGCAAAAGCCTTTAAAACCATCCTTCAAATTACCTCTGCTGGGGCCGTGGGGTAGCCTGGTATCCTCTCGGCCTGGGGCGCCGGTGACCCGAGTTCAAATCTCGGCGGCCCCATTTTAAATGGCTATACAGCTCTGCAGAATAGTGAAGAGCGTTCTACAAGCCTTTGTATTTGTAAAATTTTAAGTCGAGATTCCGTGTGAAACCTCCAACCAATCTAGGAACTTGGAAGTTATCAACATCATTTTATGACATCCAATTGAAGCAATTTCAGGAGATTTTCGTAGTTGTATTCACCTTCTACATCTAAATCATCAAAGCGGTACCTAACATGCAACACTTGAGAGTTCTGACACAACTTCTTTGGAAACTTCCTTGCTATCAAAACACCCCCGGCAACTTCATTTCCCAATTCTTTCATGTAATAACGAAGTTGGTCTATGTCTTTTCGCTGTGCTTCTCCTGTTTTTACCTCAACAAGCAGATATTTATTAGAACCAACTGGATGTTTTAATTTTATGAAAATATCCACATAACCTTCAGGAAGAGCCTTCTCTCCCATAT
>Ga0072500_141001_pt1 | contig 16629 bp, 18 predicted proteins | sample GBScelen77Swater_FD_63803 | JGI IMG/M metagenome (GOLD analysis project Ga0072500, IMG submission 63803) | Hot spring microbial communities from Great Boiling Spring, Nevada - cellulolytic enrichment S 77C v2 (version 2) | ecosystem: Environmental > Aquatic > Thermal springs > Hot (42-90C) ...
GAAGAGATCCTCGGGGAAGCCCAGCCGAGCGTCCTCATCTCCGCGAAAACCGGCGAGAATTTAGGGGAGCTCCGCCAACGCATCTCCGAGCTTCTTCCCCAAAGGAACGCGAGCTTTGCGGCCTCCCGGTATGATTAGCCGGGAGGTGGAACGATGCGCTGGTGGAGGTATGGCGCTTTCGGGTTTGGTTTCCCACCGTTTTTCTTTTTCCGTTTTGGCCCAGGTCGGTTTGGGCCGTGGTGGAGCCGGGAGGAATACCGCCGGTTCCTCCGCGACTACCTCGCCGAACTCGAGCGCATGCAAAAGGAACTGGAAGAGGAGATTGCCGCGGTGAAAAAAGAGCTCGAGGAGCTCGGCGAATAGTACAATGCCCAGGGGTGATCCTATGCGCGCACTTTTTCTTTTGGCAGCCGTAGGAAGTTTGGCTTTTGGACAAACCCAGCTTGTCCTCTACCCCCAAGGGCTAGCCCTCGTAGAGGAAGAGCGGGTTTTTCTCTTGGAGGAGGAAGGGGTCCTCGAGCTCCGCGGTTTTCCCAGGGAAACCCTTTGGGAAAGCCTTTCCGTGGAAGGGGTGGAGGTCAGGGCCTTGCGGCCTCTGGAGGCCCGCGGCTGGAGCCTCGAGGAGCTCCTTGGCGAGGAAATCACCGTGCAAACGGACACCATGGCCTTCCGCGGGATTCTTAGGGCCATTCTTCCCGAAGGATTGGTTTTGGAAACGCCGGAGGGCGTGAAGGTTGTGCGGGATTATCTTTGGCTTTCTGGGCCGAAGTTCGTGGAACCCTCTCCCATTCAATCCCTTCTCTTCTACGAAGCCGAAGAAGGGAGCACAAAAACCTTGCGGTTCCGGTATTTGGCGCGGGGGGTTTCCTGGAAGGCTGTCTACGACGCGGATTTTTCTGAAGGAACCCTTCGCCTCCTCGGCAAGGCGGTGGTGCAAAACTCCACCGGCCGGGATTTTTCGGATGTGAAGATCGTATTGATCGCGGGCGAGATTTATGGAGCCGAGCCAGAGCTTGCGCTCCGCGCCATGGCCTTGGCGCCCACACCAACCCCGGCTTTCGAGTATCACCGCTATGACCTTCCCGGCCTCTGGGACCTCTCCCAAGGCACGCTGGTTCTGCCTCTCGTTTCCGCGGAATTCCCGGCAACCCAAGTGTTCCGCCTTTCCGGGGAAAAGGTAGAAACCCTCATCCAATTTGTGGCTCCTGAGATCCTTCCTGCGGGAGAGGCTCGGGTTTATGTGGAGGGGATCTTTGTGGGAGCCGATACTATCCCCCATACGCCCAAAGGAGCGGGGATAGAACTCCGCTTGGGGAGCGCCTTCGACCTCAAGGCCCAGCGCGTTGTGGTCAAGCGCGAGAAACTCGGGGAAAACCTGTTCTTGGAAACAAGGCGCATCCTCATTTCCTCAAGCAAAGAAAAGGCAGTAACGGTGGAGGCCATTGAGGACCTTCCCGGATACTGGCGGATCTTGAGCGCCACCCTTTCCTACGAGATCCTTGATGCCCAGCGGGTAAAATTCGTCATTCCGGTGGATGCCTTGGGTAAGGCCGAGCTGGAATACACCGTGGAGTGGCAGTACTAGGATGCCGGAACTCGAGGAGGAATTGAACCGACTGCGCGAGGGATACTGCCGGGCGTTGGAGAAAGCCCTGGAAAAGGTCCCGGTGCGAAATGGCGTGGTCTCCGTGGAAGATCTTTGGCTGGAGACAGCGATCCCCGTGGATCTCATCGTGGAGCTTTTGGAAAGCGATGGAGTGAAGATCCCGCCCCACATCGAGCGGGTGGACTTCCGGGGGATAAAAAAGAAGGGACAGAAGTGAACGAGGAAATTCGTTTCGGCACGGATGGATGGCGGGGGGTGATCGCCCGGGATTTTACGTTTGCCAATGTGGCCCGGGTGGGCGCGGCCATTGCCGCCTATCTTCAGGACCCCAAGCGCCGGGAGGGCCGCATCTATCGGGAATGGGGGGTGCCTTTCCGGGAGGCGGAAGCCGGGGTGCTCGTGGGATACGACACGCGCTTCCTTTCCCGGGATTTTGCTTTGGAATTGGCCAAAGCCCTCAAAGTAAACGGCGTTCCCGCCTGGATAACCCCGGAACCCGTTCCCACGCCCGCCCTTTCGTTCGCCGTGGTGGAAAAGGGCCTTGCGGGCGGAGTGATGATCACCGCCTCCCACAACCCTCCGGAATACAACGGCGTGAAGTTCAAGCCGGAATACGGTGGCTCCGCCACCGAGGAGATCACAAAGGTCATCGAAGCCCGGCTCCCCGCAAATCCGCCGGACTTTTCCCCAGCAGAAATCCCCACCCTCCCTATTCGCGAGGCTTACCTGGAAAAAATCCGTCAGGCTGTGGACTTAAGGCTCATCCGCCGCGCTCCCCTTTTCCCCATCGTGGACGCCATGTACGGATCGGCCCAAGGTTATTTGGCCACAATCCTGCGGGAGCTTCGCCTTCCTCATATCGCCATTCGTTCGGGATATGACCCCCTCTTTGGCGGGAAAAAGCCCGAGCCCATCGCGGAAAACATGGGACCGCTCAAGGCGGTCATTCGGGGACTTCGGGGGAGAGTACGGGGCCGCATCATCGTGGGTTTGGTCACCGATGGTGATGGCGACCGCGCCGCCGGAATGGACGAGCAGGGCCAATTCCTGAACACCCATCGCACCGCCTCCCTCCTCCTTTGGCACCTTTTCCACAACCGCAAGATCAAAGGTCCGATCCTGAAATCTTTCGCCCTCACGGACATGGTGGGAAAGATCGCCGAAGAGGCGGGCGTTCCTTGCCAGGAAATCAAGATAGGGTTCAAGTGGGCGGTGGAAGGCCTGGTTACCAAAAATGCGGTTTTTGCCGGCGAAGAATCCGGCGGCTACGGCTATTCCTGGCATCTTCCCGAACGGGACGGGATCCTTTCCAATCTTCTCCTTTTGGAGCTTGTGGCCACAGAAGGGAAACCCCTGTCGGCTTTAGTGGAAGAGCTGTTCTCCCGGTTTGGGCCACATTATTACTCCCGACGGGATCTCCTCCTCCCCAACCGCTTGGAGATCGCCGAAAAGCTCCGCAAAAATCCGCCGGATGGGCTTGCCGGCCATCGCGTGGTGAAGGTTGAGGACTTGGACGGGCTAAAGCTCCGCTTTTCGCGGGGATGGCTCCTTCTCAGGGCTTCGGGAACAGAACCGATTTTGCGCCTCTACTGTGAAATGGACGATCCCGCGGAGGTTCAAAAGGTTTTGGATGAAGCGGAGAACTTAGTGAAAGGGGGGCTCCTGTGAACCGCGAACCCTACAATCCCCAAAAAATTGAGGAAAAGTGGCGGGATTTCTGGCGCGAACGTGGCTTTTTCAAGGCCAAAATCCACGACACCCGCAGGAAGTTCTACTACCTCAATATGTTCCCCTATCCCTCGGGAAAGCTCCACGCTGGTCACGGCCGGAACTACATTTTGGGCGATGCCATCGTGCGTTTCCTCCTTATGCGGGGATGGAACGTCCTCAACCCCATGGGTTGGGATGCCTTCGGGCTTCCCGCGGAGAACGCGGCCATCGAGCAGGGAGTACACCCTCGGGATTGGACCTGGCAGAACATCCGCGAGTTCAAGCGGCAATTCAGGGCTTGGGGTGTGGAATACGACTGGGACAGGGAAATCGCCACCTGCGAGCCGGAGTACTACAAGTGGACCCAGTGGCTCTTCCTGAAGCTTTATGAGAAGGGCCTGGCTTACCGGGCCAAGGGAAAGGTCAACTGGTGCCCGCACTGCGAGGTGGTGTTAGCGAACGAGCAGGTGATCGGCGGCCGGTGCTGGCGCTGTAATTCCCTTGTGGAAAAAAGGGAGCTTGAACAGTGGTATTTCAAGATCACCGCGTATGCCGAACGCCTCCTTAAGGATTTGGAAAAGCTCGATTGGCCAGAGCACGTAAAGAAGATGCAGGAGAACTGGATCGGCCGCTCGGAAGGGGCGGAAGTGGTCTTCCGGGCCGAGACCGGCCAGGAAATCCGCGTTTTCACCACAAGGCCCGACACCCTCTGGGGTGCGACCTTCCTCGTTTTGGCTCCGGAGCATCCTCTTGTAGACGAGCTCACCTCACCCGAGCGCCGTGCCGAGGTGAAGGTCTATCAAGAAGCGACGGAGCGGCTCACGGAAGTGGAACGCACCTCCACGGAGAAGGAGAAAACCGGGGTTTTCCTGGGCACATACGCCATAAACCCCGTCAACGGCGAGCGGATCCCCATATGGATTGCGGACTACGTGCTCCTCGGCTACGGCACCGGCGCGATCATGGCAGTGCCCGCCCACGACGAGCGGGACTTCCTCTTCGCTCTCAAGTTTGGGCTTCCCGTCATCCCCGTGATCGCCCACCCCGAAGGAAAAGCCAAAGCCTATATCCCCGCGGGCTCCTTCCCGCGCGAGCTCCCCCAGGCTTTAGTTTCTGCGGGCTTCTCCCCCAAAGAGGAAAACGGCGCTCTTCTCCTTGAGTTCTCCCAAGAGGACGCGGACAGGGTAACGGAAATTTTGAGGGAGCAACTTTTGCCGCGCGGTTGGGCCGCGTTGGTGGGAAAGGGATGGCAAATCGTTTTTGCCAAGGAAACCATCAACATTGGTTCCGTAGCTGAAGAGAGGAAAGCCCTCGTCGAACTACAAAACCGCGATCATCGTTTCACCTCAAAGCGAACGGTGGCGGAAATCCTCTGGGATGTTCCCTTCCTGCGGGATCTCCTTTTCCACGCGGGCTTTGGCACGATGGTGAACTCCGGCCCCCTTTCGGGAACGCCGGGGTCGGAAGCGTTTTCCAAAACGGTGGAGTGGCTTTCGGAGAAGGGCTTAGGAAAGAAGACCGTGAGCTATAAGCTCCGGGACTGGCTCATCTCCCGCCAACGCTACTGGGGAGCGCCCATCCCCATGATCCATTGCCCGAATTGCGGGGTCGTTCCCGTTCCGGAGAAGGACCTGCCCGTTAAGCTTCCGGAGGTGAAAAGAATTGGAAAACTGGGCCTTGCTGACATTCCCGAATTCATCCCCACGACTTGCCCCCGCTGCGGAGGCCCGGCCCGCCGGGATACCGACACTATGGACACCTTTGTGGACTCCTCCTGGTACTACCTCCGCTATATCTCCCCGAAGGACGAGACGCGGCCTTTCGATCCCGAGCTCGTCAACAAATGGCTTCCCGTGGACCTCTACGTGGGCGGCGTGGAGCACGCCATCCTCCACCTCCTTTATTCCCGATTCATCACGAAATTCCTCTACGACCTTGGGCTCCTTTCCTTTGACGAGCCGTTCAAGCGGCTTTTCACCCAAGGGATGGTGACTTATCCCGCTTACTGGTGCCCTACTCATCATTGGATCCCGCCGAAGGAAGTGTTGGAGGGAAACCGTTGTCCAAAATGTGGGGCAGAGCTCGTGGTTTCCGTGGTGGCCATGTCCAAGTCCAAGAAGAACGTGGTTTCGCCGGACGAGCTCATCGCCCAGTATGGTGCAGACACCGAACGGCTTTACACCCTCTTCATGGGGCCGCCCGAAAAGGAGATCGAATGGCGCGAAGAAGGGGTGAGGGGATGTTACCGTTTCCTCCACCGCTTTTGGAATATGGCCATGGCCATCATCGAACGCACAGCCGGTGTGGCCGAGGAACCGGATCCCCAAAAGTTCGGACCTAAAGAATGGGAGGTCTGGGGAAAGCTTCACGCCACAATCAAAAAGGTCACCGAGGAATTCGAGGGGAGGCTGGCCCTAAACACCGCGGTGGCCGCGATCATGGAGCTTGTGAACACAATCTCCGAGTACTTGGAGGACCCGGAGGCGGACGCGCGGCTTTTGCACCGGGCTTTGCGGGATACAATCCTTCTCCTTTCGCCTTTTACGCCGTTCATCTGTGAGGAGCTTTGGCAAAGGCTCGGGGAAGGAAAGGCCATCCTGGAAACCCCATGGCCCGCTTATGATCCCAAGGCTTTGGAGGGCGGCGAAGTGGAAATCCCCGTGCAAATTAATGGAAAAGTGCGGGCCCGCCTCCGCGTGCCCCGCTCCTTGGCCAAGGACCAAAAGGCCCTTGAAGAGCTGGTCCTGCAAAGTCCGGTCGTGCGGGAAAAACTCGGGGAGATGAAGGTGGTAAAAATCATCGCAGTCCCAGAAAAACTCGTTTCCCTAGTGGCGAAATGAACCCTGGACTTCTGGGCTTTCTTTTGGGACTGGGAGCGGGCGGAGCATTGGCCCTGGTGGGCGAGGCTAAAAACCGCCGTACGCTCAGGCGCCTCCGGCGCGGAAAAGCTGGCTCCCTTTCGATCCTTATTGCGAGCCGAAACGAGGAAGACGTCATCGAAAACACCATCAAAACCTTGGCAGAAAATGCTCCACCGGGAACGGAGATCATCGTTGTGGATGGCTCAACGGATTCCACACCGCAAATCCTCGCTCGCCTCGCCCGGGAAATTCCCAACCTGAAAGTCCTTGCGGATCCTTATCGTAAAGGAAAGCCGGCGGCCCTGAATTACGCCCTGCGGCATGTAACCGGCGATATTGTTCTTTTTCTTGATGCCGATGCCCGCATGGATAAGGAGGGGCTGCGCTTCTATCCCGAAGCTCTTTCCGGATCCAATTTACCCGCAGTGTTCGCCGACTTTGCCTCCTACAATACGCGCTGCACCTGGGTTGTGAAAGCGCAGGAATATCTTTTTTCGTTCTCGCGGAGGCTCGTTTTTCCCGGCATTTTTTGGCGGCCGGTATTCATGACCTGCGGGCTTTTTGTGCGCAAAGAAACCCTGGAGAGGGCCGGCGAGTTTAAGCATAAGACTCTTGTGGACGACTTCGATTTGGGAATCAGGCTTGCCAAAATGGGGATAAAGGTCCCCTTTGTGCGCGGCCCCCGCTGCCTCATCCAGTACTCGCCAGCTTTGCGCGACCTCTTTTATCAGTTCCTTCGCTGGTATACCGGCGGAATCCAGGAGATGAAAAACGAGATCAAGAACGGCGACTTTTCGTATCTCCTCCTCATGACCGCTTTGGCTTTGGTGATCTACTTCCCTCAGGTGGCGCTTATTGTGGACGGAACCCGCGGTGAGTGGTTTTTGATCTCGCATGTTCTGCCCGGGTATCTCGGGCTCCTTTGGGGAGCAGCTCAGCTTTCCTCTCTCCTTGATGGCCGCCGGGATTTTTCCCTCCTTTGGGCTTTCCCCTTCATGTACCTTTGGATCCAGCTCACTGTCGCCGTGTCCTTCTTCCGCTCTTTTTTGGGCGAAACCCCCTGGTATAAAGTGAAGCGGGAAAAGATCTGAAATGCCCAGGGTATCCATCGTTGTTCCCGTCCTAAACGAGGAAGCCGTTTTGGCGGAGACGTTGGAGTCCTTGCGAGCCCAGCGCTTCCAGGATTTCGAGCTCATCGTGGTGGATAACGGGAGCACTGACCGAAGCAAGGAAATCGCCGAAAAATATGCGGATTCCGTGCTAGAAGAGAAGAAGCGGGGGGCTGTGTGGGCCATGCATCGTGGCTTTTTATCTAGTCAGGGCGAGTTTTTGGTGAGTGCGGATGCGGACACCCTGTATCCGCCCGATTGGCTTGGGAAAATGGTGCGAGCCCTTTCCCAAAGGGGGGTGGTGGCGGCCTACGGTCCCATGGGCTTTCGGGAAAGCCGGCCCACAGTGCGCCACCTGGAAGCTTTTGGATACACAACGTTAGCTACCCTCTCCCGGCTCTTTGGCGTTCCTCTGGCAGGGGCAGCGAATTTCGGCTTCCACCGCGCCCCTTACTTCCAAGCAGGAGGTTATCCAGCCTTTGCCCATCTGGCTTCCCCGGATTTCTGGCTCGCCCTTCGCCTAAAGAAGTTTGGGCGGGTTAAGTTCGTGCCCACCATGATTTGTTACACTTCCAATCGGCGCTTCGCTAAGCTGGGACCGATTCGCTCGGGAATGGTGGCCTTTTGGTTTTGGGCCGATGTTGCGTTACGTCGCGGGCGTCTCACCCCGGAGCACTACTGGCGTTTGGTGCAGCGCGATCCATGAAAAAATGGCTCGAGCGCTTTGGCACATACTTTCTTTGGTGGCCTTACGGGCTGGCCCTTCTTTTCCTTCCTCTTCTGGTGCGAGTTAAAGTGGTGGGGGAAAGGCCAGAGCCACCTTGTGTTTTGGCCGTTATCCACACGGGCGGGCTGGAGCCACTTTATGTGGCCAAGGCGGCGCGCTTTTGGCGCATGCCAGCCCTATTTTCCGTGGACCCGCGTTATCCCTTCTTGCGCCCGTTTTATTGGGCGTTTTGGCGATATGAAGTGCGTAAGGATGAGCGAGCGTTCAATCGCCGAACGTTGAAAAAGGCTGTGGAGTACCTAAAAAACAAGGGAATGCTCATGGTCTTTCCTGAGGGAGCAAGGTTTTGGGAGGTCCGGCTTTACCCGGGCGCCGCGGTTTTGGCAAAGCGCGCGGGAGTTCCCCTCATCCCTGTAGGCTTAGAAAACGCTTACGTGTACGAGCCAGGGGCGGAAAACCTCCCGTTTTTGAAGGGAGCGTGGCGTGTCCTTAAAAAGACCAAACAGCTACGATGCGTGCGCGTGCACTTCGGAGAGAAAATCTTCCCCGATCCAAAGCTTCCGGAAAAGGAAGACGTGGAAAGAATGATGCAGGAGCTCGCCAAGGCTTTTCGCCGCTTTTACCAGGATTTTTATGGCCTTCCCGGCCCCGTTTGGCTCAGGGAGAAAGAAGCCGAATAACCTCGAGGATTTTCTCGTCTCGATTGCTTTTGGTGAGGCGGATGAGTCGGTCCACTTCGTGGCGGATGCGGTAGGCCAAATGGTGGTTGGAAGCGCGGTGCACGGTAACAAGAAGATGTTTTTCCGATTCCAGGGCTTTCTCCACCGCGTCCACAAACCGACTGGATTTGAGTTCCATGGGCCCAACCTCATCAATGACCACAAGCTCCGCCTCCTCCAAAGCCCGCTCAATGGCGGCCACGCCAATCTCCTCGAGATCCCGAAGACACAGACGATAGCGGCCAAATTCCGGGCCATCGCAGTGATGGAGATGGGCGAGATACCCCTCCCTCCCTGTGGCCACATCCCGCACGGAAAATCCCACCCGATACCCACATTTTCGGATCTCCTCGGTGATCATCCCCCCCGCGCGAAGAGGCACGGCTTCTAAAACCCGTTTCACAAGAGTCGTCTTTCCCACACCCGGATGACCTGTGACCCCGATTTTCATCAACCCCGGATTTTACGGAGCCTGGGAGAAAGCGTAGTCTTAGCACGTGGTTCTGGAGGTTATAGGCCCCGCTTTTCTTCTCGTCTTTACCGGCTACCTTTTAGGCCGGCGGGGAAAGGTTCCCGCTCAACCTTTTGCCCAGGCCAGTTTCTGGGTCTTTTCCCCCATTCTGATATTCGAAACCTTGCGCACCGCCCAGCTTCCGGCGAAAGAAGCGGGCCTTGTAGCCGCGTTCGTTCTTATCCATTACGGGGGGATGTTCCTTCTCTCCCTTCCCCTCGGACGCGCCCTCTTTCCCAAGGATCCGGACGCCCGCCGCGCCGGGTCTTTGCTCCTTACTTTCGGAAACTGTGGAAACCTTGGCCTCCCCGTCCTCCTTTTCGCTTATGGACAAAAAGGGGTGGATGTAGGCGTAATCTTTCTGGCTACTAACGTTGTGCTTTTGAGCACTTTGGGGGTGGGCATCGCTTCCTGGGAGGGAAACTTCCGCCCGCGGAGTCTGGCCCTAAAAATCCTCACCGTTCCCTGGCCTTATGCGGTGGCTTTGGGGCTAGTGGTGAGATTCACCGGCGCTTGGCCCGAGGTTTTAGCCCGGGCCTCCGGCCTCCTTGCCCAGGGTGCGATTCCCATTTTTCTCCTCCTTTTGGGCTTGGAACTCGCACAAATTGACCTGGGAGAGGTGGCCAAACCCGCATTGATTCTGGCCGTAATCCGATTGGCTTTGGGGACATTGCTTGCCGGATTTTTGGTGTTCCTTCTTCGTCCGGAACCTGTGCTGGGCAAAAGCTTGATTATCGAAGGGAGCGTGCCCAGCGCAGTAAACGCCTATATCCTCGCCTCCCAATACCGCCGCAGACCTGATCTTGCCGCGACCTCCCTTCTTCTTTCCACGGCTCTTTCCATGGGAACTTTGTCCCTGACCCTATTCCTTCTCGAACTTCTCTGGTAGACTCCAACCGAGGAGGAGCAATGGCTAAAGTCGCGGTGACTACGGAATTTTTCCCGGAGGAAATCGAAAGGCTTCGGACTTTTGGGCATTCTGTCTCCGTCCATCACGGCCCTCCTCTGGACAAGGAGGGGCTGATCGCCTTTGCTTGCGACGCCGAGGCCCTCATCGTTCTCCTTGCCAACCGCGTGGATGAGGAGGTGCTTTCCGCGCTTCCGCGGCTGCGGATCGTGGCGAATCTCGGGGTTGGGGTGGACAACATCGACGTTTCCGCGGCCACACGACGCGGGGTCCTTGTGACCAATACGCCGGGAGTCCTCACCGAGGCCACGGCGGATCTGGCCTGGGCTCTTCTTTTGGCCGCGGCAAGAAGAATTGTGGAGGCCGATCAGGACCTGCGCCGCGAGGGTTTCCCCGGCTGGACCTTCCTCCCCAAACACATGGGCGTGGACGTCTATGGAAGAACCATCGGCATTGTGGGATTTGGCCGCATCGGCCAAGCCGTGGCCAGAAGGGCCAAAGGATTCGGCATGACCATCCTCTACCACTCCCGCACGCGAAAACCCCAGGCCGAGGAAGAGCTCGGCGCCCGTTTTGTCCCTCTTTCTGAACTTCTTCGGGAAAGCGACTTTGTCGTGCTCTGTGTGCCCTTGACCCAAGAGACCCACCACCTAATCGGCAAAAATGAGCTTCCCCTCATGAAAAAGGAGGCGATTCTTGTGAATGTGGCCCGGGGGCCAGTGGTGGACGAGGAAGCCCTGGTTTGGGCTCTGAAAGAAGGAAAAATCCTTGGCGCTGGTTTGGATGTGTTTGAGCGCGAGCCCGAGGTGCATCCCGAGCTTTTGACGCTGAAAAACGTGGTTCTCACTCCCCATATCGGCTCGGCCACCTGGGCCACACGACGGAGGATGGCCGCGCTAGCCGTGGATAATGTGCTCGCCGCCCTCCGGGGAGAACGGCCGCCAACCCTCGTGAATCCCGAAGCTTGGCCCAAGGTAATGCCCGCTACTTGACCCCGGGTAATGGCGGCATAGGATAGAAACCGGAAAGCTCTGGTGGGTGTATAAGAAGCGAAGGAGGTGTGCGGATGAAGCAGATAGCGGTCTTGTTGGGGATTTTAGGGGCTTTTGGCATTTTGGGCGCGGCCCAGTGTTGCCCGCCTCCGGCGGAGCCGCCTTGCTACACGGCCTTTTGGCAGGGCGAGGATATTTGCTTTGAACTCGTGGTTCCTTTCTGGGGCTGGTGCTGCTGTTGCCCGGCTCCCCAGGTCCAGGTCACCGGTTGGCGGGTGATAACCCTCGAGGGAAACGTAATTTACCAGGAGACATTCGCCACACCCACCGTTCCCGGAAAATGGGTGTGGAAGCAAGTGGATGCCCTGGGAAATCCCGTTCCGCCCGGCTTCTACAAGATCGTTGTTTCCACCACTTCCGGTGAATACGAAAACACCGTGAAGATTGTGGCGAGATCCGATTGCTGCACCTGTTGCTTCCCGTTTTTCTTCTTAGGTTGCTTTGGACTTTGGTCTAAGCCCTGTGGGATCTCCTGGTGCGAGCCTTACGTAAAGCTCTATCGCTGCCCCAGTTGTGTGGCGCCCTGCTGCGGGATCACCATTTATCTTGGGTCGAGCGAGTAAGTGCCGGAGCTTCCGGATCTCGAGGTAATTAGGGAGAACTTAGCCCTCCGGGTAGGAGGCCGGAGGGTGGAGAAGGTGGAAGTGCGCCGGCCCGGTTTGGTCAGGGCCGGGCCGGCGAACCTTTCCCCTCTTTTGGGACAAAAAGTCCAAGAGATAAAACGCCGCGGAAAACACCTCATCTTTTCTTTCGATCAAAAACTTTGCCTCATCGTGCACCTCATGCGCTACGGCTGGCTTTGGCACGGCGCCACAACCTATGAGGTCACCAAAGCCACGACCCTTCGCATTTCTTTTGACGACGGAAACGATCTCCGTTTGATTGAGCCGGGAAGCCCGCAAATCGCGGCGGTGTGGCTTGTGGAGGATTTGGAAAACGCCGAGCCCCTGAAAAAACTCGGCCCTGAACCTTTTTCCCTGGAATTCACCCTCGAAAGATTCGCTCAAGCGCTGCGAGGAAAGCGCCAGATTCTGAAAAAGATCCTGGTGGACCAAAGCCTTATCGCCGGGATCGGCAACGCCTATGCTGATGAAATCCTGTTTTGGGCGAGGATCTCGCCTTTCCGCTATGCCCACACGCTGAGCCCTGAGGAGTTAGAAAAGCTCTGGAAGGCCATTCCGGAAACCCTCCGCTGGGCCATCGGCGAAATCAAAAAGCATGTGGGGGACGGCCTTTTCGACAAAGAAATCCGGGATTTTCTTTTTGTACATGGCCGCGCCGGCGCTCCCTGCCGCGTCTGCGGCACCCCTATCGGCGAGGTCCTCTTTGAGGGCCAACGCACGAACTACTGCCCAAACTGCCAAAAGGTGAGCCAGCCTATTTAAATGGTCTTTTCCCTCTTTTTGGCCTTCCTTTATGCGGTAGGCACGGTGGTTGCCCTCCCCAGTCCTCAGGAGCTGGTTTTAGGGGCGGTGACCAAAGCGCCGGCGTGGGCGGTCATCCTCGTGGGCGCCCTGGGAAGGGGGCTGGGCGCGTATCTTCTTTTCTTCGCCGGTGATCGTTTGAAACGCTTTTCCAAAATTCAAAATTGGCGGGAAAGGGATGCGCGGCTTCAGCGCTGGGTGGCGCGCACGGAAAAATGGGTGAACCGCTTGGGCGCTCCCGCTCTCTTCTTTTTTCTCCTCATACCGGGATTTCCGGATACAGTGATGAGTTATGTTCTTGCCTTGTTCAGCCGCCGACCCTGGGCTTTCGCCTTGGCGGTGGTTCTCGCTTCTGCCCTCCGCCTCACCCTTGCCTATCTCGGCATTTTCTACGTTTTCATCCGAGGCTAGGGAAAACCTACGTCTCCTGCGCGCACGAAAGCTATCCCGTTTTCTGTATGCAAAATAAGTTCGCCCTGGGGGCCGAGGTCCACCGCTTTGCCGAAGATCACATGCTTGCCCACCCGCACCACCACTTCCCTTCCCAATGTGACGTTTTGGCTTTTCCAATGGGAAAGGACCTCCTCGTTTTCTCTCGAAAGCCAGTTCTCCAAGGACCAAAGGAAATCGGCAAGAAGTTGAACCCGGCTACAGCTTTTGAATTCCGATATCGCGGCCGAAGCAGGAATGGGCGCGCGCGCCACGTTGATCCCAACCCCTAAAAGGACGCGGGAGCCGCTACGCTCAACAAGGATTCCTCCCATCTTTCGGCCATCTGGGGAGAGAAGATCGTTGGGCCACTTAAGGAGGCCAAAACCTACGGCCTCGATCAGGGCTAAACCCGCCCTCAAGGGAAGCAAGGGATCGGCCTCCTCAAGGAGCACGGAAAAATAGAGGTTTCCCGGCGGGCTCTCCCAAGGGCGTCCGAGCCGGCCGCGGCCGCGGGTCTGGCATTCCGCCACCACCAGCGCGCCCTCCGGCGCTTCCCGCCATTCCGCAAGCACATCTTGGGTGCTCGTGACCCTGCCCAGGTAGCGGTAAGGTCGGCCAAACTTTCCTTTGAGCCGCGGAAGGAGGAACTGGGGAGCGGGCGAGCCGGGCAAGAGGCCGGCCCCCCCTTCCTCCACAATCGCGGGAAATCCTTCTTCTTGCAAAGCCCGAAGGGCTCCCAGAAGTCCGGGGCGAGAAATCCTTAGCCTGCGAAGAATTTCCGGCCAGGGTTCTAGGCCCTCCCGAAGAAGGAGAAGGATTTCCTCTGGCTGCACCCGAAAAGTTTAGCGCCGGATGGAGATGTCCAAAATGTAGGTGAAGGAGGGGAAGCTTTGGAGAATGGATATGCAAAGATAGTGGGTGCCGCGGAGGGAAGCCTGGAAAGTAAGGCCGAGCTCGCCGGCACCGCTGATGCGTCCCACCTCCCGGCCAGCGGGATCCAAAAGCTGTACGGAAACAGGCTTCGGCGTGCTGACCCGCAGCTCTAAGATATGTCCGGCGTTCAAGTTGACCCGCAACCAGTCCTTTGAATCGAGGGTCTGTCCCGGACCGGGCCAGCCGAGTTCGCCCTGATACCGCCCAGGGCTCAGGTAAGGCGCATCCTCCATTCCCTGGCATTCCCTGAAAGTGCTTACGGAGGAAGGAGACGAAGAGGGCCGAGATCCGGAAGGGTCTGGGGGAGCTGGGACAAGGGGGCCACCCGTGCCGCCAGCTGAACCTACATAAAATGTGCGCTCGCCGAAAACACGGAGGGAATGGGAGCTCAGGCCGAGTTCCACTCCGCTTGGCCCGCCGGAGATGCGCACGGAAAGATAGGAGCCAAGGTCAAGTTCCCGCCGGGCCAAAATAAGCTGCCCAAAATAACTGACGATCTCGCCCTTTTCCCCGATGCGCTGAAGAACAAGGGTTCTTGTTAGCGCTGTGCCAAACGTGGAAAGGCGCAAAGTGAGGGACAAGAAACTTGGTGGGGGAACACGCCAACCCCGGGTGTAAAGGAAAAGCTCAAGGCAGAGGTATTGGCCTTCCCAAGAGAGGTCGTAGAACTGCCACTGGCAGTAACCCTTTTCCGGGGAAATCCAAGCCACACCGGAACTGTCCGGCGGGCAACTCGCGAAAAAGGTGGAAGCAAATCCTCCGAATCCCAAAAAGAACATGCATAGCCCAATCGCTTTGCCCCGCATGTCAGGAAATACTTTGCCCCCTTGCGGGGCCGGAGCGGAGGGAAAACGCACATTTGGGAGAGGAAAAGAAGGTTATGGGGGAAACCCCCCCAGACCAATGTGGTGGGACAAATGTCCCATCTCATCCGAAGAGGAGGCCGAAAAGCCCCAGAAGAAAGCAATAAATGCCGAAAGGCCAGAGTCCGCGGCGTAAAAGGACCCGCCAAAGAAAGCCCAGGGCCAAAAGGCCGGAGAGGAAGGCCAAAGAGCTTCCCAAGGCCAGGCCCGGCCAAAAAACTTCCCCTCGGGCCTCAAGGAGGGAAAGGAAAGCCGCGCCTAAAAACGTGGGGATCCCCAAAAGAAACGAAAAACGGAAAGCCTCTCTTTCGCTGAGGCCCAAAAGAAGCCCAACCGTCAGGGTCGCCCCGGACCGCGAAATTCCAGGAAGAACAGCCAAGGCCTGGGCTAGCCCGATCAGAAAAGATTTTCCCGGGGTAAGCGGTTTTCCCCGCCTCCGGCCCAAAAATGTGGAAAGAAAAAGAAGGCCCGCTGTGACCAAAAGAAAAGCGGAAGAAAGCCGCACCGAGGAAAAAATATCTTCGAGTCTTCCCCGCAAGAGCACAGCCAAGAGGAAAAGCGGCGACAATGCTAACAGCAAAAAGCCCATGTACCGCCGAGGTTCTTTTCCCGAAGGAAACAAAGCTCTGCCAAGCCAAAGAAGGTCCTTTCTGAACCAGACAAGGAGAGCCAAAAGGGTTCCTAAATGAAGGAAGGCCACAAGAAGGGGAGCGGGCGCCGCAACTCCCAACCACCTCCTCACAAAAATGAGGTGGGCGGAGCTACTTATGGGCAGAAACTCCGCGAGCCCTTGAACGAGCCCCAAAAAGACGTAGGGGAGCAAAACCAGAGCCTCCAGGAAAGCCAAAGGCCAAAGACAAAGCCTTATTCGGACAAGCCGCCACGCATTCTCCGCACTTGATACAGTTCGAGGAATTCCCCTCAAGATACGGATCAATTCCCATGGGGCACTCTCTGCTGCATAGCTTACATTCCGTGCACTTTTCCCGCCGGATCCTTAGGCCAAAGAAGCTCGCGCGGTTGAAAAGGGAAAGAAGGGCCCCCATGGGGCAAAGATAGCGGCACCAAAACCGCGAGATCAGCACCATGCCCAAGAGGGTGCCAGCAAGGGTCCCCATGTGGATCCAAAAGGGCGTCGTGGGCTGAGCCAAACCCATTGCAAAATACGGAAGGGAAGCGGTGAGGGAAGCTGCCGGACAGAGCTTACAAAACCAGGTATCCAAAAGCCGCCAGGCCGCCACCACCGTTCCCACCAAAACTAAAATCTTCAAAGGCGAAAGAGCCCGCACAAATCTAGCTTTGCGGAAAGCGAGAAGATCGTTCACCGTGCCAAAAGGACAAAACCACCCGCACCAGCCGCGGCCCAACGCGAGCCCGTAAAGGGCGATTGCTCCCAAAAAATAAAACGGAACCGAACCAGCGATCACAAGGTTCTGCAGAAGTCCAATGGGACAGACGGTAACCGAAAGGGGACACGCATAACAATGCAAACCAGGAAAGATGAGGTGGGTCATGCCGATTCCGGTGATCCCGAAAAGGCCAAGGAGAATCCCAAGGCCTTGGGTTCCCCGCCGCAGATAACGAAGCTTCACGGGATCTCCTTTAAGACCGCGAGGATTCGCCGGGCCAAATCCTCAGTACCAAAGAGAATTTTTCCCGTCTCCTGTACCACAATCGCTGGTACCACCGTTTTCCCACTACGAATGATCCCATATCTCTCGGCTTCCGCCCTCTTTTCATCGGCATCCACAAGCTCAAAGGAGATGCGCGTATTT
>Ga0072500_144207_pt1 | contig 16613 bp, 28 predicted proteins | sample GBScelen77Swater_FD_63803 | JGI IMG/M metagenome (GOLD analysis project Ga0072500, IMG submission 63803) | Hot spring microbial communities from Great Boiling Spring, Nevada - cellulolytic enrichment S 77C v2 (version 2) | ecosystem: Environmental > Aquatic > Thermal springs > Hot (42-90C) ...
AATTTTATAAAATAAAATTAATCATTTAATTTTATTTATTAACTTTCTCATCACTAACTATGGCAAGTAAGGCATGTTTTATCCTATGAATTGTAGGATAACTGTAACCTTTATCCCTATACACCTTAACCATCTGCTTCCAGTGCTCAAGCCTCCATAATGCTTGCTCCTTAGTTAGCATAGCAACCTCTTGTTTAACCTTGCTCCTCCTACCAACTACCAGTGAGCCTTGCCTCTCTGCATTGTATCTATTATAAGCGAACCTTAGCCCTGCTATTATATGCTCTATAGGTAATGAGTCAAGGTAATACTGTATCTCCCTTAACTGTTCCTCGCCAGCCTTGTGCCTAAGCCTTAGTTGCATGCTAATTAGATCATCTATTAGCATTATAAAGATTTATTTCATAATTCGAATTATGGAATATACTGTAAGATATTTAATGTGATTGATTTTTATATGGCAATTATTAATAATAATTAATGGTAGAGGCTAGTTATAGGACAATGGTTTTATTCATAGTAGCATTAGCAGCAGCTATAATTGGCATCTGGATAGGATTATCCCCTACAGGTGTTGTAAAGCCTACAATAACTGAAGAGGTACTTGTAACACATAGGATAGGTGACACATGTATAGTTGATACAAAGGATACAGCGTTATCAGCAAAGGAGGTTAAGAACTGTACAGTATCTGAAGGCTCAAAGATAACCGTTAGATACGAACAGGGTTCACGTGAAGCAGTAATAGTTAATCCTCCTTAATTGAATTTATATCTTAATTTAATTTAATTTAATTTATTCAATCTTAGTTATTCTTATCATTAACTTTATAACATTCCTTCATAAGCCAATCACAAAATGCTTTAACATCATCATCTATTACCCTCCATACATGGAAAGAACCAGGGAGTACATCTATCCTGCCATCCTTAAAGAATATCTTCACCCCTTCATTGTTCTCATAGGCTAAAGCATCCGTAATCTTTATAGCCTTATCTTTAAACACCTCTTTTGCCTTAGCCTTAATAACATCTTTTGGTATAAGGAACCTATTTCTGAACTTATCTATAACTACTGTAACATTCTCTCTACCATAGGTATCAAATGCTAAGACTTTATTAGTATTGAATAGACTTACAACAAGCAATACTCCATATCTTAAGCCTACACCATCGCTTATAGAATTAAGTTCATTGAATAACCTGATTACATTCCTAATCTTCATTAACCTATCTCTATTCCTCTCTAATTCATTGTATAGGTCATCAAGCATAGCAGTAAAACTCATGTATTCATTATTGTAAATACGCTTAATTAGCCTTTATTTTATCAGCAGTATATGCTAGAACCTCCTCAGATAGTGTGGTCTTAGCATGTTGGGCTTCTCCTTTAACTCATCTATAAGTGAGATCAACCTATCCTTATCATCTGGGAGTATCCCTTTTATTGGGTATGGGTTAGATGCATGGTTTGCTCTAAACACTATCTTTCCATCGTTAATTGGTTGTATATGTTTAATAAGTAACTTCAACTCATCTAAAACCTCATTATCGCTTAAACACTCAAATGGCTCACCAAACTTGTTTAAGAACTCTTCTTTAACCATATCATCTAGCATGAGTGTTAGTGCTGCCAAGTAATCTGGGACTATCAGAGATGCTACTCTTGCACTCTCCATAGCATGCTCATTACTATACCTCTTCCCTCCTAAGCCTAGTATAAGCATGCACGATAATTTAATTCCAGCATCTTTTGCTCTAATGCAACCTTCTACTATGCCCTTAGAGGTTGCACCCTTTGTAACCTTCCTAAGCACTATATCAGATCCACTCTCTATACCTATATAAAGTAACTTTAACCCCGCGCTATTAAGCATTCTTAACTCATCCTTGCTCTTCTGCAGTAGGTTCTTAGGCATAGCATAACATGATACCCTCTCAAGCATAGGGAAGGATCTGTAAAGATACTCAAGTATCCTAAGCATATAATCGCTCTTTATATTAAGAGCATCACCATCAGCAAGGAATACCCTTCTAGTGTTAGGGTAAACTTTAGATGCATAATCTATCTCAGCCTTTATCTCATCCCATGGCCTCTCTTCATAAACCTTAGTTCTATACATTGAGCAGAAGGAGCATCTATTATATGAGCATCCTATCGTTACCTGCAATATGAGGGAATCTGCTTCAGAGGGAGGTCTGTACAATGGCTCTATATATGTAAGCATAGCATTGCTATTAGATTATGGTATATTTTAATGTTATATTTCAGAACTCGAATTATGAAAGTTATGTATGCTTGTAGATAGTGTTGTTTACCGAAGATGAAACTATAATATGCTAGCAATTATAGCTGTCATAATGTTCTCATAATCTAGTAAAATATTTTAATGATTAGCTATATACTCATCATAATAGACTGTATCAATCTCTAAGAAGGGCAATTCTATGATAATAATAAAGAAAAGATAAGAGATAGGGGACAAATCTAACATAACTAAATAGCTAGCACATTTAATATTATAACTATGATCAGATCGTTCATTATTGATTTGTAATAGTAGGTTAATCACCAAAATTTTAGTAATGATAGTGGATATTATTATTAAGTTATTCAAACCAACATATCATACAAAAAGTTAATATAAATAGGAATTCGCTCATAGAAATGTCAATTCAGTAAGAGGTAGAATGGAATGTGCTTCAGGCTAACTTCGATGATACAAAAGATGATAAGAGAGGATGTCTATGGCTAACTTCGATAATACGAGAGATGATAAGATAAAAGAATTAAAAAAAGATATAGAGATTTTAGATCTCTGGCTTACCGTTGCTAGCGAGAACGGAGTCTTTAATACGAATAATAAGAAGAATCCTCCTGATAAGTGTAACCAACAATCAAAGTGTGATGATCCTAAGATACCATGTAATTTTGAGGAGGCCCAGAAATGTCTCAAGGAGGTATGGGATTGGCTTTATAAAACTGATAAAACTAATAAAGAAGATAATGATAAAGACATAGGTTACTGTGAGACTACCCTCTCTAGCGTCCTTGAGTTCTACAACAGACAAATAGAGGGTCTAGGCAGATGGAAGAGGTTCTACATGATATATGGTGGTCATATACTACTTTACCTGCTAGGTCTACTAGCTGCTGTTGTATTTATTACGTTAGTATACAATATACATGATCATCTTTTCAATGTTGTAAGGTTAAGCAACTATGGTGAGATACTATACAACTCAACTGTATTAGGATTCATCGCAGGGATACTCAGAAGTATGTACAATGTAGTTCATGAAGCACGAGTAAAGGTATTCAGGAGAGCTAGTTGGCCAGAGTATGTAGCAGCTCCATTCATAGCAGGAGTTCTAGCCTTTGTTATAGCTCTTACTATAATAGCTGGTCTGCTAACAGGTATACAGCCTGTTGCGATTGTTGAACAACAACAGCAGCAACAACAGCAGCAACAGAACCAGCCTGCTCAACAACAGCAACAATCACAACAACAGAACCCATATGGGATATACGTCATCGCATTAGCCTCTGGGCTCTTCTGGAACAAGTCTATTAACATATTGCGTAAGTTACTTGGTGAAGAGCCTAATATTGAGGAGAAGGAAGGTAAGTTAAGTCTATTAAATAGGCTAAGGTAGTTACAACAAATCGCTCAAGGGTATGTATATCATAGCATATGAATAAACATGTGTAAATTAAAAGATGCCCATCTTTTACTTATTATTCATGCTTTATGACATACATACCCAGATTTACTTGCATATACAAGGCTATAAAAGGTATAGGGGTATGTATGTTATGAAACATAATAGTAACCAATAGGCAAATTACTGCAAATGATATTTACATAACATTCTATTGGTTAATAACTTGCATTCTTAAGACCTACTAGTTTATAGTAAGAGTCTACTCTTCTCATCCTCTGGTAATTTGGTTAGTAACTTCTCGTATGTATGTTCTAGATACTCTGGTATTATCCTTGTATCAACAAGAACAGGCATGAAGTTTGTATCTCCACTCCATCTAGGCACTATATGTAAGTGAAAGTGGTCCGCTATACCTGCTCCAGCAACCTTGCCTATGTTTGCGCCTATATTAAAGCCCTCTGGTTTTAAAGTATCCTTGAGTAATGCTAAAGAGATCTTTAGATACTTAAGCATATCCATACCCTCCTCCTCATTAATATCTAGAACTGTAGCAACATGCCTATAAGGTGTAACCATAAGATGCCCATTTGTATAAGGGTATGCATTAAGTATTACAAATACATGCTTACCCCTCATTATTATCAGATTCTTCCTATCGTTACGCTCATTAGGCTTCTTACAGAATATACATTCTTGTTCATTGCTACCTTGCTTCTCTATATACTCTATCCTCCATGGAGCCCATAACCTCTCCATAATTTAAATATGGACTTCTATCATAAATATTATTTCAATAATGGCTCTTGCTAACATAAAAGATAGGGTAGATGATGTATTTAGTAAGATAATTGATACTGCTAGGGATCTTATAAGCATACCTAGCAGGAACCCTCCAGGTGAAGAGAGGAGGTGTGCTGAGTATATATACTCAAACCTTAAAGAGAGATATGAAACTCTTTACAATGTAGTACTCTTACATAAACCATTTGAACATAGACCCCAGGTAGTTATGTATCCTAAGGATGGTATTGATAGGGTAAGAGTAGTACTTAATGGGCATATAGATACGGTTCCAGAAGGGGACTACAATGCATGGCATACAGATCCATTCTCTGCAACCATAAAGGATGGTTACCTTTACGGTAGAGGCTCAGTTGATATGAAATCTAGCTTAGCAGTTATGATGCATATAGTAGATATCTTACAAGAGCATCCAGCAAGTAAGAGTATTGCACTGATGTTTGCTGTTGGTGAAGAGAGGGCTGAGGAAGGTACATATGTAATGCTTGAATATATGAAAAGGTTAGGATTAAATGCTAAGTATGGCTTGGTATTGGAGCCTACAGCATTAAAGATATGTTATGCTCAGCAAGGAGCACTATGGCTTAGAGTTAAGGTTAAAGGTAAGGCAACACATGCCTCATTACCAGAGTATGGTATCAATGCTATAGAGCATACAGCAAAGGCAGTAGATGCATTAATCAAATACGCAGATTCTTTAAAGGTAAGGGCATATGAAGAGTGTATACCAAGATGCTCTGTAACCATGGTTAGAGGAGGTATTAAGGAGAATGTAATACCAGATGAGTGTGAACTAGTTATAGATAGAAGGTTAGGTATTAAAGAGAATCATGAGCATGCTAGAAAGGAGGTTGAGGAATTATTAAACTCACTAAGATTAGATTATAAATTAGATATAATGGCAAAGAGGGATAGTGTATTAATTGATAAGAACTCACATATAGTTGAGCAGTTATATGATGCATGTAAGGAGTTAAGCATAGATACATGCTACTCTTGCTTCCCAGCATCAACAGATAATGAGTACCTTGTTAAGGAAGGTATAGAGAGCATAGTATGGGGTGCTGGCTCACTTGAGAATGCACATGCTATAGATGAGCATATTAGCATAAAGGAGTTAAAGTATGAGACTTACGCATTAGCACTCATGCTTGCAAGGCTTTAATTATAGTAGGAACTTAAGTTTATAATACATCATAATTAAGCAATGATATGGATACGCAAGAGATAATGCAGATAGCATTGGATCTTGCAAAGATGGATAGGATACCAGAGGACAGTGCAATACATGTACATGGCAAGGATATAAGTAAAGTGCTTATGTGCATAGATGTAGAGCAAGCAACTATTAGCCTTGCTAGAGAGTTAGGATGTGATGCTATAATAACACATCATCCTATAGGTAAGGCATACATAAACTTCTACAAGGTACTTGATAGGCATATAGAGTTTATGCTTAATGCAGGTATAGATAGGAGTATTGCTGAAGAGGCCTTAAAGGAGTTAAAGGAGAGGGTTGAGTTAAGGGCTCATACATCCATATACTCACATGTTGTAGCATACGCTGAGAAGGTTAAGATGCCCTTAATTAACATACATCTGCCATGCGATGAGCTTATGAGGCAAGAGGTACTTACAAGGTTAAACTCATCTAAGATAGATAAGGTTAAGGATATAGCATTAAGTGTAGAGCAGATAGATGAGTTTAAGAATGCATATACAAGGGTTAGAGTAGTTCATGGTAGTGAGGATGCTAAGGTTAGCAGATATATGCTTGTAGTCGCTGCTGGTACAAATGGAGGATATAGCATAGCAAAGGCATACTTTGAGAATGGTTATGATACCGTAATATATCTGCACATAAGCCCTGAGGACCTTGCTAGAATAAAGGCTAGTAACCTTAGAGGCAATCTGGTTATACTTGGTCATCTTGCAGGAGACTCATTAGGGATGAATAAACTTGCTGATGAATTGATAAAGAGAGGTTTAGAGGTTATAAAGTTAGGTATCATAGAGTAATTAATAATAGAGATGCCTACAGAGTCTAAAACTAGGGAATCATGGGGTTCTTATCTTGGCTTCTTGCTAACTACAATAGGCTCTGCAGTTGGTATAGGGAGTATATGGCGCTTTCCTTACATGGCAAGTATTAATGGCGGAGGGACTTTCCTATTTGTGTATATAATAGTTATATTCACATTTGGACTTGCCTTCATGGTATTAGAACTTGCTGTAGGCATGCATTATAAGACCTCTATAGTATCTACTCTAGCAAGGATAAGGCATAGATTCAAATATCTAGGATTATTCATGATATCAGTAGTAGTTATAATACTAAGTTACTACATGGTAGTACTAGGCTGGATACTCTCTTACCTTAGCATGAGTATAACAGGCTCATATATGGACTTTAATACATTTATAGACACATGGTACTCTTTACTAGCATTCTTTGCTGTAGTTGCTATAAACTACATAGTTGTAAGGAGTGGGATAAAGAAGGGTGTAGAGCGGTTCAACAAGTATGCCATGCTTACTCTATTTGCCCTACTGATACCCTTAACGTTAATAGGTTTAAGTATGGATGATGGTAAGGCTGTAGACTTTTACTTAAAGCCAGATAGTGATAGGATGCTTGAGCCTAATGTATGGGCAGCAGCGTTAGGGCAGGCGTTCTTCTCCCTCTCTATAGGTATGGGCGTACTTGTAACTTATGGTAGTTATCTACAGGATAGTAAGAGGCATCCCCTGTTATCAACATCATTAGTAATAATATTATCTGTCTTAACAGTAGCATTCCTATCTGGGCTGATGGTATTCAGCATGGTATTAGCTAATGACTTACCTCTTGATAAGATACAAGGGGCTGCACTTGTATTCATAGCAATACCTAAGATAATACAGAGCCTAGAGTACTCCTATATAATAGGCATAATGTTCTTCTTACTGTTATTCCTAGCAGGTGTAACATCATCCATATCAATGCTACAGGTACCAGTATCAGCACTTGAGGATGCATTCAATGTAAGCAAGGGTAAGGCGGTGCTTATAATTACAGTAATAGCATCTATACTAGGTATACCATCTGCACTAAGTTATACTCCATTAAGATTAAGCATATCTAACATGCTATTACTTGATGCATTTGATTGGGTATTTGGTACAATAGCATTAGCAGTATCAGCAACACTTATGGCAATAGTATTCTCATGGTTTATAGATAAGGATAAGATAATGGAACAGGTTAATATGAACTCAAGGATAAGGATACCTTTCATTATGCTTTATATAGTAAGAGTATTCCTGCCTATAATGATAATAGCAACGTTAGTAAAGATACTCCTAGGTTGATAATATACTTGTGTTAGACTAAAAATTAAAAGGATGCTATAGTGCTATTATAGTGCATCCTCCATGTTACCACTTGCTACTATTTTAGTACTACTCAACTGGGTTCTGCCTTCCCAGAGGAGTATCCTGCCTTTAAGCCCATCATCCTTATCTAGAGTACCCCATAACAAAAGTTTACCATTCCTGTTTAACCCTTGGTCTATAACTACATTTATGAATACTCTACCATCACTTACCCTTGCTGTACCTCCTTCAAGCATATACGTATTCTCATTTATACTTAAGGACCCTCCCTGTACTATGTAATGGCTCCTTACCCACATGTTAATACTATTTTGCATCTGTGCTATCATACTTTGCATGTTAGGGTTCTGCATACCCATTCCCATACCTTGGTTCATATTCATACCTACCGTCATCTGCATCATCATAGGCATGCCAAACATCATAGTAGGGTCCATCATCATAGCATTCCTAGAGAGCATCATTGTACCCCTAGTGATTATAATCTCTATGCTAACCGTATTACCATTCTTATCCTTTCCATTAACTGTTATAATCTTCACATCATCCTCTATGGTTGGTATGTTGAATGGTGTATTAGGCTGTGTCTGGGCATAAGCATTACTTGCTATAATAGATGATAGTAGCGGTACTACTAAGCTTAATACTAATGGTATCTTCATTATTGTATATTACATAAACTTAATGATATAAACTTAGCTTACATCTGATGCATCCTTCACCAATACCTTGATCACTTTACCTCTAACTATGCTCTTATCCTTCCAGTAATCCCTTGTACCTCTGCTCTTCCTGCCAGACTCATTCTTAACTAGAAATATTACTTTACAGTTTGTACACTCATACGCATGGGTCTTCTCCTTGTTCCTAGCGAATGGATTACTTAGATCTCTTCTGTACCATATCCTCTTTCTACAGAAGAAACAACTTACCATATCTTTTGCTATCTTATTAAAGAGATAAGATATTCTGTCAGTATTAGTTATTAGTGGTGTCAACTCTTGTATAGCAGGTATTTCAAAACCCGAATTATGAGATATCTTGCAGTAAATAATATATTGTTAGCGCCGCCGGTCGGACTCGAACCGACGACCCACTGGTTAACAGCCAGTTGCTCTACCACGCTGAGCTACGGCGGCTTGATTATAGAATAATTGAAATTTATTTAATAATCCTTTCCCTAAGCTTATTATACTCTTACATGCCCTTCTCTTTAGCATATACATAGATGCCATCCAAGAATACCCTAAGATCCTTATCCTTTATCTTAGTTGCATTCTCTATATTTGCTGCTGTCTGAGATACATCCTCTAAGCTTACTCCCTTTACTATAACATCCTCCCCTTCTACAGTAACCTTACAGTCTCCAACTATCTTTGCTACTCTAGGAGCCCTCTCACCTATGAAATTCTCTATATATACTTGCTTATCCTTAACCTTAACTGTTATGGGGAAGTGAGCAAAGACAATCTTTAACTTGTATGTATATCCATGCTGTACACCTTCGATCATGTTCCTTACTATGGATTGTATAGTATTAACTATTGCCTTATGCTGTCTCTTAACCTTCTTAACTATGAAGGGTTTAATAATCAGCGTATTACCATCTATGGATACATCAACCGGTATCTTGCTAAGATCCTTCCTTACAATGCCCTTTGGTCCTTTAACCTCTAACATTCTATCATGTAATCTAACCTCTACACCATTAGGGATATCAACTGTAGCCTCTATAAGCTCGCTCATACTAGTAGACATAGCCTAATAATACACCTCCTACACCCTTGCTCTGAGCCTCATGGTGTGACATTACACCTAATGGTGTTGATACTATAAGTATGCCTCTTGTATATGAGGGTAGATACTGCCTATCATACTCATCATACCCATCCTTGCTTACACTTATCCTTGGGGATATTGCATTACATTTGTTTATCTTTGCTGATAATTTAACTACAACCTTCCCACCTCTACCATCATTGATGTACTGATAATCTTGTATGAAGTTATATGCCTTCATAACATTTAGTACTTGCAAGGCAAGCTTTGATACTGGTGCTATTACACATGAATGCTTCCTCCTCATCTCATTATTATATATGGTTGAGAATGTGTTTGCTATTATGTTTGTAGCTGGCATACTAACCCCTCTTATGAGTACTTCTTAAAACCTATGCTCTTTGCTACCTCCCTGAAGCATTGTCTGCATAGCAAGAGGTCATACTTTTGTATTATTGCTGTGTATTGACCACAGCGTTTGCACCATCTAGAGCCTTTACCATACTTCCTTACCTTCCTACCAGTTAATGCATAGTCCCTAACCTTCATTCTACCACCTCAACATTTAATACATTCTTGAAGAACTCAATAGCCTCTTGCTTTGTTACCCTATGCCACCTACCAATCTTACTCTTCTTTATCTTACGCCTTGCTACCCTATACCCTTTACGCTCTAATGCTATACATACATCCATGCCTATTATACCCAACTCAGGCTTATACTTAACACCAGGTATATCTATATGCTCCCTTATACCAAAGGATACATTACCATAATCATCGAATGATGAGGCACTTATCCTATTGCCCTTTGCTGCAAGTAATCTCTTGAGTATGCTTAAAGCCTTCTCCTTCCTTAAGGTTACTATCACTGCTATAGGCTCACCTCTATGTATACCAAAGTCCCTTATAGTCTTCTTAGCAGCTCTTACAGCAGGTACACTACCTGTTAACTCCTGCAAGATCTTCTTAGCCCTCTCTATAGGCTCTCCTGATTTGCCTACTGCAGAGTTTATAACAACCTTACCTATCCTTATAGATCTCATTGGGTTATCTGTTACTATTGTTTCTTGCTTAGCACTAACCTCAGCCTGCATATTCTCATCACCATTATTAACTTACTCTTATTAATGGTTTACCAGAGACTCCTACTGCTATAACAAGGTTAACTGGTAACTCTACATGCTTATTGTTATTAAGATCCTTAATTGTAACCCTCTTTGGTAATGTAAAGTTACCTTCCTTTACCTCCAATATGCTTCCTAACATACCAACATTAGCACCTCCTGTAACTAATGCTAGTGTGTTATTCTGTAACCTTACTGCATCTATAACCTCTTGCCCTGGTACCTTTATTAGCAATGTATCATGAGTATTTAAATTACTGTTGTTCTGAAGAATATTCCTTCCATCATGTAATGTGTACTGTATCTTATCTCCTTTAACCTTCTGCTTCCTAATTATCTTACATAGCTTTAAACCCTTCTCATCATCAGATACCTCTATTGGTCTCAACTCTACTCCATCCTTAGGTACAAGTCTATATGCTTTCTTAAGCAAAGGTATCTCTATAACATCCATCAAACCTACAGGGAAGTGTACATCATATCTCTTAACTCCATCTATCAATACATTGCCTTGCTTAACAACCTTCTCTACTTCACGCATCGTTGGTGCTATATTAAATATATCCCTTAGTAGTATGCCTAATGGGTAACATCTAGCAATAGGATGCGTTGCTGGTATAGGTTTAAGGGCAAATCTATAATCCTTCCTAGGTATCTCCCAGAATGCTGGTGCAAGTTGCCTTTTAAGCCTATTCGAGCCCCCTTTCTTACCCATATCTACTTACCTCTTGTTAGTATAGACTCCCTTAATTTATCTTCCGTATTTAATGCTATGATCATAACCTTAGATGCATGTATCTTCACAGGTACCTTATCCCCTCTAACCTTCTCTCTCTGCAGCCCTTCTATCTCTATTCTAGCAGTATCTGTATGTACTTTAAGGACTTTACCTTCTATGCCTTTGTACTCGCCACGCATAACCCTTACTGTATCACCTTCCCTAACCCTTGCACTCCTCCTCTTGTACTTTGCTCTTAACTCATCTGATAATGTTGCAGATACATACTTGCTCCTTCTATGCAAGGGTGCAGAGTATATCTGCTTTAACCTAACCTTAGAGGCCTTCATACTTGTAATTCACCATTCATATTATATTATCATTGGTGCCAAGTTTGCTATCCTTGGCCAACGCTCAGCAGCCTCTGCTGCAACAGGACCCTTTATATCTGTACCCTTAACATCACCCTCTGGTGTTATAAGTATTGCAGCATTATCCTCAAATGCTATCCTTAAACCATTGGGCCTCCTTATAGGATACTTCTGCCTTATTATAACAGCATTGAATATCTGCTTCCTTAACTCTGGAGGTCCCTTCTTAACTACTACAGTAACAAGATCGCCTACAGATGCAGCAGGGTACCTTGATAACCTCCCCTTGTACTTGTTCACTTGTATTACTTGTACTATCTTTGCACCTGTGTTATCTGCACATACTAGATTAGTATAAACTGGTATAGCCCTAGTTATATGAGGTTTGAACTCTTCTACTCCTTTAGCAGATACAGCCCTACTCTTTCCTGCCATGCTTTACCACCTCAAGTACACAGAATGAGATAGTCTTACTCAGGGGTCTACACTCTCCTATGGTTACCTCATCTCCCTCATTAACATCTATACACTCTGGCAAGTAAGCATGTAGCTTACTCCTCCTCCTCTCATACCTCTTATATTTAGGAACATAATGCTGATAATGCCTCTCTATAACTACCATCTTCTTTGCCTTTCTACTTATAACCGTCCCTGTAAATAGCTTACCCCTTATCCTTAATGCTCCATGGTAAGGACATTTAGTATCATTACATACCTTACTTGGATAATTAACATCTATACCAATGTTCCTAGCACTCATACTTACTCACCCTCTCAATCCTATCCTCTGGTCTACCAATTAAATCATTCCCTTTTACTATGCATGTAGAGCCATCAGGCAATATAAATGATAGTGTAACTGATCTCTTTGGTACCATCTTTACCCTTTTATAGTTACCATTAACAGCAATATATAGCATGTTCTTACTCTCAAATACAACCTTCCCGCTTAAACCATTTAAAGTAGCATTGTTACTCTCAACTACACTAGCATGCAAGCCTATGAGTTCATGCACATAGATGTTCTTTGGTGTTATCTTCATACTCTAGCACCCAGTTAACTAGTTCATCTCTTAGTACGCTTTCTTTCATTAATTATTGTGAGTATCCTTGCTATATCCCTCCTCATATACTTCATCCTTCCACTCTCCTTCTTTATAGTACCTTTTGATCTCTCAACCTGTGCATGTGCAAGTTCTGATCTTAACTCAGATAGCTTTGCATTTAACTCATCATCACTCATTTCTCTTAGATCCTTCATCTTAAGCCTTGACATAGTACTATATCACCTACCTACATACCTATCTTGCATTAACTTCATCAGTAAGAGTTGTTGTATTATCACCTTCCTTCTCCTCCTCACTCAATTCCTTACTACTATCTTTTATCTCAAACTCTGGGGGCAAGGCATCCTTATAGGCTATCTTTATCTTTATGCCGTATAATCCCATCTTAAGGAGTACATGTGTTACAGCCTCCTTAACAGCCTTCTCAGCAGGCTCTCCACTCTTTGGTAATATACCAGCTGTATACTTCTCAAACGAGGCTCTCTCGCTCCTTAACTTACCAGATATTACTACCTCAGCCCCCATAGCACCTGCATTCATTATGGTGTTTAAAGCCCATAATGCTGCCCTCCTAAATGCTGTACCCTTAACTATCATCTGTGCAACTCTATTTGCTATTATCCTTGGGTTCAACTCTGGTACCTCTATCTCTAAAACAGAGATCTGAGGATTATCTAAACCAAACTCCTTCTCTAACTTCTCAGTTAACTCTTTTATCCCAAATCCCCTTCTACCTATAACTAATCCTGGTCTTGTAACATATACTGTAACCCTAGTGCCTAGAGGGGTACTTTGTATCTCAGCACCACCATAACCAGCATGTGCAAGCTCCTTCTCTAAGAACTCATCAAGCTCAGCATTTCTAAAGAAGTTCCTCATTATTGTCTTTGTTGGAGAGATGGTCTGTTCCTTTGTCTTACCCTTTGCACTCATTACCTCTCACTCCCAACTACCTCTACATGTGTTAATGTATTGAATCTAGCACTACTCCTACCAAATGCTCTAGGCTGAAACTTCTTTATCTTTACACCTGGGTAAGCATTTGCATGTATTATAACTACCCTATCAAGGTCCATACCTTTATACTCACTGTTAGCCTCTAGATTATTAAGTAATTTAAGTATCTCGCTTGCTGCCTTCACAGGGTATCTGCCTGCAGGGAAGCTGTTCTTCAACTCTGATCTATGTCCTACCTTCGTATGGTAACTCCTGAATGGCACTGGTTGCTCCTTAGCAACTACCCTCTCAAGGTACTCCTTAGCCTTCTCTAACTTCATTCCTTTTATAGCCCTACATATCTCTATAGCATGCTTATGAGAGATATCAACCTCCCTTATACTTGCTCTAACATGCTTACTCTTATCGTACTTGTTAAACGAGTAACCAAACTCTGGCATATGGACCACCATTACATGCTTACTTCAATGGTACATATAGGCTTGATTTTGATGCTCCTATACCAGGGGTACCATGCTTAACTGGTTTGTTGGTTATAGCATACTCACCTAAGTAATGACCTATCATCTCAGGTTTTATCTCAACTGGTACAAACTCCTTGCCATTCTTAACATGTATGGTTAAACCAACCATAATAGGAAGGATAGGCATATCACGTAGATCTGTCTTTATAGGTTTAGAGTTATTATCTGGATTACTTAATCTAGCCCTAATATCCCTAAGTAACTTAAGCCTCTCCTCACCTAAACCTCTCCTTAGACTCCTTCTTATCCTAGATGGTAGGATACTTACTAACTCCTCTATACTCATAGATTGTAACTCTTGTAGTGTCCTACCCCTATACTTGAACTCCTTTACCATATCTGCATGAATATATGCATACCTTATTAAACCTAACGTACACAATGCTTTGTTGCAAAATTGGTCCTTACTTCCAGTAGTATTTAGTATGTTGATATGCTTATACACTTCTCCATGCTGTAAGGATGTTGTATGTTAGGCATTTGGTCTTCATCTCTTGTATGATATGGATTGGATGTATGGCTCTTATGAACTCTCCTAGTGTTCTTTTCATAGTTGAGTTACATCTCTCAGCTATCCATCTTAATCCATATCTTACATTATCCTTCCATTCTTCTTTGATAGAGATGCTCTTACTACCTTTGCTCTAAGATAAGAGCCTCTTGTATTACTTGAAGAGTCCCTTCTTGGTTTTATGGTTGCATAAGCATTCAACGAGTAGATTGAAGTCTGCTCTAGAGTCGTATGCTGTATCAGCATAGACCTTAGTTAGTTACTGTACCTCTCTTTCTCTGCTGCTTTCTCTACAAGAGGCTTGAACTCTTTATTTAGAGTCACCTACTGACTCATCAGTTACTTCTAGGCTTACAATCTTCTTTCTTAGACTTGATATCAACTGCTATATGGAGTTTTATTTATTTATTTATTTATGTATCCCTTCCTCTTCTTCCACTTCTCTCTTATTCAATCTACTCTGTTTGATACCTTGTACCCTGTACCCTGTACTATCTATCGCTAACTCATAGACTCTGCTTGATGCATCTATATCCACTGGTATGGTGAGCTTCCTTATCCTCCTATTCAATGTTGAGTAATCAGGTACATCTATGCTCCATATAGAGAGCATCCTAGCAAGACCTTCTATCTGTCTACGGTATGGTAGTTTATAGTATGAGCGTATTAAAGCTAGAAGAAAGGATGATCAGGCTGTTAGGTTAGGTTAGGGTAAGGAGGTCTGCCAACAACACCTTTACCTTTAATACCAAACCTCTTGAGAGAATCGAGAACCTTCCTACTGAATAAGAAGTTCACCGCTCTGACTAAAGCATCATTAATTATAACTCGACCAATCTCTAGATATACATCATAACTCAAGGCAAAAGCAGATAGATAACCGGTTATGACAAGTATACTAGACAATCAAGTCAATTTTGCAACAAAGCAATAAAAACCATATGATTATAAATATGTGATTAATAATTGGAAGAGTTAATGCTGTTATTACCTCATTTAGTATAAGTCGAGCAGGTCTATTATAGCCTGTGTCATCTTTAGGCTTCATATATTATCTAAGAGCTACTTTTGAATATGCTTGCTTAAGTAGGTTAACCGCATATTTTATCTTATCAGAGCTGGAGATATTAAATACGAGTGGATGTACTTTATACCAAGTTCCTGTTGAAGGCGAAGGTCTAGTCCACTTTAATGGATCGTCGATTGAACTTTCATCACATGAAATAAAGACTCTGATTTTATTTCTACTAGGGTTAAGTGAAGCGAAGGCACTCCCATTTGTCTTAAGCCTTATCCAATACTTAGATTCGGTCACTGTTACTCCACCAAAGCTCTTTGCTTCTTTTATTAACGTATCTAAGAGCGTGCGAATATTTTGATTTAACTCCCCCCACTTGACCATTATTATCACCTCAAATCATAGTGTTCTGTTCAAGGCTTTTGTTCTCTGTTATAGTGGGTCTCACTGACTCAGATCCTTCAGATATCCATCTTTCGGTTTGTTCTAATGGTCGCTTTTCGCTTGTGCGGTATGTCTCAATATCTAGTACTACTATACTCATAATCTAATTACTGATCTTCGAGTATTTAAGTATTATGGAAAATATATTCCTAAAATTTATTCAATAGAAATATATAGGTAAAAGTTCAATTGATATTAGACTATGGGGGTTGTTGAAAGAACGAGACCTCTGCTAAAGAAAGTACTACAGACCTTT
>Ga0072500_131613_pt1 | contig 16561 bp, 15 predicted proteins | sample GBScelen77Swater_FD_63803 | JGI IMG/M metagenome (GOLD analysis project Ga0072500, IMG submission 63803) | Hot spring microbial communities from Great Boiling Spring, Nevada - cellulolytic enrichment S 77C v2 (version 2) | ecosystem: Environmental > Aquatic > Thermal springs > Hot (42-90C) ...
AGGTGAGGTTGGAGATTGTGGATGTTTTGGGAGGTTGGTTGGGGGCAGGAATGACCTTTTTCATTTGTTTTTGAATTTGGCTTTAATTTCTGGTTTAATTTTTGTAAAGTTAAAAACAAAGGGAGGAAGGTAAAATGAAGCATTTAATGGTTATGGGGCTTATATTGCTCTTAGTTTTATCTTTATATTTTGCTTTGTGGGGAATATTTGCTAGTGATGTGTTAGCTGAAGGAGGAACTTGCTGTAATGATCCAAACGCCACATGTTATATAAATTTTGGTCATGTCATTATAATTCAACCGGGCGCATATTATAGCCCTTCATCGTGTCAACCCCAGTGATTTTTTCTGTGGGTGTGCATTAAGCGTGCTCAAATTTTAACAAAATGAGAGAATTATTTATTTTATGTTTAAAAGAAAAAGATTTTTGGTTTTTGGGTTTATATTTTTGTGTTTAATGTTTGTTGGTCTTTATTTTTTGATTGATAATTATATGAAAATGAGATTTTTCAAAGGGCAGATTTTACTTGGCGAAGTTGTGATACAGGATGATTCGTTAGGAGAAGTTGAGGGCATAATTTGCCTTGGGCGTTATCTTATACTGAATGATAGAAAACCTCTTGGTAGTAGAGGGAAAATTCAAGTTTATGATAGGGGTAATTATAATTTGGTTGCTTCAATTGGTAAAGAGGGTTCTGGTCCTGGAGAGATTAGAAGTGCTGTAGCTTTAAATTATATCCCAGGTGATGAATTCAGATTTAGTATTTTTGATGTGTCATTGAATCGCCTGACAATTTATTCCTTAATAGACGGTATGTGTAAGGTTGATAAGGTAATATCATTTGAAGGAGCTGGAAATTATTATGCTCATGTTATCAATGATTCTATTATTGGAGTGCTTGATTTTTTAAGCGATGGTCGTGTTAGCTTATATAATTTTTCTGGAAAGAAAAAGGAAACATTTGGCGAACTGCTTCCTGGAAGAAAGAGTGGGGTTCCTCTGGATATACATAAGGCAGCTATGCAAGGTAAATTAAAAGTAAGCCCAAATAGTTTATATTGTATTTTAAACGCAACATTTTCTGATTTTATTGATGTATATAAGGATAAAAAGTTGGAAAAAAGATTTCATGGTCCTTTGAAGGTTTTACCGCGATATAAAGTTGAATCTTTGCAAGGGTTTCCTGTGATGGCTTTAGACACGAAACGAGCAATCCGAGGTTATATAGACATATTTGTTACAAATGATTATATTTATGCGTTATACTCTGGAACACCTTTTAAAAGACATAGTGGGGGTAAGTTAATTCATATTTATAGTATTGATGGAAGATTTGTTAAGACATATTTACTTGATCGTGAAGTTTTTGGGATAACTTTGGATCCAAATACGGGAGAAATTTTTGGAATTGATAAATCGCTGACCAAAATAATAAGGTTTAAAGTTTCTGCTTTTAAGCGATAGAGTTAATTCAACGCTTTTGGGTTTCCTTGAAAAGAATGGTTATGATAAATCCATATTGTTTAAACTTGACACGATAAAATTTAGGCTTCCGCCAAAAGTTGATGTGTTATCTTTATTTGTCGATGGAGGAAGGATTATTTATACTTATGCTTTAAATTCAAATAGTTATAAGAATTTGGATTTATTTTATCGTAAAATTTTGCGATATGTTAATGATGAGAACTCGTTGCGTTAAGGAATAGTTGTGAGGTTTAAGGTTTTAATTTTGTTGCTTTTTTTCTTTGCTTGTTCAGTTAAGGAGGATAAATCTACTGGTAAAGCTTTGGAGCCGGATATTTCATCTTCACCGAGTTGGATGGAGTTAAATGTGAGGGGATCACGCCTTGACTTTCAAGTTGTTGATAGATTTTTAAAGGCGAAGGGTTTACCGGGTAGATTTGAGATAAGTTTAATCACAAGTGAAAGTGAGGGTAAAGAGAGGGTTAGAAGGGTGGAGGAGATTTTATCTGGTGAAGATGTTATGGATGATGTTGTCAGATTCTTTTTATATAACACGATCGCTGACATTTATTTGCGTTTGTCAATTTATAGTCCTAAACCCGAGTATTTTGCTCAAGCCGAAAGATACGCAAAGTATGTGATTGATAAGTATGGTGATGACGAAAGGTTCAGGGGTTATATTTGTGTTACTTGGGATAATCTCGCATATGTAATAGTTTAACTGAAAGATTTGACGAGGCGTTAAAGATTTGGGAGGATTTGATTGATAGATACAGTGACATAGTTGAAAGTCCTGATTATAGGAATTGGTTTGGGGTTCAATGTTTGTTTTCAGTTTCTGGCGCGCTTAACAGGATATGTGGTGATAATTTTAATGATAAGTTATATGATAAGGCGGTTTCTTTTTTGGGGGATTTCAACGGTAAGAAATGATGAGGTTGGTCTTTTTGCGGATATGTTGTTATATGAATATTATTTCAAATTGGGCAAGCGGGATTTAGCTGAGGGAAAGTTTAAGATAGTTGAGACAAAGATTGCCAATTATAACAATCCGAGCATATATAATTTTTGGAAAGGATTGCAGAATAGTATCAAGAGATGGGAGAATTTGAAGAAAGGGATATAGGACTTGATAAAGAAAATTTTCATATATTTTTTCGTTTTTTGAGTTTGTTTTAGGCTTGATGCTTTTGTTTGGAATTGTGGATGTTTTGGAAGGTTGGTTGGGGGTAGAAATGATGTTTTACATTTATTTTTGAATTTTGCTTTGATTTCTTGTTTAATTTTTATAAAACTAAAAACAAAAGGAGAAAAGTAAAATGAAGAAGGTTATTTTTCCATTTTTGATGCTTTTGTTTTTTGCTTTACTCTATTCACAGACAAAGGATGATGATCCCGGAAAACTTTCTCCAATACCAACATTTTATAAAGGTAGGTGGATAGAAATGGGGGTGAGATTAGTACCACGGCTTTGTAATTGGGTTGAGATTACCTTTGGTTTTCCATCGCTTATCCAGATTAGAACAAGATATACTTTTGACCGTTATATTAGCTGGGAATGCGGTTTTGAAGGGCTTGAGTGCATGCTTCGGGCGAAGCGAGAAACAATAGAACATGGAAGATGCGATTAAAAAGAAAAGGGTTAAATGATGATGAAAAGTAAAAAAGCGGTTATTTTTATATTATTGATTTTTCTGTTCTTTTTGTTTGCTCTATCTCGCCTTTTCAATTTTCATTTCATCGTTAGCTTCGGTGGTGAGCAAGATAAAAATGTTAAATTAAGCGAAGTTGTTAAGTTTGTAAAATCAATAAGGATTAAAAACAACGGCAAAGATTTCTTGGATTATGATATCGTTCAAAGTATTGCTTATATTGATAGTTTTTTGGTTATATGCAATAGATCGCAGGGGAAAATATGGGTATTAGATAGTTCGGGTAATGTTTTAAGGATATTTGGTGGAGTAGGGTCTGGACCTGGCGAATTTAAAGCGATTCAAGGATTTGATTTATCAAAGGATGGTCTGATTTATATTTATGATCATATAAACGCGAGATTTACAGTTTATAATTTGAGGGGGGAGTTGGTAAAAGTTTTTCAATTTTCTGAACCCGGCTTGATAATTAAGCATATTGCAGTTGATGATTCTGGAAGGATATTTGTCCATCATCCGCCTTCGGCAAGACATGAGTATTCTGGTTTTCTAACTTTGATTTATGATGATGGTAAAGTTAAAGAAACATATACTGAGGATATTGATTGGGGATATCAAAGCTACTTTTATAGAGGTTTCCTAGGGGGTGATTTGATAATTTCGTCGGGTTATGTAGTTGAGGCAAACGATTTTACTGGCGTGACCTTGCATAAGGTAGATTCAAAGGAGAAAATTAATTTTGAGAAACCTAAGGGATTATGGAGTGAGATCAAGAGATTAAGGACTTATTCTGTTGATACCTTGGAAAAGGCGTATGATGCTAGATTATGGGGGCTGATTGAACACTCTGGTGTGGTTATGGTTCATTATTACAGTTCTAAGAAGAAGATGCCTAAGGGAAGTTATGGATATTTTCTTTTATACAACCTTGATGGTCGTTACCTTGGTGAGGTTGTTGTTGATTTGCCTGTGATTATGCACAGGGGAGATTTGAGGTATTTGGTAGTAATTGAACCCAACATACAAGATTCCAAATTGGATGAAAAGGTGCCATATGTTTTTAATATCTATGAGTGGGATTTGGCAAAGTTGGGTGTTGCTGTGGCGACTTTAAGGAGGTAGATTTCAGGGTTGGGTTATATATGTGAGCGGTGGTTAATTCTATTAAGTAGATTTTTGTTTTTGAATCCCATGGTATTTAAATTTTTGCAAGGTTTGGAAATTAAAGTTTAGCTTTGAAATGGGTGTAATTTTAAGTTTTCCAGCGGGTAGAAAAGTTTTTGATGTGCGAGAGGAGATAAAGAGTAGGATAGAGCGTGGGGAGTTTAAGAGTTTTATTTATATTGTGCCGACAAGGAGGAAGATAAGGGAGTTGCAAAGGGAATTTTTAAGTTATGCGCCAGGGAACATTGCTCCTGAATTAAACCTTTTTACGCTTGAATTATTCGCAAGGAAATTGTATTTCAGTTCGGGTGTTGAAAAGCCTAAGCGTCTTATATCGGAGACAATTCAAGGGCTTGTTTTTCAAATGGTAATAGATAGTGTGATTGAGCAACTTGAATATTTTAAACCACCTGGGACAGGAAATGAGCTTCCAAAAGGAACAGTGAATAAGTTGATTGATACGATAGTTGGATTAAAAGAGGATGGGATTTATCCAAAGGATTTGTTGGAACAAATTGACAATGTTCGGAGAGGGGAAGATAGGGTAAAGCTTAAAGACATCGCTTTGATATATGAAAAATATGAGGGTCTTTTGCTTAGCAATTCGTTTGTAGATGTGCCGGGGATTTTCAAAGAATTGAACAATATCTTGACGATTGAAAATGCGAATTTAATTTTTAGGAATGCTTTTTTTGAAGTTGATTCGGTTTTCATTGATGGTTTTTCCGTTTTTCGCCTTCCGGAGATAAACTTGATAAAGATGCTCACAAAGGTTGATGGTTTAAGGATTGTGATTTTGTTTGATTATTTTGAGAAAAACAATAATCTTTTCGGTCATCTTGACGAATGTTATAATAAATTTCTTGATGCTGGTTTTGAAAAGCTTGAGGTAAAGCCGAAGACGGAAAATGATAAATTCGCAAAGTATTTAAACAAGTATCTTTTCAATTATATTGGTTTGAAGTTTGATAAGTATAATGCGAAGGATTTTGTCACCTTAATTGAAGCCAAGGACAGGGTAGATGAGGTGAAGACGATAGCTCGTTTGATTAAGAGCATAGTCAATGAAAGGTCCGATATTGATTTAAGCAAAATTTGTGTTGCGACTTACCGACCTGAAAAATATACGAATCTTTTCAGGGAGATTTTTCCTATTTATGGGATTCCAGCAAATATAACTGATAGGTTTTATCTTGAAAGGTCGCCTTTAGTTTCCGCGATAATTTCTCTTCTTGATATACCTGCAAATGATTACGCGATAGGTGGGATTGTTAAGGTTTTGATGAGCTCATATTTTGATTTTTGTGCTGGGACGGGGCGTGAGCTCAAGCCAGATAACATTTATTCTGCATCAAAGGAATTGAAGATAAAAAGCGGTCGTGAGTTTTGGAAGGAACGAGTTGAGAGGAGAATTGATTTTATAAAGGCGAAACTTGATGTGACAAGCGACGAAGATGAATATAACCAGCTCGTGCGCGAGTTAAATCTATTTAATGAAGCACTTCTTGATTTTGAGGGGCTTATGAAAATAGTGGATAAATTTTCCGCCGAGATGATGACACCTTCTGAATTTAAGGAGAGGTTGAGGGAAGTTTTGAGATTGTTAAGGGTTGAGGAGCAAATTTTGAAATTTCCGAGAAGTGTGGCTGTACACGATGAAATTGAAAGGGATGCGCGGGCTTATCAGAAGTTTATTGAAGTCGTTGATGAAGTCCTTGAGGTTTTTGAATTCAATATGAAAAGACGGGAAAGGTACAAGTTTAATTTTTATGTTGACTTGATAAAGAAGGCAATTTCAAGGGTAAGATACAATATAAGGCAAAAGTATGGTTATGGCGTTTATGTGACGGCACTTGAAGAGACAAGAGGTTTGAATTTTGATGTTATGATAATTGCTGGGCTTGTTGATACGGAGTTTCCATCTGTGTATGAGCCAGAGGTATTTTTAAGTGAAGAGCTTAGAAAAACGGAGTGGAGGCATAAGCTTGACGAGCGTTATCTTTTCTATCAGGGTGTTGTAAATTTCAAAACGCATCTTTATTTGACTTATCCGAGGACGGACGGGGAGAACGAACTCGTTAGGTCAAGGTTTATTGACTCTCTTGAACAGGTTGTTGAATTTGAAAAGGTGTCGTCGGATGATTTTGACCGTGGGATTTTTTCAATGCTTGAACTTTATGATAAGTTTGGCAGGTTTTTGAAGTTTGAACTTGGTGAAAGGGGATTTGATTTTGTTGTTGAGAAGTTTCCAAAGCTTGTCGCTGATTATGGAGATAAGATGAGATATATTTTTGATATTTCAAGGGTTAACATAAGCAGAAGCAATTCGCATGATGAAAATTATGCTGAATATAAAGGGATAATTAAAGCAGATTATTATGATGAGAAGATAAAACTTGGGGAACACGAGGAAAGGATTTTTTCAATATCACAGCTTGAGACATATGGTAAGTGTCCTTTCAGATATTTCTCTGAGAGGGTTTTGAATTTGCGAACATTTGAGGAGATAGAGGATCTTTTGACGCCGATTGAAAGAGGTATTTTATATCACGAGGTGCTTTATAAGTTTTACAATAGTTGGGTTGAGCTTGGTTTAAGTATTGCGGAAAATGTTGACAAGGCGAAGGAGTTGATAGTTGAAATTGCTCTTGAAAAGGCGAGCGAATTTGAGATAAACCATCCGCTTTGGGAGGTTGAGGTTGATGAGCTGGTTGAAAATATGAAGAAGTTTATCGATCTGGAGGCAAGTTCTATAGAATATAGGGAATATAAGCCGATTTATTTTGAGGTTGCTTTCGGACCCAAGATCGGAAGTAGAGCGGAGGTAGATGTCAATCTTTCAACGGATAAGCCAATTCAAATAGGGAGGGTGAAAATTCAGGGGAAAATTGATAGGATTGATGTGAAAGAGAATAAGTTTTTGATTTATGATTATAAGACGGGAAGATATGTTCCGACTTTGGATGATTTGGATAGGGGGATACATCTTCAGATTCCGATTTACATTAAAGTTGCTGAGGAAATTTTCAAAGACAGGGGTTATGAGATGGAGGGTGTTGGAGGGGTTAATTATATAGTTCGCGGTGATGTAAGGATTGGGAGAGTTTTGCAGAAGGGGGAAGGGAGGAGAAGCAAAAAAATTTTGGATGAGGAGGAGTATAAGAAAAAGATTGACTTGGCTGTTGAAAAAGTTAATGTTTATGTTGATGGGATTGTTAATGGTAAATTTGGTTTGACATCGCATGATGATAAAATTAGTAAAATTTGTTGGGGTTGTCCTTTCATTGAAATTTGTCGTATAAGTGAGGTTAAATTTGGAATTCAAATAAGAAATTGGGGTTGAGATATGAAAAGTCGGGTCATTTTTGATATTGAGACATCAGGATTTCCAATTGAGGATTTTGATGAGGCACAGTATGAGTATTTGATGAAGTTTGTTGAGGAGGAGGAAACGGAGGAAAGAAGGGAAAGGGAGAGGGCAAAGGTAATAGAGAGATTAAATCTCTATCCGTTGACGGCGCAAGTTGTGGCGATAGGGATGTTGAATGTGGATTCATCGCAAGGGGTTGTGCTTTATCAATCTGACGAGGTTGAAACTTGGGAGATTGAGATTGAGAAGATATTGAACATCTATGCTTCTGAGAACTCAAGAAAGGATAAGGTGAAGGTGAAATTTATTCCTGGAACGGAGAAGGAGATAATTGAAAGGTTTTGGGAGTATATTTCAAGGTTTGAGATTTTTATAACTTTTAACGGGAGAGGTTTTGATTGTCCATTTTTGATGTTGAGGTCTGCGATACTTGGTATAAAGCCGAGTCGTGATTTGATGGAATATAACAGGTTGAGGCGAGAGCCACATATTGATTTGCTTGATGAGTTTACATTTTTTGGGATGATGAGGAAGTTTTCACTTGATTTTTATTGCAAGGTTTTCGGGATAGAAAGTCCAAAGTCGCACGGGATAACTGGGCATGATATAAATAGACTTTTCAGCGAGGGCAAGTTCAGGGATATAGCGCAGTATTGTATGTATGATTTGATAGCCGAGGCGGAGTTATTTTTTAGGTGGGAACAATTTTTGAATCCAAGAAATATAGCGAATGAAAGGGGATTATGAACTTAACGCGAAATCAGGAAAAGGTTTTAGCGTCGCAGAAACATTTATCCATTACTGCGAATGCTGGTTCGGGGAAGACGACGGTTTTGATTGAGAAATATATTCGTGTTCTTGATGATATAGTCAAAGGGTTTTCGCTTGAGAAAATAGCGGATGCGGTTAAAAGTGTTGTTGTGATCACTTTTACTGAGAAAGCAGCAAGCGAGTTGAAAGAGAGGGTGACTTTGGCAATTGAGCGTAGGATTGAAAACGCAAGAGCTGAAAGGAGATGGACAGAGCTAAAAAAGCTTGAAGAGGTAAGGGATGCGATGCCTTCTGCTATAGTTGGGACAATTCATTCTTTCTGTGCGAGGATTTTGCGCGAGTTTGCCGTCACCGCTGGGGTTGATGCTAACTTTGAGATACTTGAAGGGGCTGAAAGAAATCAAGCGATAGGTTTAATCATTGAAAGGAAAATCAAGGATGTTTTCAAAAGAGAGGACGAAAAGGCGAAGAAACTTTTTGAGATAGTTAAAAAGCTCAAAATAGGCGCTTTTTATTCTTTGGTTGAAGATATGATCTCGTCGCGCGAGATAATTGAGAAGATAAAACGGGATATTTATTCAAAAGGTGATGATGAGATAATTTCATACTGGCGGAGCAAAATTTTCAAATATGTTGAAGATGTTTTTAAGGGGAGTCAAATGGTTAAAGTCTTGAGGGGGCTTGTGGGTCATATATTCGCTGGAGATGAAAAGGCGATAATTGCTGGTCAATTTGAAAGTTCGCTTCAAAGTGGTGATGTCAGCGGGGCTTATAGATATTTTTGCAAATTTATGGATGATATTTTCACTGCTAAGGGTGAAGTTTTAAGCAAGCTTAAAAAGGAGATTGAGAGAAAACCTGGACAAGTTCAAAGGCAAATTTATAAGGAGATTGAGCTTGTCAGGAAAGTTTTTTGGGATATAAAGGATTTGAAACTTGATACATTTGATTCGTATTTAGATGATCACAGGCAATATGTTGAGTATGCTCGTTTGTTGCTTTTGCTTTATGATGAGATTAACGATGAGTATGAGAATTTTAAAATTATGAACGGTTACCTTGATTTTGAGGATTTACAGTTGAAGGTCAGCAAGCTCCTTGATGTCCCAGAGGTTCAAGATGAGCTTGCGCGAAGGTTTAGGTATATTATGATTGATGAGTATCAAGATACGAATTATTTACAGTATGAGATTGTTAAAAAGTTGATAGGTGATTTTTCGGGTAAGACGAGACTTTTCGTCGTGGGTGATGAGAAACAAAGTATATACGGTTTTAGGGGTTCAAATGTTGAGGTATTTGACATCACGGCGAACGAGATTTGTTTGAGTGGCGATGGTGAAAAGATAATGCTTGATGAAAGTTTTCGTCTTTTGAGGGGGATAGCTGGTTTTGTCAATGTCGTTTTTGAGAAAATTATGGGTGAAAGGATAAGCATATATGAGGTCTCATATAGCCCGATCGTTGTCGGCAGGGATATAGATGATGACGGCAGAGTTGAGATTCTATTGGTTAAGGATGAGGACGAGAAAGGGGATGAAGAGCGACTTAAAGAAGCGAGGTTCGTCGCAAAAAGGATTCTCGCATTGCTTCAAGATGAAAGTGCTTATGTTTATAAAGATGGTGTGAAACAAGGGATAAAGCCGAGGGATATTGCTGTTTTGATAAGGAATAGGAACATTTTGAAACCGATTGAGAGTGCTTTTATTGAGCTTGGCATACCTTACATTGTTTCAAGCGGGATTGGTTTTTATCAAACGCAGGAGATTTACGATTTTATAAATTATTTGAAGTTCCTTGTTAACACTAATGATGATGTTGCTTTGGTTGGGATTTTGCGATCGCCATTTTTTGGGATAAGCGATATTGAAATTTTTAGGATTTCGGTTTATGGTAGAGGTGAAAGTTTTTGGGATAAGGTGAGAAGTTTCGCTACCCGAGTTGATGACCCGTTGCCGTCCGAGGGACTTAAAAGGGCGGTAAATTTGCTTGAGGAAGATTTAAAAGTTGCAAATAAAGTGTCAATCCCGTCTTTAATCCAAAGGATAATTTTGAATACATCTTACAATGGTTCTGTCCTTCCCATGAGGCGCGGGGAACAGATAGTCGCAAATGTTCAAAAGCTCATTGAAGTTGCACGTGGGTTTGAATCAAGGGGTTTAAATAATCTTTATGATTTCGTTGAACAGTTAAGAGTTCTTTCCGGGGAATATTTTCGTGAGGGTCAGGCGAGTGTTGAGCCTGGAATTGATGCGGTTCAGATAATGACGATCCACGCTGCTAAAGGGCTTGAGTTTCCAGTTGTCGTTTTGCCTTTCCTCGGGGAAGAGGTCAAGAAAAAGAAAGGAAGGAATTTTAACTTTGATGTGGATTATGGGATTGGTTTTAATTATGAAGAGGTGAAAGATTTGCCGATAAGCGTTGTCCATCGCTTAATCAGGGAACATAAAGAAATTGCTGAAGAGAAAAGAGTTCTTTATGTGGGGATGACAAGGGCGAGGGATATTTTGATTCTTTCTGGGGTTTATGGTGAAGGGAATAAAGAAACATACTTGAATTGGATTTTGAATGCACTTGACATAAAAGGTAAAGAGGATATAATCAATGATTTTGAAGTTAAGACGAAATTGATGTTTAAAGGTGGGGTTGAACTGCAGGATTATAGCGTGAAGGTTAAAATTTTTAGACATGGGCGCGATTTTGTTGAGGATGTTGTTTATTCTCCAGAGGTTAAGATTGATGTTGGGATTGATGAGGGGAAAATCTTTATAAAACCGCTTGAATCAAAACCGTATGGTGAATTTTTCAGTGCAACGCAACTTCAAACTTTTGCTCTTTGTCCGATGAAGTTTTATTTAAAGTTCCGGCTCGGTTTGCCTGAACCAAAGCGAGAATTTGTCTTTGATGAGGAGTTTGAAGATATAACAGCACCGCCTTATGAGGACGACTTTAAAGATGAGATAGTTGGAACTGTTAAGGGTAGAATCGTGCATCAAGTGCTTGAGAAATTAAAAGTTGGGATTGATGACGATAGATTGATTGAATTGGTGCGTTCGGTTATATATCAGAATGGAATTTCAAGTGAGAAGAAATCAAAAGTGCTTGAGGAGTTCGTCTTTGATGAGGTTAAAAGGGTCTTGAGTTCAGATTTTGGGCGAAGGATTTTCTCTGCAGACGAACATCACAGTGAGTATGGGATAAGCATGAAGTTTGGTGATAGTTATCTTATGGGTCGAATTGATAGGTTGTATAAAGTTGACGGTCAATGGGAGATAGTTGATTTTAAGACGGATGATGTGAGCGTTGAGGAGATTCAGAGGAAGCGTGTTGAGTATGAGGTTCAACTTGGAGTTTATGCTTATCTTCTCAGTAGAATTTATCCGCATCAGAAAAGTTTTCGCTCTTATATTTTGTTCACGAAATTTCCTGATTTACCAATTGAGGTTTTGCACACTTATGAGACGCTTGAAGAGTTTAAGGTTAAGATTGAGGATATGATTTCGCAGATAAAGAGAATAGACCTTGATGTGCGTTCTTCAATATCGTCTGATTTCAAGGAGCATTGCAAGATATGTGGCTATTTTGTAAATGGAAGGTGTATCGGTAGGGAGCTATGACCTATCTTTTGTTGATTTATCTTTCTGAAAACAGGCGGATAAAAGTTGGGCGACTTGGGTTGATTGATTTTTTCGCTGGCTTTTATGTTTATGTTGGTTCTGCAAAGTTTGGGGTTGATAGAAGAGTTAAGAGGCATTTAAGTCGGGAGAAAAAGTTATTTTGGCACATTGATTATCTTTTATCTGTAGATGGTTGTGATGTGATAAATGTTTTTTCTACTGATGCTGAGATTGAGCATAGAGTTGTAAAAAATTTTTTGGATGCTGGATTTAGAGTTGTGCGGGGTTTTGGTAGTTCTGATTGTGATTGTTTGGGTCATTTGTTTTATGTTGAGGATATGAAGAAGTTTGAGGATGTAGTTTCAAGGGATTTTGTTGTGTTTTTGTGAAATTTTTGAGAAATTAGAAAAAAGTAATGAGGTGATTATGACAACTGAGGAAATAGAGAAGGAGCTTGAGGAGATTTACAAAGAGCTAATGAAGTGGGAAGGTGCAAGGGGACCATTTACTGAGCGTGAGGTAAGGCGAAGGGAATTGATTTTGATGAAACAGCAAGTTTTATACCTTATGGGGGATGCAATACTTTCAAAGGATGAGAAGAAAGAAGCGTTTGCTTTTGATTTATACAAGGTAATAGATGGCTATTTGAAAGAAATTCAACGAGATGTTTAGTTTTAGCTTCTCTTGAAGTAAATTTATAATGAGGTTAACTTAAAGTGGAGTTAAGGTTAAGCAGAAAATAGCAGGCAAGGTGTAAAAAATTTAGAATTATCAATTACAAAAATTACGAGGGTTTAAAAGGGTAAAATCTGAATAAAATATTTTTGGTGGAGGTAAAATTATGGGGATGTGGTTATTTAAGGAAATAGAAAAGGGAACACCGGAAAGAAATCCAAGGGAAACTGAATTTTTTAGGCTTACAAGTCCAAGTGAGGCTGTTGTCAGGGAATTTATACAAAATTCATTGGATGCGAGATTAAATCAAGAGATGGTAGAGGTTAAAATATCTATTCATACTGTTCCTAAAAGCGATATTGAGGGTTTTCTCGATAATACTCTTAAAAAGCATTTGATTGCATGTGGTTTACTTTTTAAAGATTATCCTGTAGATATTAAATGTTTATTACTTGAAGATTTTGGAACTTCGGGACTTGACGGCGATTATAGACCAGACGCTAAAGATAATGGAAACTTTTATAACTTTTGGTGGCGTGAGGGAATTTCTCAGAAATTGGGTCAGAAAGCAGGGAGGTGGGGACTTGGAAAAACAACTTTTCACTTGATTTCAAAAATTAGAACTATGTGGGGTTTAACTGTTAGAAATGATGGAAAAGTTCTTTTAATGGGAAAAGCCCTTTTAAAAACTCATGAACTTAGTGGGAAAAAATATCAATATTTCGGTTACTTTTCTAAAGAAGATTATATGCCTGTGGATGATGATATCTCCATTTTTACTTTTAAAAATAAATTCAAAATTAAGAGGAAAATTGACAGTGGTAATAAAGAAACGGGCTTATCTATTGTAATTCCACTCATTGTTGATGAAATAAGCTTTGATTCCATTATAAAGGGAGTTCTCCAGCACTATTTCTATCCAATTCTTTCTAAAATGTTAAAAGTAGAAATACAGGAAGATGGTAAAAGGGAGGAGATAAATAGCGAAAATCTAATTGAAATAGTTTCAAGCATCAATTGGACAGGTACAGAATGGGAAGCGTTTAACATTACGAAAATTCTTGAGTTTGTAAAAGATTCCTTGAAGATAGACCCTGTGATTCTTGAAGTAAAAGATCCACTAAATCCTCAAATTACTCAAGAATCTTTCGGAAGTCAGTTTGATAAAATAAAGCAAAAGTTTTTAAATGGTGAAAATCTTAAATTTAAAATTCCCATTTTAATAACAAGAGGAGGAAGCTTTACTGAAAAGACATTTTTTATAGTTTTATTGAAGCGATTCTCGAATTTCAAAAAATCTTTTGAGAGATATATTCGCTCAGGGATTCTTATTTCTGAAATTAAAATGCTCGGGAATCATCCAGTTGCAGGATTACTTATTGCTGAAGATCCAGTTATTTGTGAGTTTCTTGGTGATTGTGAGACCCCGGCACATACAAACTGGAATGAAAGAACGGAAGATTTTTCCGAAAAATATAAAAACGCTGGCAGAAGAAATCTTAGGTTCATTAGAAAAAGTATGCTCCAAATCGTTTCTATTTTGGATGAACCTCCGCATGAAAGACAGGTTAATTTTTTAAAAGAGATTTTCTCTATATCTGTTATCCCCGAGAAAAAGGAAGATGAGAATGGTGGGTTACCATCAATTGAAGATTTATCAGGAGAACCCGCAATTTTTAACATTCACTCTTTAGTAAAAGAAAATGGTTTTAGGATAACCCTTAACAGAGAGGTTTTTGATAAATCATCTTTCCCATTTAAAGCTATTATAAGAATTGCATATGCTACTCGTAGAGGTGATCCCTTTGCTCAATATGAAAAATTTGATTTTGATGTTTCAAATGAGTCCATGATAAATATACTGAAAAAAGGTTGTAATATTTTGGAGAAGAGTCTAAACAAGATAGAAATTGAAGTAACAGGGTTTGATTTTGAGCTTAAAGTGACGGGTTTTGATCCAAGGCGTGATCTTGTGGTAGATGTTAAAAAAATATAATCCGATAAAGTTTTATGAAAAGGGTATTAAATTTCACTGAAAGAAAAAGAATTAAAAGAAAAAATGTATCTATTCAGTTTATAAGACAGAATGGCAAAGTTGTTGGTTTTACACTAGAAAAACTCGACCTAAATGATCTTGATCTTCCTAATTATGCAAAAATTTATATAGAAGCGTATTATAGAACTGAGCTAAAGCGATTTGATCTTGGAACAATCAATTCCTTTACCCTTCCTTATTCTGGTGATTTAAAGGATATAGCTTATTCAGAAAATTCAAAATTCAGAATTCTTGTAATAGACCCCTCAGATCTAAAAATTCTCGCACATGCGGACAAAATCTCACCGGATGAAATAGCAGGTAAAAGGGCGATCCTTCCTGTGGAGTTTACCGACTTAGGGAATGAAATATGGCGTGTGGAATATGAGGGAGATGAAGGAGCTCCTATCCTTATGATTAACAGAGAAATTCCCAATATTCAAAATATAGCGAAAAAAGATCCTCAATTTTTATTATATGTTTACCCAGCGGTCCTGAGAGAGATACTCATACATATCGTTTTCGTAGATAAAATTGACTCAACAACTGAACCTACCGTAGGTTGGCATCGCGACTGGCTCAAATTTACTCAACAGCTCGGAGTTGAAATTCCTGAATCCTTGTCTATTGAGAATGATAATTTTAATAGAGATGATATATTAGAATGGATATCTAATTGTATTACAAAGTTTTGTAACAAATATGCGGAGAAATTTCAGGAGTATGTCAAAATAATTGAGGAAGCCCCATGATAGCAGTAAGGCGTATGCTTCAAAAAGGGGAAGATTCATTCCGTGAATTTCTTAATCAAGTTAGGGAAAATAAATCGTTTCCAAAACCTGATTTAAATAATGAGCCCTTTTCCGAGGAATTTTCACCTAAAATAATTATTGATGATATGATTACATTTAAATCAAAGCAAGAACTTGCTGAGTATCTTAACAAGGTGTTTGAAATTTCAGGCGTAAAACGTGAAGATGTTATAGGGGATAAAGGTTTGTGGACATGGCTTGCATATACATGGTTTGAACAGATAACAAATAATCGCTGTAATATATTAAAAAGAGAAGAACATTATATTTGCACTTCACCTTCTAATTATCGCAGATATTATATTCACTTGGTAGCTCCTTGTTACATTATTTATTCTCTTTACGGCTTGCCGATATCTAAATTGTTTGTTTATAATCCGCCTTGGGAAATCAATGACTTTACTGAACGAGTGGCAGCAAATCAGTTTATTATTTCTCATAAAAATATTATGGAGGCAATATATCGTTTATACTTTGATGAAAGGTCTGGAAGGCCTAAACGAGGCGCATCATCAGATGAAGAGGGAAGTGTTCGCAGATTTATAAAAGTAATTCAGCAGTTTGAATTCACATATGATATATATTCAATGTCTTCTGATCAAATTATTAATCTCCTTCCTCCCGAATTTAACCGGTGGAAACCTTCATAAATTTAGTTTTGTGCTAATATAGGGAAATTTAAGATAGCAAATCTAAATAGTTAGAATTGCCTGAATAAAATTTATTAACACTTAAGACCTCAAAAGGTGAATATCAAAATAGTAGAAAAGAAAGATTTTAGGGTAATCTTTTCAAAATTTCATGTTTTAACAAATGGCTTTAACTTATAGTTCTTTAAAAATCACAGAAAAACGCAGGCATTCAACAAATTATCGTTCGGCTTACCTTTTAAAATTTCCCACTATCAGTTCTGCGTCAAATGTTAGGGGTTCTATTTGCACGGTGATATGTTCAATGTTTGAGTTTTCCTTTATCGTGTTTTCAATCTCGTTTATCAATCTTCT
>Ga0072500_148292_pt1 | contig 16218 bp, 13 predicted proteins | sample GBScelen77Swater_FD_63803 | JGI IMG/M metagenome (GOLD analysis project Ga0072500, IMG submission 63803) | Hot spring microbial communities from Great Boiling Spring, Nevada - cellulolytic enrichment S 77C v2 (version 2) | ecosystem: Environmental > Aquatic > Thermal springs > Hot (42-90C) ...
CGCCCGGACTTATGGTGGCCGCAGCTTTGGTGCACCCGGAGAAGCTCGCCGGGCTTTCCGCCCAAAACGTCCTCAACCGCTACAAGGAGAAAAGCTTTGCCCGCTCCGCCTCCCGGGAAAATATGGCCCTCTGCCAAAAGCTCGGCCTGGAGCTTTTGGCGTTTATGGACGTCGTCCTGCAAGCGATGAAAGGGATTTCCGCGGATCTTGGGCTCTAGATCACCCCGAGCTTGCGTCCGACTTTGGCGAATTTGTCTAACGCGAAGTCCAGGTCTTCCTTTGTGTGGATGGCGGAAACCATGACGCGAATGCGCGCCTTCCCCTTGGGCACCGTGGGGTAGGTGATGGCTTGGGCGAACACCCCTTCCTCGAAGAGCATTTTGGAAAAATCCCAGGCAGTTTGAGCCTCGCCGAGCATCACCGGGGTGATAGGGGTTTGAGAGTTCCCGATATCGAAGCCGAGCTCCACCATTTTGGATTTGAAATAGCGGGTGTTTTCCCAAAGCTTTTTCACCCGATCCTCAGAGCGCATGAGGATATCCACGGCAGCAATGCAAGCGGCGACATCGGCGGGGGTGGCGGCGCTGGAGAAAAGGAAGGGCCGGCCCCGCTGGCGCAGAAATTCCACGATTTCCCGCTTTCCCGCCACATAGCCGCCCATCACGCCGAAGGCCTTGGAAAGCGTGCCCACCTCGATATCCACCCGGCCGTGGAGACCAAAATGGTCCACGATTCCTCGGCCGTGTGAACCTAAAACGCCTTCTCCATGGGCGTCGTCCACCATGACGATGGCCTCGTAGCGCTCGGCGAGCTCCACAATCTCCGGAAGAGGCGCGAGGTCCCCATCCATGGAGAAAACCCCGTCGGTGACGATGAGTTTCACCGGGGCGTTCTTTTTCTCCTCCAAAGCCTTAGCCAGGGCCGACATATCCAGGTGGGGATAGATCACGCGCTCGGCCTTGGTAAGGCGGCAACCGTCAATGATGGAGGCGTGGTTGAGCTCATCCGTGAAGATCACCGCTCCTGGGCCAGCAATGAGGGGGATCGTGGCCAAGTTCGCACAGAATCCGGACTGAAACGTGACAGCGTCCTCGCAGCCTTTGAACTCTGCAAGCTTTCGCTCGAGCTCCCGGTGGAGAGACATGGTGCCAGCGATGGAGCGCACCGCCGCTGGGCCCACGCCATACTCCTCAATGGCCTTGATCGCCGCCCGTTTCAGCTCCGGGTCGTTGGCGAAGCCCAGGTAGTTGTTGGAGCACATGTTGAGGACCTTTTTCCCATCCACCACGGTCCAAGCGCCCACTGGGCTCTCAATGGTGCGGATGATGTTGTACATCCCTTGAGCTTTGAGGGACTCCAACTCCGCCACAATGAAATCGTACTTTCCCATTGGCCTCCTCCTGTTTAGTAAGAATACCCGCTAATCTCTTTGTTTGCTAACATTGTAAAAGGCGTGGATTATTGCACATGCGCTATAGTAAGTAATCGTTCTAAATGTGCTGCCAAAGTCTTTAAGGAGAGACAATCCTTCGCTAGAACATAGTTGTGGTCAACGAAACTCTTATATCGTGAGGGAGAGACCAGGAGCCTGGCCACCTCTTCCGCGGCTCGGCGCAAGATTTCATTTGGCACTTTGGCTAAGCCTTCTGCGTCTCGGCTATATGTATTCCCAAGCGACACGTAACGAAAACCTAAAGGGGCGATGTCTGCACGGAAAACCGGGTATTCGAACACGGCCACAGGTTTTTTCGCCCACACGGCTTCCAGAAATTGGTTCCCCCATCCTTCTTGCAAAGATGGATATGTAACAAAATCCGCACATCCATATACATCCCAAAAAGCCACTTTTTGTCCCACTTTTTCCTGAAGAAAGCGAGCATCAATACCTCTTTGTTCTATACGCCTTCGGAGTGCTTCACAGTAAGACGGATCCTCCACAAGATTAGGGAGAAGGAGAACGGGATAGACTGGACCCAGTCCTCCCCGTGTTCGGACAAACTTTGTCAGCGCGCGCTTGTATTTGGACGACGAGAGGACATAAAGAAGTTCCACAGCGATCTCGATACCTTTACGGGGTATAATTCTTGTGGCCTGTAAAAATATTACCTCAGAAAGCGAAATTCCCAAAGTCTCGGCAACCCGCGCATCTCGAGAAGGAATTGGTTGGTCAAAGTCAAAAACATTGGGAACCATTACGGCAAAAATCCCTTCCCGGGCTAATCGTTTCTGTGCAAGAGAATTAATAACCACATGAAGGATCCGTGGGTTCCGTGGCGGGAAAAACTTTTTAAGCAGATTCAATACCCACGGGCAAGAAGGTGTGTAGCCCTCTTTCTCCCAAAAGAAATCGTGGTGCCAACCAATGGCTGGGATGTGCTCGTTTTTAATACATTCCCAAACCCCAATGCTTGCTGGAAGATTTAGAGGGAGGGACCAAAGGTTATGGACGACCAGAATGTCAATGGAGTTCGCACGAATGAAAGAGCGCACGCCTTCTTTAACCCGATGGACCAACTCCTCGATTTGTCCTTTTACGTCTTTATCGATGCAAGAAGCGCTGGCTTCGAATAATTTCTTTCGTAGTGCCCAAACTCGGGGATTCCGGAAATCCAAATCCGGAAGTACGCACACATTTGAAGTCTCAAGAAGACCGGGGTCTCCGACGCACAGAAACACGTTATGGCCAAGCTGAGTCAAAACTTTAGCCATTTTTTCCATCTCCAAGGATACCCCGTCTGTTTGCCCGGATCTGAAATGAACCATTCCTACATTAGCCACAAATTAATCTTACTTTTTGAATCTCAGTCTTGTCAACAGACATAGGGGCTTGTCTAAGGGGCTTGTCTAAGGGGCTTGTCTAACAATAGGTGAGGAGCACCGTCTTCATTGGTCCTGAAGCGTGAAGGCCCAAAAACCAACGGAATAGGGCCAGAAGCACCCGCAGCGCGTAACACACCACAAGGAGAAGGGCCTCCTTTTGGGTGTTAGAGGCGCTTAGATTCCGGAGCCTCCCGTTGAGCCTCGTTTTCAGGGCCCCAAATATCCCTTCACCCACTGCCAGCAGCCGGTAAAGATCTGACCGAAAAGCTTTCAATATCTCCCTTCTCCTTGGATCCCGCACTTTCCCTCCGCCCTTGAGCTGGATCATCGGTATGTATTTTCCCTCAGCTTCTTTATAGACCTTCCCCGAGTCGAAGCCCGCATCGGCAAGGAGAAGGCCTCCGGGATTGGCCGCGCTTAGGGCCTTGGCCCCAAGGAGAGGATCAGGCGCATAACCCTCGCCCACACTCATTCCCACGGGAAGAAGAAGTTTCTTCTCTTGTTGGGAATAACGGATGGCCAGACAGAGCCTGGCATGCCCCTGGACCACCCTGGGAAATCTCCCCCTCATCCACTTGAGCTCTTGAGTTTTGCCCCGTTGAGGAATCCCCGTGCTATCCAGGATGAGGAGGGAGCTTTTCTCAAGAAAAGGGCGAAGCCTCTCCTTTAGGAGCTCCAGGAGTTTATGAAGCTCCTCTTCCCCAAGCTTTTTGCGCATGTACCAGTGGAGGGCCTGGAAGCTTGGGCAGGGCTCATCCGGGAAGAGGTCGCGGAAGAAGGCCTCTGTCTCCCGGTAAGTCCAGTTGTAGTAGGAGCGGAGAATGAGGAGGGCAAGGTAAAGGTGATCCGGATAAGTGGGAGGCATTCCCCGCTTCCTTTCCCTCTTTTTCTCCGCCTCTTGAGCCAGTCTTAAGGCCACAGCAAAAACACGCTTCGGTCTGTACACATGCTTCCCCCTCACCATGGCTCAGAGAACTACCCCACCTCGGTTATTAGACAAGCCCCGGGCTTCTTGACGAGGTCTGACGCTGTAAGTAGAATGATTTGACGAAATTCTTCAAAAGGGGGTGATCAGGGAAACACTCGATTAGGAAATTGGGGCTGAAAAGGGATCAGGCCTTAAAGGGAAAGGGAATAGAAAGGAGGTAGAAGTGAGGCGGAGTATTTTGTTGGGGGTTTTGGTGTTTGGGCTTTTTGCATCCGCGGCAGACATCACTTGGATGTCCACGCAATTTACTCCGATCGCTGAAAGTGAGTTCGTGCGCAATGAAATCCTGGCCCCCTTTGCTAAGGAAACCGGTATTTCTGTAGATCTCCTGAATGTGGAATACGCAGAATTCGCATCCCGCGTCGAAGCTGAATACAGAGCGGGTTCAGGCGAGATTGCGGTGCTCTGCGGGTTGCACGGCGACTTGGCTCCCTTCGCTTACGCCCTGGCCGACGTAAGTGGTGTGACCCCAGGCGGCACCATCGGCTCCGCCTTGATGTCCAAGGGCTACATAGCGGGTAAACAAATCTACATCCCATTGATGCAGGCCACCTACCTGATGGTTGTTAACAAGAAGGCACTCGATTACCTCCCCGAGGGTGCCGACATCTGGGCCCTCACTTACGATGACCTTCTTGCATGGGCCAAGAACATCTACGAGGCCACCGGAGAGCAAAAGGTGGGAATCCCTGCCGGACCCAGGAGCCTCCTGCACCGGTTCATCCACGGTTATCTTTATCCTTCCTTCACCGGATATCAGGTGTTGGCCTTCGATTCCGCCGCCGCAGTGGACATGTGGCACTACATGCAGAAGCTTTGGCAGTACGTAAACCCTGCCGCTCCCACCTGGGACGCTATGGATACGCCGCTTCTCTCCGAAGAAGTATGGATCGCCTGGGACCACACTGCCCGAGTCAAGGAGGCTATTGTTCAACGGCCTGACGATTTCATTGCCATCCCCTCCCCAGCTGGTCCTGCTGGCCGCAGCTTCATCTCGGTGTTGGCTGGCCTAGCCATTCCAATCACCTCGCCGAACCCGGAGGCGGCCGCCAAGCTCATCCAATACCTTACCACCCCTGAGGTGCAGGTGAAGATCCTGCAAGGCGTGGGGTTCTTCCCGGTGGTGGCTGAGGCGGCTGGAGCGGTGCCCGCTGGTGCCCTGCAAATCCTGGCCAAGGGTGTATCCGCCCAGGCCGCATCCCCGGATGCCATCGTCTGCTTTATCCCCGGTGGGATCTCCGACGAGTACAAGAAGATTTATATCGACACTTTCTTCAAATTCGTCATCCGGGGAGAGCCGGTGGACTCGGAGTTCCTGCGTACCCAGGCCACCCGCCTGAGACAGCTCTACATCGAGGCCGGAGCCCCATATCCGGCCCCCGACGGTAAATAAAAACCTCGGGCGGGAGGGCTTTTTGGCTCTCCCGCCCCTTTTACGCTTATGAACCAAAGGCTGCGGAACCTATTGGGAACGGATAGCTTGCTCCCTTATTGGCTTCTTCTTCCCAGCCTTGTTTTCGTTGGAGTGTTTTTCCTGATGCCCCTCTTTCAAGCAATTGGCCTGGCGTTTCGCGGGGATGCCGGATTCACATTGGCCTACTTCAAGAAGATGGTCTCCGACGTGAGATTCTTTGATGCACTCAAGTACACGTTTCTACTCGCCATCACCATCGTTCCACTACAGCTTGTCACCGCTTTGGCCATGGCTCTTCTCCTCAACAAGAGCTTTAGGGGATCACGGTTCTTCCTCTATCTCTTTGCCCTCCCCTTGGGGATATCGGATCTGGCAGCAGGGCTTATCTGGCTTTCTATCTTTACACACCGCGGATTTTTGAACTCGATTCTCTACACCTTAGGGATTTTGGAGAAACCGATCCACTACTTATCTTATCAAAATGTGGGCTTTACCTTTCTCGCCGTAGTAGCAGCAGAGCACTGGCGGGCCACTGCCATCGTGATGGTAATCTTGGTGGCAGGGTTGCAGATGATATCGAAGGATTATCTGGAAGCAGCCGAAGTGTTAGGGGCGCGGGGGTGGAAGAAGACTTGGTACGTCATCCTTCCTTTGCTCAAACCCTCTCTCCAATCAGCCTTGATCATCCGGACGATATTTGCCCTTCAGACCTTCGCCGTAGTGCTCGCCTTAGCTGGGCAGATCACCCCTGTGCTAGCAGGTGAGGCATACTTTTGGCAATTCCTGTACCGAGATTCCCACGTTGCCTCCGCTTACGCCGTGCTCCTCATGGTGATTTCCATTACCATGACCTGGGTATACCTGCGATATCTGGGAGCCAAAACCGGGGGGATGCGGGGATGAGCTACCGCTATCTTCTCCGCCGGACCCTCCTTTACATGGCGGCAATCACTTTCTCCCTGTGGGTTCTTATCCCTGTTTTTTTGATCGCTTTCTCCGCCTTTACTCCAAGACAGGAGCTTTATCAGTGGCCGAGGGCCGTCTTTCCCAGCCACTTCTCTTTGGAGACCATGCGATTTTTCTTAGGAGCTTACGGAGTGGTGCGCTCACTCTTTAACAGCGTGCAAGTAGCTCTGCTCACTCTTGCCTTTACCTTGCTCGTGGGGGCACCGGCAGGATATGCGGTGGCTAGGTTCCACTTCCGGGGTAAGGGAACTTTCCGATTGGGAATTCTCATTACACGGATGTTCCCTACCGCCCTATTAGCTGTCCCCTTGGCCGTTATCTTCATCCGATGGGGGCTTTACGATACCCTGTTGGGGGTAGCTTTAATCCATACAGCGATGGCTTTGCCGTTTGCAGTTATCATCACCACTGGGATCTTCATGGGGGTACCCAAAGAGTTGGAAGAGGCAGCCATGACGCTGGGGTGCAGCCGGCTAGGGGCGTTCGTCCGCGTGGCCTTGCCCCTTGCCCTCCCGGGCTTGGCCGCGGCAGCCATGTTTACCTTCGTCATCTCTTGGAACGAGGTGTTCGCCGCGGCCATCCTCACGGTGCGCAACCGGACCTTGCCAGCCCATATCATCACCACCATCCAGGCTTCTCCGCTGGACTTCAGGTTCGCCGGGGGCTTCTTCATGATCCTGCCTGCGCTCCTGTTTATGTTTCTTATCCGTAGATACCTGTTCCACATGTGGGGCGGGGCTATCGCAGAGAGGTAATCTATGGCCGGCGAAATCAGGTTAGAGGGCGTGCGCAAGACATTCGGCAAAGTGGTAGCAGTCAAGGACCTAGACTTGGTGGTTAAAGAGTCGGAGTTCCTGGTACTGTTGGGACCATCCGGCTGTGGCAAGACCACGACCCTGCGGTGCATCGCCGGCTTGGAACGGGTGGATAAGGGCAAGGTGTTCATTGGGGGCCGAGACGTAACCGAGCTACCCCCGGCCAAGCGGGGCATCGCCATGGTCTTCCAAAGCTATGCTGTATTTCCCCACATGACCGTTGAAAAGAACATAGGTTTTGGACTACGTATGCGCGGCGTACCTAAAGATCAGATAAAAAAAGCCGTCCGGGAAGTAGCAGAGCTTTTGCAGATCGAGGGACTTCTGGACCGCTACCCCTCTCAGCTTTCTGGTGGCCAGCGTCAACGGGTGGCTGTAGCCCGCGCCCTTGTGATGCGGCCAGAAGTACTCCTTATGGATGAACCCCTCTCTAACTTGGACGCCCTTCTCAGGTTACAAATGCGGGCCGAACTGAAGAAGCTCCATCGTGAGATCGGCACGACCACCGTTTACGTAACCCATGACCAGATTGAGGCACTCTCCCTGGGCGACCGCATCGCCGTGATGAGGGAAGGCGAGATTGTTCAGCTTGGCACACCCACTGATGTATATGACCGGCCAGCCAATGTATTCGTCGGTGGATTTATTGGCACACCGCCCATGAACTTCCTCACCGCGCGCGTAGAGGCCAAAGACGAACGTCTCTTTCTTGCAATTGGCGAGTTCGCCGTGGAGCCCGATCGTGTTTGGGAACCAATACTGCGTACAAGGTTAGGGAAAAACGTGCTTTTAGGAATTCGTGGGGAAAATATTGAAGTTCTTCCCACCCCCAAAGAAGGGTCCATACAAGCCCATGTGCTCGTGATAGAACCTTTAGGGGCTCAGCAGCTTCTCACAGTTCAGGTAGGGAAAAACCTCTTGAAAGTGCTTGCATCTCTACGTTTCAGCGTGCAACCCGGGCAGACCATTGGCCTTGTCTTTGCCAAGGACAAGCTCCGGTTGTTCGACGAGGCTACCGGCCTGGCTTTGGGATAATTACAAAAGGAGGAAAACATGTCGTTAGTGGTGTTTCCCTTCAAAAACGAAAATCCCGAGGTTCTTCTCAAGAATGTAAAGACAGCGCTTTCTCACCCCCGTGTGGAAGAAGTTCTGTGCGTGGGAGCTGAAGAGGATGTGTGCTTCCATGCTGTGGCCCAGGCCACTCCTGCCCTCACCAACGAATTCGGTAAACCCGTCAAGGTGATAATCCAGGAACGCATCGGAAAACTTCGTCCTGGTAAAGGCGACGGAATGAACACTGGGCTTCGATATTTTGTAGAAAAAACTTCTTGGAAACGAATACACTTTTACGATGCTGACATTCTTTCTTTTACGCCACAGTGGATCACCAAAGCCGAAGAGGCTGCAGATCTTGGATATCAAGTAGTTCGGCACTACTTCCCACGAGCTAGCACGGATGGCATGATCACCTGGTTCATTACACGACCAGGTTTTGCCATTTTGTGGCCCCGCTCAGAGCTTCCACGCATCCAGCAACCCCTTGGAGGAGAGCTTCTTTTAACGCGTGAAGTGGCCGAAAAATTTGTTGAGGATCCCCGTATTCAGAATCAAAGCGACTGGGGAATCGATACCCTCTATACCTTCGGCACCGTAGCTTGGGGCTATAGTGTTTACGAAACTTACGTCGCTGTAGGTAAACTCCATAAGCTCTATGGGACGCTTGCGGATCTGCGTACAATGCTTGTAGAGTGCTTTGCTGCTCTTCAGTCGCTCGCCAGAGAAGAGGTTCCTCCAGGGTGCCTTCATCATGTGGAGTATCCTGGCTCCGTTCCCGAAGAGGTCAAAACTAAGGTCGGGTTTGATTTTGACGGAACTTTAGCCCTGCTTGCTCAGGGGTGGACAGACCGCCAGGTGGAGCTTCTCGATTTATTTCCCAGCCAGGTTCGCAAGGGCCTCCTTTCGACCCGGCATTATCCTCAAGTAACCTTTATGGATGAAGACGCTTGGTATGAAACGTACTTGGTGCTTTTGAAATATTTCCAGCGTGAAGATCCTGACTGGCAAGAACTTTTGTTCAAAGTATGGATTTGCCGGGTGCTTACCTATACGCTGAAAGTGGCACTACGGGGTTATGATGTAGCTATGCAATATCTCCACGAAATGGTGGAGCGATACATTCGAAGATCTGCGCAAAAACAGGAAACACATGATATTTAAACAATTCCAGTTGAGAAACGTATTTTCCTTGCTGCCGGATCTTCCTTTCTATTTGCTGATTCAAAAAGTATGATTTTCCGGTGATTCCTATGACGAAAATTTTAGTTACGGGAGCTACAGGGCAGATCGGGTCAGAGTTAACCCTCGTTCTGCGGGAAAAATATGGTGTAGAGAACGTCATCGCCGCCGGGCACAGAAAAGAGCCGCCGCCCGACGAAAATTTTAGTTACGGGAGCTACAGGGCAGATCGGGTCAGAGTTAACCCTCGTTCTGCGGGAAAAATATGGTGTAGAGAACGTCATCGCCGCCGGGCACAGAAAAGAGCCGCCGCCCGCCTTAAAAGCGGGACCATTCATAGCTCTGGATGTGAGAAACAGGGAGGAGTTGGAGCGGGTGGTGGCGGAGCACAAGGTTGGGGTGATCTACCATCTGGCCGCGATCCTTTCCGCAACCGGCGAAAAGGACCCCCAGCTTGCTTGGCAGGTGAATATGGAGGGCCTCTACAACGTCCTGGAAGTGGCCAGAATCCATAACGTTAAGCAGATCTTTTGGCCCAGTTCCATCGCGGTTTTCGGCCCCAAAACCCCGAAGGAAAACACCCCTCAGAACACGATCCTTTCGCCCACCACCATGTATGGAATCACGAAAGTGGCCGGAGAGCTCCTCTGCGAGTACTACCACCGCCGGTACAGCCTGGATGTACGGGGACTGCGGTTCCCTGGGATTATCTCCAGCGAAACGCTTCCCGGTGGAGGAACTACCGATTACGCCGTGGAAATTTTTTATGCCGCGGTGAAAGGTGAGCCCTACACGTGTTTTGTTCGGCCGGACACGGTTCTTCCCATGATGTACATGCCCGATTGTCTCAAGGCCACTTTGCAGCTCATGGAAGCGGATCCGGCGCGGCTACGCTGGCGAATCTATAACGTAACGGGGATGAGTTTTTCCGCGGCGGAATTGGCCGCGGAGATCCAAAAAAGGGTCCCGGGGTTCAAAGTGGAATACAAACCGGATTTTCGTCAGGCCATTGCCGACAGTTGGCCCCGCTCCATTGACGATTCCGCCGCCCGGGAGGACTGGGGCTGGAAGCCCGACTACGACCTCCCCAAAATGGTGGACGCGATGCTCTCTGCGTTACGGAAAAAGATCCAGAGCCAAACGGCCTAGACGCAGCGTCTTCACTTAGCGCTCTCCCACCAGTACGCCACGAGGTTCGCCTCCACGAAGCCTGGGGGCCGTCGCCCCATTCGAAGTACCGGGGCCGCCAGGATTCCACAAGCTCGGCTATACTGGCTTGGGTCATCGGTTCCTCCTTCTTTCGGTAACCCAGTTTATGAGGAATCGATGACCCCTTGGGTAACAATTTCACTGAGGCCACTCGCCCCCTTGACAGGGGGGATGGGATGTCGTAGATATAAACTTGCGTCGCCGACCAAGGCTGAAGCCGCCTAGGCTTAAATTAGAGGAGTTCGGCGACTTTCTTTTACCACACTTTCCTTCCTTCCCTTTCCGTGTTTTGATTTTGAGGCGTGAGGTCTTGCGGCTTTTGGGAACCCCCGTTCGGGGGAGGTCTTTTGCCTTGGTTTTTAGGGCCAAGGCGAAGGAGGTTTAGCCCTCGTGTTTAAAAAGATCATCCAGGTAAAAGGAGGTTTGGAAAGGGAGCTTGAGTTGGACATCGCCAACCTTAAGCCCAAGGGAACGGAAATCATCCCCCTCTTTCAGGACTACGGCCTTCCCCGCCAGGAAGGAGGGCCACGGAGGATTCGCGCCAATATCCCCGACCGCGTAATCCTTGTGCACGCTATTACCTTCCAAACAGCTTTCCCGGTTCCTTCTGAAGAGTTGGATCTCGAACAGGCAGTGAAGGAACTTTACAAAACGATGGAGGAACAACTTGCCAACCGCGGCCGGCTCTACTACGCAGGCGCGAAGGTAAGCTGGCTTGAATTGAAGGAGATTTGCCTAACCCCGGGAAACTTGGTGCGGATAACCTGGGAGCGGCTACGCCGTCGTGAGCCGGACTTCTCCCGTTACCCCGGAAAAATTCTCGTTCAAATCGCAGTGCAGGTGTACGTGGGCATACCCGTGAACTGAGGGGCTGGGGCGGCCCCGAGAGGCCGCCCCTTTCTTTTCCTGATGAAAACTTCTTGGTGGAAAGAGAGTTGGAGAAATTTTCCAAATTCCGTGAAACTTTTGGAGCCCTACCTTTGGGGGCGGAAAGATGAACCGGTGGGAGTGGGAAGAGTTCGTGGGGAAAGTGCAGGCGGAAATTCGCCGCCTTTACCGCGAAGGCTTCACCCGTCAGGACGCGGTCACAGCCCTTTGGGCTCCCGTTACTCCCCGAGCCTATCGGGAAGCAAAGTTACTGGAAGAGATGCTCCTTAGGGAGTGCGCGGGCCGCTCGCTTCTCGATTTCTACGCAGGCGAAGAGAAGAGCACCGCTTACGGTCAAGCATTGGTCCTCCAGGAGAAGCGGCCCTTCCCTCCCCTTTCGCCAAGCCCGGAGGTGACAGAGGCTTGGATCCTAAACTCCTTGCGGCTCCTCTACGGGATCGGCGAGGCCACAGAGATGAGGCTCAAACTCGCGGGCTACCGCACCCTGCGGGATCTTCTGGCTCATCCGCGCTGGTCCTGGCAAGCAGAAAAAGTGCTTCAGGCCCTGGAAAGGCGGGATTTGCCGGCCCTCATCCACCTTGTTACACGGTGGTTTCCCGTTTCCCATCCTGTGGCCTTGTCTCTCCTTGGCCTCTTGCGGCCCGAAGAGGTCGTGTTTTTGGATATCGAGACCCTCGGGCTTTATACGGAGCCGGTTATTCTCATCGGGCTTGCCCGCCTGGGAGACGGGGAAATCACGGTCAGGCACCTTGTAGTGCGGGCCATCCCCGAGGAGCTTCCTGTGCTTTGCCTCCTTGAGGAGGAGCTTAGGGGAGCAAAAGCCCTTGTGACCTACAACGGCCGCGCGTTCGATGTGAACTTCATCGAGGCGCGGTTGCGCTACTATGGGCTTCCGGGAAGGCTGAATTACCCGAACTTCGACCTTTTGCCCTATGCCCGCCGGCAATTTCGGGAATTTTTGCCCGACTGCCGTCTCGAAACGGTGGAAAAAATTCTTTCCGTGGAGCGGGCCATCGACATCCCCAGCGCCCTTGTCCCCGAGTTCTACTTGGACTATTTACGCGAGCGAAACGTGGGACCTCTCGTGGCTATTATCGAGCACAACCGCCAGGATCTCCTTTCCTTGGCCCTTCTTCTTCGGAAATTCTGGGAGGAGTTGGTGGTCCGTGGCCTTTGAGGAGCTTCTCCAAAAACTCCAAGCACAGGAATGGTACCGAGGGCAGATCGTCCGCATCCTTACCCTTCCCCCAAAGCCCGCGAAGTTTTCCGAACCCCAAACACCGCTTCACCCTAAAGTCCGAGCTTTCCTTGAGAAAAAAGGCATACGTCTTTTCACCCATCAGGCCGAGGCGGTGGATCGCATTCTTGCTGGAGAAAACGTGTTCATCGCCACGCCTACGGCCTCAGGGAAAACCTTGGCCTTTAACCTTCCTGTGCTCTCCACCCTTCTTTTTGAGGAAGACGCCACCGCCCTTTACCTCTATCCCCTCAAGGCCCTCACCCAGGATCAGCTGGTGAAGCTGAAAGAGCTCGAGGCCGAGCTGGGCCCAGTTTTTCGGCCGGGAATTTACGATGGCGACACCCCAGCGCAGGCGCGCTCGCGGATCCGCGCCCAAGTGCGCCTCCTCCTCACCAACCCTTATGCCCTCCACCAATACCTCCCCTGGCACCACAAATGGGAAAGGTTTCTCCGGAATCTGAGGTTCGTGGTGATCGATGAGGCCCACCATTACCGGGGCGTTTTCGGTTCCCATGTGGCCCTGCTCTTGCGGAGGCTCCGCCGCATCCTTGAGCGCTACGGCGCGGATCCCCAATTCATCCTGGCTTCCGCCACCATCGCCAATCCCGAGGAACACGGGGAAAAGCTCATCGGGAAAGAGGTTTTCGTGGTAAAGGAAGACGGCGCACCCCGGGGCGAGCGAACCTTTGTGTTTTGGAACCCCTTCTTGGACCTGAAGCATTCCTGGACGGACCAGGTTTCCCTCCTCTTGGCTTTCCTTGTGGGCGAGGGCCTGCAGACCCTGTGCTTTGCCACCTCCCGAAGGCTTGCCGAGGTCCTCGCGGCTTTTGTCCAGCCCAAGGTGCCGGGGAAAAGGATTATGGCCTACCGGGCGGGTTACCTTCCGGAAGAGCGGCGGGCCATCGAGCGGGGAATCCGAACGGGAGAAATTGCCGGTGTAGTTTCCACCAACGCCCTGGAATTGGGGATCGATATCGGTGGTCTCGACGCTGTGATCATCGGCGGCTATCCCGGGACGGTGATTTCCGTGTGGCAGCAGGCCGGCCGGGCAGGAAGGGGCGCAAAACCCGCCCTCGTCTTCGTGGTGGGCCAAGGCGATCCCTTGGACCAGTATTTCCTGCGGCATCCTGAGGAGCTCCTCACGCGCCCCCAAGAACACGCCATCATTAACCCCCAAAACGAGTCCATCCTCCTTCGCCAGCTTCTCTGTGCAGCGAGCGAATTCCCCCTCAACGCCAAGGACTTAGAACTTTTCGGAGCCCGCCCGGAAATGGTTCAAACCCTTGAAGAAAGCGGCCTTGTGGCGAAAACGCCCGTGGGCCTTGTGTATTCAGGAATCGCCGCTCCCGTGGAAGTTGTAAGCCTCAATAACCTTTCCGACCGGACGATCCGCATCGAGGTGGAAGGAAAGACGCTGGAGACCATGGATTACGAGAGGGCCCTGCGGGAGGCCTATCCGGGCGCGGTCATTCTCCATCAGGGCGAGACGTATCTCGTGCGGGAGCTGGACCTCCAGGAGAACGTGGCCCGCTGTGAGAGGAAAGAGGTGGACTACTACACCGAGCCCCTCATCCGCGAGGATGTTCGTATCCTCAAAGTCCTGGAGGAACAGGAAATTTCCGGAATGCGGGTGGGCTTGGGAGAGGTGCGGGTGGTGGAGGAGGTGGAGGCTTTCCGAAGGCGAAGGGCTGGGGTAACCCTGGCTGTGGAAAAACTTTCCCTCCCCCCTTTGGAGTTCCAAACGGAAGGGGTTTGGATTTCCGTTCCCATAGAGCTAGCCAAAGAGCTTTCCTCGCGCCTTGCCGGCGCCCTTCATGGAGCAGAACACGCGTTGGTGGCCATGGCCCCCCTTCACGCCATGGCCGATCGCTGGGATTTCGGCGGCGTTTCCACTCCTTTCCACCCGGATTTGGCCTCTCCGGCGATCCTCGTTCACGAGGCGTTTCCCGACGGGGTGGGCCTAGCGCGAAAGCTCTTTGACATTTTGGAGGAGTGGGTTAAGGCCGCGGCGGAGCTTGTGGGGGGGTGTCCCTGCGAGGATGGGTGCCCGTCGTGCGTTCTTTCCCCGCGGTGCGGAAACGAAAATAACCCCATGGACAAAGAAGGCGCGGCCCATCTTCTTCAGGCCTTGTACCAAATGCTTTCTTCCCGTCTTCCCTGAGGGGATTCCTTCACCCCTTGGGAAAAAGAGGCCGAGAGGACACGCAAGCACTTTCCTTGGCTCTAGTTCTGCTTTTCGGGAGGAAACTCCGGAGGAAGGCCGATTTCGCCTTGGCTTACCTGGCGGATAGCCCGGAGGGCCCTATCCAGTTGATCGATGGCATACCGCCGCTGATTGTCGGCGGCTTTCAGCTCCCTTTCCATGTTCTCTAGCGATCTCAGCGCACTTTCCAGAGCGTTTTGAGCCGTTCCCACGAGTTGCTGCACATCGCCCAGCCGCACAGGAAGCCCAAGCCTTTGGGCCATGAGGTAGAGGCTCAAGGTGAAGGGAACGAGGAGGGAGTAGGAGACCACCACGATGCGGTGGTTTTCGGAAACCGCCCGCACGGCGTCCCGGCATTCGGAATAAACCGGGTCCGGAACGGCCATAACGCCAAACCCCAAGGTCCGCTCATCGGTGAGGTATTTGGCGATTTCCTTGGCGCGGATTTGCACCTGTTGCTCGATCTGTTTTGCGATTTGCCTGCGCTTTTCCTCGCTTTCGGAGTTTTTGTCGAGTTCCTGGAGGAGGTGTTGGGCCACGAATTTGCTATCGATGGGGACGAAGCGGTTTCCCGGCATGCGCAGGGCGAACTCCACCTCGCCTCCCCCGAGTTTCACGTTGCGCTCCACCCAATCCGCGGGGAAGACACTGAGGATTTCGGCCACAAGGTGCTCGCCCACCCTGCCGCCCCGCCGCAGAAGCACGGAAGTGAGCCTGTCCACTTCGGTCTCCAAACGTTTTACCGTTTCGCTCAGGGTGGCGAGGATCTGCACCTGAGCGGAGACGGCGTCCAAGGTCTGACGAGCCAGCCCCAGGTCTTTTCCTATCTCCTCTAAGCTTTTTGCTACCGCACTCTCCCTTTCCCTAAAGGACGTGCTGACCTCGCCAAGGAGAGTGAAGACCTCGCTTAGCCTCGCTCCGGCGCTTTGGAGCTGCCCCAAAAGCTGGGCATGCCTTTGTTCCAGGGTTTGGTCTTGACTCGTGATGCTCAACTGCGCGCTGGAAACCGCTTCCCGCACACCCTCGAGGCGCTGAAGGGCTTCCTGAATTTGGCGGTTGAGTTCGGGCTGAAATGTGGCTTGGGTGAATTGCACGAGGTTGCGCAAGTCGCTTTCCAGACGGGCCAAGGCGGTCTGCGCGCTGGATAAATCCTGCCGCAGGGTCTCCACTTGCTCGTGGGTCGCGAAAACTCTTTGCCACTCCTCCAGCCGCTGCTGAAGTTCTTTTAGGGTCGCGTTTAAAACTTTGTTCGGAGAGGTGCGCCAAAAAACTAGGAACAAAAGCGCACAAAAGGCGAGCACCAAAACCGCTAAAAGCAGGACCTCCATAGTGTAACGTCTAGTGTGTCTGGTCAGCATGGTAGCTTCCCATCTGGATTTCCGCAAACCCTCGGAGCCGACGGGTCCCCCAGGCCTCATCCAGCTCACTCAAAACCAAATA
>Ga0072500_142787_pt1 | contig 16205 bp, 10 predicted proteins | sample GBScelen77Swater_FD_63803 | JGI IMG/M metagenome (GOLD analysis project Ga0072500, IMG submission 63803) | Hot spring microbial communities from Great Boiling Spring, Nevada - cellulolytic enrichment S 77C v2 (version 2) | ecosystem: Environmental > Aquatic > Thermal springs > Hot (42-90C) ...
AAAACCTTGTTTATTTTATCCCAACCCGCTCAGAGCAAACGCTTTTCCTCAATTGCCTCAGGAAGGGACAGGTTACGATTGTTCGCCCAGAAGAAATGGAGGTGCCGACGAAAGACCTAATCTCCGTGCTTCTTCCCTTAAGGCAATGAATTCCTTTTTCAATTCTTCCCCCAACTGCTCCTTTTCCTCTCGGCTCATCATCGGCATCTCCAATCTCCCAACAGCATCAAGGAACTTAATCGCTCGGTCTTTGAACGCTAACAAGTCCCTTCGTTCCCTACCAGTAAAATCTGTCGCCCTTATCTCGGCATCCCCCAACCATTGGAGCACAATCTCCGCTAACTTGTGATAATCAAATAAAGTAGCCATTAATCGTCCCTCCTTTCGTCAAGAATTTTGCGGATTGTCTGAAATTCCAGAAAAGTTAACCCTGCGGGTTTGCCACTCAAGACCGACTTAATTTTCTTTACGGATATGCCTGTCTCCTTGCTTACTTCCCTAATGCGGTGCTGCGGAAAACTTGCTGGTTGTCCAAGCAGACATCCGAGCGGGCCGATTTCTTGTGTCCCAGCCGATAGCTTTCGCTTTGAAGCTGCCATCTCTATCCCTCCTTGTGTTAGGATGACTTCTTGAAGACGCCGAGGCTGTTAAGAGTCTCGACAGCCTTGTCCACGAGGAACCCAGCGACGACATCCCAATTGATGAGTGAAAGCAAAATTCGCTTCCAGAGGTCACCGATGGGCAATTCCTTAACAACTGTGTTGACAATTTCTTTTACGAGCTGGATAGCAACAGGTCGCTTCTCTTCTCCAGCCTTGGGCTTGTTGATGACTTCCTCAACGATACAGACGACTAAGGTCACAATCTGACCAATCAACTGGCCGACTTCCCACAATTTCATGTTTCTTTCACCTCCTTTCTTTATTTTAGCTCAACCAGTCTATTCCGCAATGAGCCCCGTAGCCAGCAAATGGTTCTTTATTTTCTTGGCTTTTTGTCTTCTCAGGTGAGATGCGACTGCTATTGTGGCTTCCAAAATCCGTTGCTGTGGGAATGGCGGCTTGTCTCCGATAACATCCAACAAGAAGAGATGGGGAACTTCGTTGGGAAGGAGAATGGAGAAAATAATTTCTCTACCAAATTTTGTCTTGGCGCTTTCCAAGACGACTTGCCATGCTGCCTCTATGCTTCCGTTCTTTTCGAAAGCTTCGTGGGCTATCCCCAACGCTGATTGGAGCCGAAGGACAATCTGCGGATATTTCTTTCTCAACCTGCGGATGAGGCTAACCGCATATTCCGTTGGCAAACAATCCACTAACAGTGAAATTACTTGGCTCAGCGAGATTAGGTCAGGATGGTTGATGGCTGCTCCAATCAGAAATTCAGGGACAGGATAGAGTTTCAATTTTTCTATTTGGGCTTCAAGTTCGCCCGCCACTAACGCTTCATTCGCATCTTTCAAATAATGGGATTGGAAGATAGCGACTTGAGCGTCCCAGCGGTTGATAAGCAAAGCATTGACCGACCATTGGACGGCATATCTTTGCCCCATTTTGTCTATGAGCGGATTATCGGGCATCAGGAAAATTTGGCAATCCTGCGGGAAAGTGGCGGGGAACGAAGAAAGGGCACTGCCGAGCATAGCGACAGCGGGAAGCGAAATTTCCCAAAAGGAAAGAGCATCAAAAACCCCTTCTACGATATAGACCATCTTGGATTTCTCTATTTCTTCCAGCATTTCGCCAAACCCGAAGGGATAAAGCATTTTCAAGCCCGATGGAAAAAGATATTTGCGCCCCGAATGGTTGTTGTGGAGAGAATACCCGACGAAAGTGGAGATACTTTTGGTATGTCGGCACGGGAATAAAACCCTGCCCGCAAAGGGCATAAATTCTTCATCAATTTTCGCATCGGGAGGACACCATTTGGGGTTAACCTTTCCTAAAGTTTCTTGCCTTATTTTGCGCTGCTGCCTAATAAGTTTGGTTACATCTTCAAAATTTAGCAAATAAGGCATCTGGTCATAGAACTCCAAATATTTCCGAGCAGTTCCGTCAACTTTGATGAGGGGACTATCGGGATAGAGAGCTGCAAGGAGACTTCGTAAATTTCCGCCACGCTGGCAACCAAAACAATGCCACACGCCAAGCTCTAAATCTAAGTAGAAAGACGGGTTTCTTTCCTGATGGAAGGGGCACAACGCTCTCAATTGACGGTTCTTTATCTTGTAATATTCCAACTTTTCAAGAATTAAATTCAAAATTTCCTGCGGAACCATCTTCAACCAGCCTCCCTAAGGTATTTTATCCCGACCGAGGCATCGTGTTGTTTATCTCGTCAAGGAAAATTTTGGCAAGGACGGCAAGCGGTGACTGAAATAGAATCGCCGCTTCTTCCTCTTCCGAAGCGGTAGCGAGGAATTTCTCCAACATTTTTGATACCAAGAACGGTTGTGGGAGACGGGAAATAACCGGCGAAACCAATTTGTCAGCAAACGAAAGGGCTTCTTTGAAATGTTTCTTCCACTCCTCTCCCCACTGATAGGTGGTTGTGTAGGGAGTGGGTTCGTTAGCGCCAACCCTTAAATCTACAATCTGCAAGGGCAAGGGTATCAGCGAAATTTCGTGCGGGCGGATAAACCCTTTCTTCCTCAAAATTTCAAGGTAAATGCTACGGTTTTGAGAACGCATTACTGGCGCAATGGCATGGCTGAACATCTTAATCAGTTTCGTCTCTGAAGTGACGCTAAAGAGCCAATGAGGTTTGCTAACCTTCCCCAGTCTAATCGGGAAGTAGCACCTCACGAGATATTCCATGTTGGTAAGGGCGGAAAAGCGAGTGCCTTGCATCTGCTGGGGCGAATACAGGTTAACCCACCAGTAGCGAGGAGCAGTATTGCCCCGCAGTATTAAGAAAACTTCTCCTTTATCGGAGAAAGAGATGTCTATTATTTCGTAGGGTAACCGCCAATTGCGGCAGGCAAATATGAACGAAGGTAACCCCGCCATTAAGCGAGCGTAAAATGAGAGTGGACTTTCCCCTCTTTCCTCTACCACAAACGGGTTGTTCTCCAAGTCTTCTCTATCCGTGTCAAATCTGTTTCGGATGTGGTTGTAATAGAAGCGGATAGGTAAAAGAGTAGCCCATGCCTGTTTGAGCCCGTCTTGCTCACGGATGAACGAGAAAAGTAAGTCCCGCAAAGGTGGCGGGTCTTCAGGCGAAAATGCCCTCAACCTCATCCCGTAAAAGTAACTGCGGGTAAACAATTGGTTGCACGGGATATATGGGACTTTCGTCAATTTCGGCTCAACAAGCTGAAAAGTCTTCTCGTCTTCTTTCTCTCTAATACCTTTGTATTCTGCTAAACCGAAATTGAAGGACGAGTGCACAATAACGGGAGTTGGCGGCAAAACGATGCGGTGCAGGTAAGCATACCCGCCCCAAGTATTTAGCCCGATAGTTTGATTGGGCATCGCACAGTCTCTAAACCTAACAAGGGTAGGGTTCCATTCCGTATTCAACTCTATCCGAGGTTTTACTTCAAAGTCTTCTCGGAGAAGGTCGCAGTAAATTAAATCTTCGGCATCGCAAATAAACCCGTCACTGACTTCGGTCAGAACATCCCTCAACCAATACGGCACCGCATAAAGACCCCAGTTCTTCATGATAAACGGCGGAATTGTGAAAGGATAAGTTTGATGCGGCACCAAAGCAAACGGAACCACAAAGTTATTGGCAAATATCGCACTGTAGGAGGTATCAGTCAAATTATTCATCGGTTTTGAAATATGCTCCTTCTTAAATGTTTCGTTGATGTAGGTCGGAACCTTGGCAGCGGCAGGGGTCAGCAAACTTTCTACCCACATTTCTTCTCCGAATATTTCCTCGGGGAGCATCGGTTCCATTATCGGGTCAGGCACATGAAGGCTGGAAAAGTAAAACATCATGTCCCAGTCTTCATTGTAAGTAACCCCGCCAGTAATGAAAGGTGACCGCTGAGCCACAATACAAACAGGATACCGGCGCCCAGCACCATTTATGAACCTGTTCCAATTCAGCTTACCCAGCGCTCTCATAAACCGCTGTGATGCATACCACTCAGGAAAGACTGTAGGCGCAAGGTTCACATGAAGCAGTCTATCTGTATAGCGGCGAATGAAATCGTCAGCAAGGGCGTAACCGTAAGTTCTATCAAGTCGCCTGAAAGGCAAAAGAGGTTGTTCGGTAATGTAATAAGCGGCGAATGGAGCATACCAAGGTTGACCAACCAAAAATCCGTCAGGAATGGAGTTGATTAAATCCTTAAGGAGAAGTTTCTGTTGCGGGGGAATCCAGCCCATCGTTGCGCAGGTTCGATGGAGGACTTGCCGCCGCCCTTCATCTTCAGGAATGCTTTTCACGAAATCTTTTAACTTTTCTTTTATCCGTCCGAACGGGAAAGGATAGGCGACGGAAAGGCTAAAGGTAATACTGCCGTAATCATTTGGAATAATATCCCGCCAGAAGGGAAAGCTATTGCCCCACGAGAAAGCTACGGGGATACCCCACCACTGGACTGGGAAAAGAGGCAACAAGTAATAGCGAGAGCGCCCATTAACCCATTGGTGAAGAACCGCATCCTTCGTAATCTCTACTCCAAGCCTAACTTCTTCGGGTGCTAAAATTTCATCCCCTATTTTTACCCGTGTCCGCCTGATATCAAAGTAGCTGCGGAATGACCAATAAATCCTTTGCTTTTGCCATCGTGACGATATGCACAAAGTGATGAGTTTCCGTCCCTCAAATTCCCCGCTCTCTCTAATTTCCTTATCATCGCTATAGAGCCGCTCCTCTTCGGGAATATCCAGCTTGTCTTCTCTCGGCAATTCAAGATAGTATTCCTTTCTGGCATATTGACCGTCCAGTCTAATTTCCTCGTCCCAGTAATTTAAAAGCATCTCTTTGTTTCCATAGGCATACTCGACATTTCCTTCCCTAAACCGTTTATTTTCCGCAGGTAAAATTGGGTCTATCCCAAGCCGAGAGACGCCGGGAATTCCCACGCAGCCAAGCCAACCAAGCGGAGGCACTACCCATGTAAATAAGTCCCCCACAAAATTGTGGTTCTTGAACCTTTTGCGCCAAAATGCTCCATAATCCCTTACGCCTTCAAAGTTACCTTCAACTTCAAAGAAATCCGACGGCAATGGCGGGGAACCTAAATGCGCTATTAATGCCAAATTTTGACGGTAACCAAACACAAATTGCCAACCCTTGTCTCCGATAGGCGGCTGTTCATTATCACCCCACACCAACTGAACTTCTTTACCCTTGTGGGCTACAAAATCAGCTGTTATGTCCCGCCCACTTACGCTCTTTCCCCAGAATGTAATTACAGGAACCGTCAGAAGTTCAAGTCCAAGCCAAGTATGGTAGGGGTTCATGTTAATAACATAACGCTGCCAAAGGCTGGAACGCTCATTGAAAATCTCTCTGCCAGCCGCCAAATTGGTGATGTTTTGCACCAGCTGTGACGCCCAAGGAGCAAGGAACGGAGCAGCAAAAAGAATTCCTTCATAATCTCTCCTGCGGATATTGCGGTGAAAACCCCCAGATACCGTGTATCCGCTAAATATCGGCTTGTCATCCTGAAGGTAAGCAAAAATCGCTATTTGCCCGTTTCCCACAACCAATGAACACTTCTCCCAAAAACTTACATTCTTGCCAATGCACTCCCGCCCAATGCGACGGTAAAAAAGCAGCGGGTCAGGTATTACCCTGTCCACCACAACTTCCTGAGGCGATTCCCCCATCGGAAGGGTTACAGGTATAACTGAGGCTATCTCCAATAAAGTCCTTCGCAAATCCGCATAGAAACCGCTTCCGTCCCAAAGCCATTCGTTGTGGTAAGGATGAGGAACCACGCAAAGACGGGCAAAGTGCGGCGGGTAAATTATGTCAGTATCCACATCTCGCTCACGGAAGTCGGGAACCTTCGTCTCGTAATAGAGGAAGGGCGGAATGGCAGTATTGTAATGCATGAAATAAGGTGCAGCTTGGTTCGGAATGTTAACGGATTGAGGTAGCGAAGCCATTATGTTGTGCGGCGGAATAACCCTAAGCCCTCCAATTTGTTCAACCGAAGTTATCATTCCCGTTATATCTCTCACTACTTGGGAAATCTGGGATAAGGGCAATGCTTGCTGAAAGGGTTGAGGTAAATGCTCTCGTTGGGTCGCTAACGCTGCTGAGATAGATGAGGCATTGGTGCAAGCGGCGAAAGCCCCTTCAAATCCAGCAGTCTCCACGGGTGGCAAAGTCTTAATATCAGCGACAATTAAAGGTTGAACATAATTGGCTAACCTCAGCTTCTTTTCCCCATTAACAATTTCCCACTCTATCAAACTCCTTCCGCTTTCTACGATAGGCAAGTGCACGAAACTGAGGAATGGCAGGATTTTCTCAAAAGTTTCCCAATCGTCGGGGAAATTGATTAGCCGCCATTTCGCCGAGTTGACGAGATGAATTTTCCGTGCAATACCTTCCACCTTCTCTTGAATGGGCTCTAAGGCTTGGCTTGGGTTATCAGGGTTTCGGCGGTGTAGCAATATACCTCCTGACCAAATGAACCATGACGGGATGACCTGAATTTCGGGGGGCTCAACGCAGCTGCCCACAAAACACAATTTATTTGGATAAATTTTGGTGTCTCGTCGGGGTTCACGGGGGTCTCTATAAAGCATTGGCAACGAAATCGGAACGAATGCACCTAACCCGTCAATAATATACCCTTGCTGGCGCAGGGCATTTTTGTCAGGTTGAAGTGCTGCCCAACTGCCTGCCGTCCAAAGCCCAATAATGACAACCAATCCCCCATCTGCGCCCACATCTTCCGCTCTTTCGCTAACACCCAAAACCGCAGGAGAAGGCAAGGGCAAGGGAACATATCCATCAGGTAAAGGTTCAGGATATTCGAAGGGGGGCAGTTGAGATAACAATTTTCGTGCTATTTCGAGACCGTTCACATTTTTCGGCAAGATGGGAATTTTGGAGTAAACCTGATACATTCCGAGGATTTTGGCTTTATCTTCAATTGTGTAGATATTGCCCGAGGAAGTCATCGTCCACGGGATGGTGCGAGGCGATTTGTGGGTTACATCAAAGGCTTTCCAGCCAGTAAGGGCGACCCGTTCAGGTGCATATTTGGCGACAATTTCTTCAAGTTTATTGTTCGGGCCAGAAATTCTGGGGGCAAGGAACTTTCGGGCGACACTATCCATGAAGGGTCCTATTAGGTTGACAAAGAACCGACGGTTCGCCGTCGGGTCTTCCATATCTTTCTGTGCATAATAAGCGCTAATTTCGTCTGAATACCATTCAACAGGAAGTTGTGCCCCTCCAAGATGCCAGACATTTACATTTGAACATAGCCACCAAATTTCGTTCATTTCTGGATAGGTTGTGCCGAAATCAACCGCAACGAATTCCTTCGCATTGGGATTTATCATTTCGTTCAAAGTTTCGGTAAAGTTAATTTTTGAAAGCCTCACGAAGGAACATTTGGGTTTAAGCATCAACTTCCGCTTGGTGCCTTCCATCAATTTGTGCACCCGCTCAACCGTAAAATACGGGAAGAAAATTTCTTCTATCTTCTCAGGTTCGGGCGGCTCGTAAACATTTACATCGCCCAAATGGTAAGTCGTGGTCTGCAAAGTAACCGTTACTTGGATGAAGTAAATGGAATAGAAGCGGACGCCCCCAGCCGTCGTGAACCAACCTTCCTTTAGCACTTTGACCTTCGTAGTATATTCCATTTCACTGTCCGTCTGGAAAGGTTCAAGGAGAATATAATCGCCAGAAGTTCCGCCCCAAATGAGAAAAGGTTGCCCCGTGCGAATATAAAATACATCGCCATCAGGGTGAATTTGAAAGAGTGTTATCCCCCCGCCTCCTTTTTCTTTTATGCCTTGCCTCCAACTTTCAAATTCAAACTCGGACATGGGAGTAACGACAGGAACAATCCCCCACCCGTCTATCGAGGTGAAATTGCCGTGATAATAAGTGCCGGGATACATACACGGGCCGGGTGTGTAGGGAGAATAGGACATCTCCTTCCCAACGGCGGTATTAATGAGCGACGGAATTTCGGAGACAAATGGCGGTGTTGGCGATAACAAGCCCGTGACAGGATAAGGAGCATATGGGTCTTTAATTTCCCCTTGGGCAAAGGAAGGAGCAACATAGGCAAAACCGACACGAGCATTTATCCCAAAACCATAGCCTTTGACTTCCGAAGGGAAATCGGGCCCGAACATTTCTTGTGCTACACTCCTTAGCGGTTTCTTCGGATAAAAATCGGATGTAAGTATTGCCGATAATTTGGCGGGCAATTCGTCTTCTATGAGGCGGTAATAGCAACGGCGTGCATATTCCGTCGGCTTGAGGATGTAAACGGTGTCGAAAATGCGAATGTAAAAGCGTAACCGTTCCCACCAGTCAGAGCGGATAAGCGCTGGACAAGTAATTCTGGGGTCATTAGGATTTCCCGTGTAAATGAAGGAATTGGCGTCTTCAAAGAAAGCCGAAGCTGGGGGCGGGAAATAAGTTGGGTCATCTCTCCTATCGTGGTTGAAACAAACATCAACACCACGACCATATGGGTTGCTCATGAAAGATGAAGATTTCAGAGCCCCGCCCAAAATGTGTGCCCCCGCTTGACCTCGGGGGTAAGGTTCCTCAATATACCAACCATAAGAAAACATATTAAGCGGGTCAAGAATATAAAGGCGGTTGTTCAAACTTTCTTCCATAAACCCGAAGGCTCTAAGGTATTGAAGGACTGTGCCTTTAAAGTAGCTACCACCTTTAACGCCCCACCCTATGTATCCGTCAGTTTGAAACCCGTAGTGTGCGAACGGCTCTTTCAGTTTAAATTGTCCACGAGTTGAATAATAAATGCTTTCTTGTTTGATGGTGAAGGGTCTCAAGGAGAACCGTTCGTAGTCATTTTCGTAGCGCCTCGGCACCGAAACGCCTATTGTCCATTGCATAATGACCCACCAAAGACATTTTAGCGCCAATCCTAAAGAATTTTGGAGAAGTAAAGCAAGCAAAGCACAAAGGTAAAATAGGAAATCAAGTCTTGGAGCGAAGTTTCAAATGGGCCCAGCAGAAAAGCAGGGTCTAATCCCAGCCTCTTGAAAACGAAGGGCATAAGAACTGCCATCGTCCCCGCCGTAATCATCCCCGCCAAAAACGAACATATCAATACAGGAAAGATGAGAAAATGCTTGGTTGTCAGCCACGCAATCAAGCCAGTGCTTACCCCCAAGGCGAGACCACAGAAAACGATTGCCGCCCACTCACGCTTGAGTTCTTGTAATAAGCCCCGCCAAGTGCCCGTCGCCATCGCTCGGATAACCTGCGCTCCCGCCTGTAATCCATAATTTCCGCTAACAGCAGAAACCATCGGCGAGAAAACATATAAAGCGCTGAAAGCCGCAATCACCTTGTCGTAAAAAGACAAAACTCCCGCAACCCCAAGTTCAATTAAAGCGGTAAGAAAGAGGGGGACGAAGCGGCGCATCCCAATCTGCCACCAACTCATCTGTTTAGCTAACTCAGCTTCTTCGCAAATCCAAAAGAGTTTCTCCCGCAGATATTCAAGCTCCTGCGTCAATTCCTGCGGGTCAATGTTTTTGTCTCGCCTAAGTTTCTCCAGAAGGCTCTCAACCTTTAAGGCTTCTGCGGCAACTTGGCGGCGGATTTCAAAGATGTCGGCTTGCACTTTTTTACCTTCTCCTCTATCCTTGCTACCTTCTCTTTGAGAGCGCTCAAGCGAAGAAGTAGTTGGTCAAAAGTCAAAGCGGATTTACTCGGAGAAGGTGTCTCCATAACTTCCCTCACTTGCCCTTTCAGTGTCTACCTTGGTGTCCGTCATCCATTCAAGTATCTGACAAATTCTTTCAAGGAGATATACAGTCTCGCTGGCAATAGCCAATGTCCCTTTCATCGCCTCTTCAATTTGCCCTCGCCCAATAGCCCAAGCCAACAAAAAACCTATGACAAAACCAGCGACGAAGGTAAGTGCCAACATGACTACCACCAATTCAGATTTTAGCTTCTGCTCCCGTCGCTCAAAGCAATTTATTTGAATAAATTCTGTTTGCTACTTACCCGCCTTTGCTCCCCACTATAGTCCCCCGCAAAATTTTGGCACAGCATTTCTGTAAAAAGAGAGCAGAACCTACCCCCGCCACCAAGGACGGGTTCGGCCCTGCACCGACAATTACAGCGCAGACCAAATCGCCACTAAGTTTGTTACCCGCATTGTCCTCCTAAAACTGGAATTACAAAATTCCGAGGAATGCGCTGCAATTGTAGTGGAAATGCTTTGGCTTTAGAAGGACAATAGGGGTTGGTGCAGTATTCAAATCAAACCCTAACATTACAAAGTGAAGAAAGAAACAATACGGGCAACAGGCGACCAAGATTTAAGTGCAGCGTTCAAATAAAATGTTGTCGCCACCGAAAGTTGCCGTTGCCAAGAGTAACCACTTTAAAAGAAGTTTTTTATCCCCGATGCGTTGTGGACGCCTGAGAATTGGCGGGACGAATACTCCAGCACGCACCCCAATGAGATAAAGGACATCTTCCAAAGTTCCCCTGCGGGTGAGAAGGGTGAGCGGCCCACCACCTCCATGGAGAGCCGAAAGAAGGCGAGTTTCCGTAATCCCCATCAACTTAATTACATCTTCCTTGAACTCTTCAGCCTCAGAGCCAGTCGGCGGCGAAGTCAAATGCTTCCACTTCTCTAATATCTTCTTAGCTTCCTCAACCCACATTTTCAGATACCTAAATACAGCTGGACCGATAAATCCGCCTTGTTCCCTCTGCATTTCATAATAGCGCCCAAAAAACTCGCTTATTCCTTCCTGCAACCTCAACTTGTCCCGCAAGCTTAAGTCCTTAAGCCCGTTAATCCAATCAACAATCCTCCCCCAAAGAGCCAAATCTTCCGCAAGCATACCGTATTCCTTCAAATCTTCAAGAGCAGAAAAGCGCTCCAGCTCAGACGAGGGGTCAAGTAAGCGCCTTCTCAGCTCCTCAGCGGAAACTGTTGCCGTCTTAACCAAGAAATCATCAACGAAACTCTCAAGAAAGATGATATAGCGGAAAGTGAATACATACCTATTGCCAAGCCGAAAACAAAGTTTGCTTTCCTGCCCAATATTGGAAAGGGCACGACCCTGCGAAAGTTCACCACAAAGACTTTCCAAAACTTCCCTGCCAGCTTCGTTTGTGGGAACCCCAACAAATATGTAAAACCTTTCCAATTCTTCCTCTGTCTCCTCTCCTTCTTCTGCGACCTTTTCCCCCGAACTTACTGTAACTGCTGCCATACCCGCCTTTAACCCAATGATGGGGGTTTTAATCATATTCTCGGGCGGAACCAAACCCACCAAATCCTCAATAGTTTGCAAGGATTGGGCGTCAACGCTTACCTCTGCTGGCGGCCACAACCTCAAACGCACCTCTTTCCATAACTCAGCTTCTCTCTCCATTACTTTCTCATACACTACCTCGTAAAAACTGGCAGGAGTATCACCTTTCTTCCCTTTTCTCTCTCTTGCCCAGTCTCTAAGCTGACCAAAGTATACTCCCGCAAAACCGTAATCGCTGGCGTAAGTCTCCAAGGGTATGCCCTGAGTTAAATCCCACCATACGCTTCCTCCAAATCCCTGCTCTTCCGCCGTTTCAGCTTCCTTAGCTTCCTGCGTTTCCTCCTCTTTGGGCTCTTCGGTCTCTTGCACCTTTTGTGAAAGGTTCTTGCTATACCCCCATTTGTCATCCCAAACGGTAAGGATTGCTTCAGCAAGCCCTTTCAATACTAACCACTTGCTCCACCAGTCTATATCCTCCCTTGTTCGTGTCCTAAGGTAATCCTCCAAAGCTTTTGCTCCCTCAGTGGACAACCACCACTGGTAGGCAGCCGTAGCTACCCCCACCAGCAAGTCGAAGTATATGTTCCTCAATACATCTTCTTCACGCTCCCCTTCTATCAGGTTTTCTTCTAAGAGCCTCTCTTTTCCTTCTTTGTAAACCAACTTCTGCAAATGTGCAGGTAACTCCTCCCGCAGGATGTTCATAAGGTGCTCGTCAGTTAGCCAGTGAGGAGGAGGTTCCACTTTCATGTTTTCTACTTTCCACCCCTCCTGCGAAAAGCGACCTCTCACCAAATCCCATAGGCTCCGCAGCCAAGCCGCTACCATATAATACCCTTTCTCCTCAAATTTCTGCCTGCACCAATTTATAAATGTCCTTATTAACCATAACCTAATCAAAAGAGGATTCTGCTGCTTTTCTCTTCCCTGCTCCATCACCACAATATCACCCGCTGGGAATTTTAAAAACAAAACTTTTCCGCCCAAATATCCCCCCTACCCCTTCAATGTGCGGGGGTCTAAATTCTTTGCAGCAATTCATCTTTGCTGAAAATCGCCGCTGCTATTATGAGCCACTTCTGCAATAATTTCTTGTCCCCAGTTCGGTGGGGTCTCCGAGATGCACGGGAAGGAAGAACACCTTCACGCACTCCGATGAGACGAAAGAGGTCTTCTGGTCTACCGCCAGCGGTCAAGAGGGTAAGCACCCCGCCGCCAGCGTGCAGTGCGGAAAGCAATTTCGTCTCCGTAATACTTAAAAGCTCTACAACATCATTGTAGAACTTTTTTCCCATTTCACTGTCTTTAGGAGGAGGCTCTTTTAAATGCTCCCACTTCTTCAATATTTCAGTAGCCTCGTTTATCCAGTTTTCTACATGTTGCCAAACAACATCCCCGTGAATGCCTCCTGCCTCCCTTTGTCTATCGTAAAAACTGCGAAGAAAGTCCATCACACCGTTCCACAACTTCCTTCTTTCTCCCCCTTTTAGCCCCTGCTCATCTATCCACTTCACCAGTTCATCAAACAAGCCCAAAGTGTCTCTGCCCCAATCCAATATACTTTCGGGGCGCTTGGAAAGTGGGTCAATACCTAAATCTTGACTTAGTCCCCGAAAACAAAAGTAGCGGCTCTCTTCCGAAGGCATATGAACTAAACATCTCTCGATAGAGCTGAAAACTACATCCGTAACCTTGTCCACAAACTGCGAAAGGAAAGAATTGTAAAGGCTGCTGGAGGTAAAGGTAAAAACATGGGTATCACCGAACCGAAAATATTCCATACCCTCTTCAAATGGCTTCCACTTACCCTCATCCGCTTCTTCGCCTTCGCCCGTTATCTCTTCCTCTACATCGCCCTTCAGAAGAGAAGACCTTCCCAATTCTTCCAGAACCTTGTGCCCTTCGGCGGTTAAAGCATCAACGACAAGCATGTAGAAGCCAAATCCAATACTTGGGAAATTAAAGAACGCCGCTCCTATCTTCAACCCCACGAAGCTTAAATTTATACTCCTCGCAACTTGCCCGACCAACTGCCTTACCAAATCTTCCTTAGACACTTCTGATGTCGGGAAGCTTTCACCTACCTCAATTTTCGGCGGGTCTTCGAGCTTTCTCCTTAGAAACCCCTTCACAGGCACCCTCAAACTCTCAATATCCCTATATATCGCTTCGTAAAAATTGCTGGAGGCATCGGGTCTTTCCGCCCACTCCCTTATCGCTCGGAAATACTTAAACACGAAGCCGTAATCATCGGGAACCTCATCAAAAGGTGCACGCTCAACTAACCACCTGAGAACTTTCTCACCAAATTCCGCCTGCTCATCTTCTTCCTCTACCACCATGTGCCGACTAAGCCGCAAACTATCTCGCCAAATACTTAAAACCGCACCGCTGAGCCTCGTCAAGGCTGACCATATATCCCATAATCCCGCTCCACCCGTCCTACGCTTCTCTAAATAGTCTTCCAAAGCCGCTGCTCCTTCAGTGGATAACCGCCACTGATACATAACCGCCGCTAACTCCACCAAAAGCCTATTGTATCTTGCATTCAAGAATTCTTCCTCTTCATCACTCCTCACCCTGTATTCCTTCAAAATTCTATCCCGACCTTCCTCGTAAACTAAACTCTTTAGCTCCTCCGGTAAATCCTCCGTCAATATCTGCTCCACTTGCCTCCTATCCAACTCAGAAACATCTCCCCCGTCCCCCTCTATTTCCCATGGGTATCTAAGGAAATCCGCTGCCACGCTAAGCCACAATCTATCCAGCAAAGCCGCCGCCAAAAATAAACCGTTGTTTTTAAACCACTCCTTGCAACCGAATATCAACATCTTAATCCTTTTTAGCCTTTCTGGCAATGATAAAGCCATAACGCAACACCACCAAGAATTTTAAAGGCAAAATTTTCTCCCCACCTTATCCCCCCCGCCTCCTCAATGTGCAGGGGGTTTAAAATTTTTTGTGGTGAGAAGCCGTGCGAATCATCTTCCTTCGCAAGAAATTGGTGGAAGTAAGACCCGAAGTGATGGAAGAGGGATTTTCCGTTTTCCACGGCACAAATTTGCTTGCCCTCTACCGCATCCTCAAAAGCGGAAAACTGGGTAGCTCCGTCGGTCGGCACGGCGGCGCCTTCGAACGGGTCGGATATTTCTATACCACAACCAGCTTCGATTGGGCATACAGATATGCACAAGAAACAGCTAACTCCAAACACTTCTTCCTTCCAGAGGAAGAAGCTACTCCCGAACTGTTGGAAGATTTAATTGAAACCCCTTCCAGCGAAATTTCCATAGACGCAATCGCCGAAGCGCTCGGCACGAACGATTTGGAGGAAATCTATACTATCGTCGCTTCAATCGCCCGCTACACGCTGGGCGCAGAAATTCCCCCCGTCATAATCGGAATTACAATTACCCCAGAAAATACCGAGGTGCTGGAAAAATTTTACATAGACGAAGACGACTTCCGTGACTGGCTAAAAGAGCAGGACACAGAATACATCTTACAAGTCGCCCGCCGTGACCCGCAATTTGAACAATTCATCAGAGAAAGGGTCAGCGACCCCGATAGAATTAAAACCGAAGAAGACCTAATAGACTACGCACGAGAAGATGTGGAACATTTAGCCCTCGAAACCTTCTCCGAAGTAGAAGAAGTAGACGAAGAAGATATCTTCCACGCCGCATATCACCTCGTCGCCAAAGAAATCTACCTCGCCCTGCTCCGCCTCGCCGAAGAGAAAAATGACCCAGAAGCCAAACAAATCCTAAAAACCGCAGCCGAAGAATTCCCCGCCACATCCTTCTACCTAATAGAACCTACTCCATTGGAAAAAATAGACGCCGCCTACGCCGACATCTTCATGCCCGACGGCTCAGTAAAACGAATTAACCTCCACGACGAAAACGCTACCGCCCAAGTAGAAGAAATCATGAAACAGCAGGTAATTCGATGGGTGCGAGCAATTATTGGGTAAGTGGGGTATAATATAGTTGCGGAAAGGAGCAAGAAAGAAATGAAGCGAACCGTGCCCATTAAGCTGCCTGCGGATGATAGTCTGGTCAAAACAATTCAGCTGTTCACACAAATTGCCAACGAGGTCTCGAAGCAGGTCTGGGAATTAAAAACACCCATCCGCAACTTCGTTACATTGTATAAGCACTGCTACCATAACCTGCGAACCAAATATCCCCATGTCAACTCCCGCCTCCTCGAATATATCCTCCGCATTGTTGCTGGCCGCTACTCTCCGAAGAATTTTCGCAAGTTGAAAGAAGCTGTAGTATTCAAGCGAGATTTCGCATTACTGGATAAAAGGTTGTTCACTATCAAAGACGGACACATCACCCTGTGGACAATTGACGGGCGTAAAGAATTCCCCTTCGTTTTGCCTAAAGTGGGGCGGTTCCTCGAACTTTGGAAGCGCAAGGAAGATGTCGATAGCATTACTTTGAAGGTGCGAAACGGCGAGGTTATCGGCTTTCTTTGTTTGACAATTCCCGAAAGCGAGCCCAAAGATGCAAAGCATTTTGTCGGAATAGATATTGGCGCTTCTTACCCACTAATCGCCGTGCGTGACGACGGCGCAATTTTCTGCCCCGACTACTCAACTTTCCACAGGAAGCGGCAACACTTCCTTGAACTGCGCCGACAACTACAACGGAAACTCACAGAAAAGCGGTTGGCAAAGAAAGACGCAAAAAGCGTTATCCGGGCATTAAGGCGATTGTCTGGTAGGCAGCGGAATTTCACAAAACAGTTTTTGCGCTGGGTCGTTTGTAG
>Ga0072500_131566_pt1 | contig 16197 bp, 18 predicted proteins | sample GBScelen77Swater_FD_63803 | JGI IMG/M metagenome (GOLD analysis project Ga0072500, IMG submission 63803) | Hot spring microbial communities from Great Boiling Spring, Nevada - cellulolytic enrichment S 77C v2 (version 2) | ecosystem: Environmental > Aquatic > Thermal springs > Hot (42-90C) ...
GGGACTCCACGGCCCGGCGGATGAGGAGGATGCTCACAAACGTGGCCACAGCGTTCAAGACAGCCACTGTGGCTCCGTAACCGGCGCGGAAGCGCTCAAACGCTTGGTAGTAGATTTCCAGTTGCCAAGTATGGGTGGCGAAGCGCGGTCCACCTCCGGTCAGAACGTATGGCTCTGTGAAGATCGCAAAACAAAGCCCAACCGCCAAAACCAAAACGGTATAAAAAGCCGGATAAAGAAGGGGCAAGGTTATTTTGCGGAACTGCGTAAAAGGCCCGGCCCCATCCAACGCGGCGGCCTCGTAGAGCTCCCGAGGAATCCCCTGAAGGCCAGCCAGGAAAATCAAGGAGTAGTAACCAGAAAACTTCCACACGATCATGAAACTGATCACCAAGGTGGCCCAAAGGGGGTCCCTGAGCCAGCGGGGAGAGCTCCCAAAGACCTGCCGAAGGAACTCGTTAAGGGGGCTGTCGTAGGAAAGAAGCCCGCGCACCACAAGGCCAATGGCTACTCCCGAAGCCAAATAAGGCAAGAAGAAGCCTACAGCATAAAACTGTTTGAGCCGGGGTAGGTGTTGAACGATCAGAGCCAAGCACAAAGAAGATGCCAGAACTCCAGGAACAATGATGGCCATGAATTTGTAAGTGTTGACAAACGCGTTATAGACCCGGGTGCTGGTTAGGGCCTCGCGAAAATTCCCAAGGCCCACGTAAGTCCGCGTGGGAGAAATAAGGTTCCAGTCGAAGAAAACAAGGGAGAGACTCCACCCCAAAGGTATCAGGAAGAAAACGATAGCGCTGAGAAGATAGGGGCTGGCTAAAAGCCAGCCCCCTAACTCCTTTTGCCGCTTCACGGTTATTTCAGGAGGTCCTTAATTGCTGCCTTCCAGGCTTCCCAGCCCTCTGCGGGGGTGAGCTCGCCGATCAACACTGGATAGATGCATTCAAGCCCCATTAGCTCCTGAATTTCCACGAACTGGGGATGGGCAATGGGCGGGACAGCGAAGGCGATGTTTTCCGCATAGGGCAGAAGCGCCGGCTCTTTTTCCTCGATGTAGGCGGTGAAGAGAGGATTTGTCCCCACATCGTCGCGGGCGGGAAGCATTCCGGTGATCTTAACCCACGCCAAATCGTGCTCGGGGTCGGAAAGAACCCAGCGGATGAAGTCCCACATGGCCTTCTGCTGCTCCGCCGTAGCTTGGGCATACATCACAACCCCTTTAGCATCGGCGAAGGTGTAAATGGGCTCTTCGGCCGGATACCAGTCGGGAACCGGCGGAGGAGTGAGAACGAAGGTCTCCCCGTACACGAGCTCCGGATAGTTCTCCCTCCACCAAGGGAAGCTCCACGGACCAAGGACAGTCATGACCGTTTTGCCGACCTCGAAGCCTGTGGCTAGGGGCTCGGTGATGAGCAATTTCTTGTCCCGCAACGTTTTGAAAAACTGGAGTACTTCGATAGCGGCTTTGTCATCAGCGGTGATAGTGTTCCCGGTGATGAGAGGCTGGCCCTTGCTTGCCGCGTAGTAGAACACGAAGAAATCGAACCACCTCTGCCACCATGTGGGCACTTCTAGCTCACTGCGTAGCCACAGGAATTTGTCTGGATATTTGGCCTTGAGACGTTCACCGAGGGCGAGGACCTCGCTATACGTTCGTGGTGGCTTCTCGTAACCCAGTTCCCGCAGGATATCGATCCGCCAGGCCACAAGCATGGCGTTCACGTACATGGGGATGATGTAGTAGTTTCCATCAGGAAATTCCCAGGCCTTGATGGTGGAGGAGAGATTTCGGGCCCTTACCAATTCCTCCCACTCTGGGAAGGTGTTCCAGGGGACAATCGCTTTGGACTTCACAAGCTCCGAACCAAAACCAACAAACACATTCTCCGAAGCCGTGGGCGCAACGCCGCCAGCAATGGCTGCCAGGATCCCCGCTTCGGATGTAGGCGTTTCCGGCATCGGGCTTACGTTAATCTTCACGCCGGGATGCGTAGTCATATACGCTTCCGCCATCTGCCGCCAGAAAACTTCCTGAGAGGGATTGGGTGCGCTCCAGAAGGTGATCTCAACTTGGGCAACCGCCACAAGCCCTAAGGCTAAAAGACCAACAAAAACGGTTCTCAACCCGCGCATTACTCACCTCCTTATTTCTTCTCCGCTCGCCAATCCACCACGATACCGTCAGCCCAAAGTTTGCCGTCCCTCAGCACCACCTCCTTTTCCGCAGGAATTAACACCACCACCGCGGCCGCATCCGGCGGAAGGGAAAGCAAAGCTTGCCCTTGGGCGCCTTGCGCTACGAATTCCTTACGTACCGCGTCGTACACGTTTGTGGGCTCAGGTCCGATGAGGATTTCCACGGTTTTCTCCTCGGAATAGGGGTTATAGAAAAGGTAAGTAGGATAGGCGGGCCCGCGGAAGTAGTCGGTAGCCAAAAGATCCACCCGCAGAATACCCTCCACATTTGTTTGGGCGATGAGGGCCCCAAAAACCCCGACATGGGAGCCGGAATAAAGGGAAAAGTCCGTTTTGGCCCATTTGTTTTTTATGGCATCTCCGGTGGCGTATGGGCTCACCACGTCCCATCCCACAACTCCCCAGCGCCGTAAGCCTTCATAGGGAACAACACCCCGTGAGGTTTCCGCCCAAAAGGCGGAAGACTGGTGAGTGGCGGGAAGATAGGGAGCATAAAAAAGCCGCGCGTTCACTGCAGCATGGAGCAGCCATTTGCCGATCGGCCGGGCAAACCGCGGGTCGTAGCGGACAAGCGGCACAAGGGGCTCAGCCCAAACGAAAGTGTTCATGGAAAATGCGTAGCCCTCTTGGTCGGTGAGGCTTCCAATGAGGCCATCAACTCGGTAACCATCCCATTCCCCGCTGAGCATGCCCCACCCTGGCCGGGCCTGAGACACCCCAAAACACCAGCGCACAAAAGCTTCCACGCTGTAGTTCCGCCCAAGTTCAGCATTGAGCCTGGCCGCTGCCAAGGCGCCATAAGGAAGGAGAAGCTCGTAAAGGGGGTTGTAATTTTGGACTACCAAACTTTCCAAAAACATGAGGGCCTCCTCTGCGCCCTCAAGATACCGCGGGTCTCCGAAAGCCAAATAGGCAGAGTACAAAAGCCAAGCGACCCCAGCGGCAGCATCCGGCTCCCGCCACCAGCGATAAACCGGCTGCATACGGGCAAAGTCGAAGGCTTGCCAGGAAAAATCGGGGATTCCTCCCTCTCCCTTCAGCACTTCGATGGCTTCACACCATCTTTCCGCCACGATTTTCAGGATCTCCCACATGCTGAGGTCATCCGGCCCTTTCTTAACTTGCGCAAGCTCGGGATATTGGTAGCAGAGGATAGCGAAGAGGATGCTGGGATAAATTTCGTACCAGAAGCTACTGCCGGTGGTAGCGCTTGGGTTATTGAGGACAAGGTTTTGCCCGTTGGCCTTGTTGAAGAATTCCTTTTGCATGGTGACGAGATTCAGACCTTGCCAATTGCTCATATCCAGGCCCACAAGAGTCGCGCTGCGTACGGCAGCAATTACGTTTATTGCTTCTTGGGCGCCATCCCGACCATGGCGGTGATCGCCCACATACGCGGCAAGGGCCAAGTGATCGAGTCCGAAATTAATCCCGCGCTTATCCCACCAGCAAAGAGGAAGGAAATCACCTTGGGCGGAAAGATCGAACACCAAAGAGGTGTACTCGCGCGCTACTTCTCTCCAATCCCGCAGTTCGAGAACTGGGGGCAATGAAGGGAAAGCTTCGAGGCTGAGAATCTGCACCTCTTGAGCTAAAGCAAAAAAGGCCGAAAAGGCCGCAATTACCAGTGCCAGACCTCTTTTCATCGGCCCTCCTAAAAAGAACAAGGGGGAGGGTTTCCCCTCCCCCTTCACCATCACTCCGTGCGGTAGACGATGGTAATCCCGTCTACGGAGACGCTTCCCCCGACACCCCAGAACCAAAGCCTAATGAGGATGAGGGGGTTCTTGGGGATGGCACGGATTACCCCAACGGGAGCGAATTGCCTGAGCCCTTCCACCACGTCAATTTCCACATCGCCAGAGAGGTTATTGTCGCCAATGAGGTATGTTCCCCAGCCCTCCACGGGGGTGAAGACGTCGGGCTTAAGGCCGCGAAGGTGAGCCTTAAGGGTCCACTTGTCGGTGGGCTGAACATTGTGGAGGATGATCACAGGGTTCTTGGACATATCCAAGAGCAACCAGGGGCTGATGACTCCGCCGCCCCAAGGCTCACCAAAGCTCAGGCCAACCACAGCTTTTCCGTCCACCAGGCTTACCGTGCCCGCGGCGAGGAACTCCCCGCTTTGGGGGTCAAGGAATGGCTGCCACGCTGCAGCGATCATCTCTGGGGTGAAGTGATAAACCACCACCTCGGCCGCCGAGGCCACCACCGCCACCATCAACGCCAAGGCCAACCACTTGGACATAAATTCACCTCCCTGAAAGACTTGAAAAGCTTGACCGCCTTCCAGAAGTCTTTCCCCGCTCTCACCCCCTTTGCGCAACCGGTTGCTCATATTGTAAAAAGGGGACTGGGCCGCGTCAAGAGGCCGGGGGCTTGTCTCAAAATTTTGGGCCGTTCTTTTCTTGTCGTCCCCTCTTGTTTTTCCCTCTCCCCGGGGGAGAGGGGAAAATGCGTTTCAGACCCTCTCCCCGAGGGAGAGGAAAGTCGAGGACTTCGCTCCACCGGATTCCTAGACAAGCCCAGAGGCCGGCGGGCTTTTTTAAGAACTTACCGAGGCAAGTGTCAGTCCCCCCTCCCTTTGGGAGAGGGTCGGGGTGAGGGGGAGGGAAGAGATCACGATTTTTAGACAAGTCCAGAGACCGGTCCAGGACCCTACGCAGAAGAGGAAACGCAACCGCAGGAGGCGCGAACGGTAAGGGTGGTGGGAAGGACCTCCACTCCAGACGTCATTTCTTCCCCCCGCAAAAGCCCCAACAGCTTGCGGGCTGAAGCGCGACCCATCTCCGCCCGGGGAACCCGTACGGTGGTGAGCGGCGGATCTACCACTGTAGCCAAGGCCCCGTCGTCAAAACCCACCACGGCCACATCTTCGGGAACCCGAAGGCCCGCCTTGGTAAGAGCCTTTATGGCTCCCACAGCCATGAAGTCGTTTGCCGCAAAAATCGCGGTAGGGATCCGTTTCCCTCCCAAAAGCTTTTCCATAGCCACCCGATCGGAATCGCTCCGCCGGCCACCCTCCACCACGAACTCCTTCCGCACCCGAAGCCCCAATTCCTTTAAGGCCAGCTGATAACCTTCAAATCTGGCTCGGAAGCTTGGGTCGGCCAAAGTTTCCGCCACAAACGCTACTTCCCTGTGCCCATGCTCCAAAAGGTGCGCGGTGGCGAGCTTTGCCCCACCCACATTGTCGCCCACCACCGAGGGAATCCCTGGCAGCGCGTAGTCCACCAAAACCACAGGCACGATCTTTGCCAAAGACCGCACCAAATCTTCGCTCACGTCTGTCCCCAAAATAATCAGCCCACCCACCCGCCGCTCCTCCACACAGCGAGGAAAAAGCTGGTCCCCCAAGGTAGAGAAAAGAACGTGATATCCATGCTGAGCCAATTCCGCCTCGATCGCTTCCAAAATAACCCCGTAGAAGGAGCGCTCGTCCAAAGGAAGATGCCGTTCGTGAATGACGACACCCACTTCTCCGGTGCGGCGGGTGGCCAGCCCCCGGGCTAACGCGTTGGGACGATACCCCAATTCCTCCGCAACCTGGCGAATCTTCTCCCGCGTGGCCGGACTGATCCGGCCCTTCCCCGAAAGGGCGCGGGACACAGTGGAAGGAGAAACCCCTAAGAGCTTAGCAATGTCATGAATTGTGACGCGCATGCCTTGCAAATCCTAGCTTGCACAAAATTCGCTAGCAACCTATCCCATTTTCTCTAAAGCGCCCGCAAGTTGAGAAAGGTCGGGAATGAAAAGGTGAGGAACGTAAAGGGATGTGGGCGGCTCCTGGCGATGGTAGGGGCCAAGGAGCACCCTCACCGTTTTCATCCCCAAAAGCTTGGCCGGGAAAATGTCGTGATCCAGGCGGTCGCCTACCATTACCGCTTCCTCCGGGGCTACACCGATCCCCTCAAGGATCATGCGGAAGAAAAGGGGGCTGGGCTTGGCAATGCCCATGGTATCCGAGACCTCTCTCCATGCGAAATACCGAAGAAGGCCAGCTTCCTCCAAAAGGGACAAAGCCCGCGGCGGCTGGTTCGCCGCCAACGCCAAAATGTACCGTTCCGCCAACTGCGGAATCGCCCTTTTGGCCTCCGGCCGAACAAAAACCCCGGGAAGCTCCTTCTGAAACGCAGCGTTCTGTGCCCGGAGAACTCCCAACACCTTTCGAAATTTCTCAAGATCAGGCCGAACGAACCGCCAAAGTGCCGAAAGCCAAGGATTGGGCTCGCACCTTTTCAGCTCCTCATCCAGGGCTTTTTGAAATTCCTCCGGGCTTACCTGAGCCCCATTTTCGCGGAGCTCTGAAAGGATTATTTCCGCCCAGCGAGCATATTCCGCATCCTCATTGAAAACCGGGCCGCCCAAATCCAAAAGGATCGCGCGGATCATTTGATCCCCATCTTCTTTGTGGCGATCTTCTCCGGAAGCATGTATTGGATGGACTCCTCCGCTGTCACCCCGCGCAGGGCCGCAAGGATGCAGACCAAAGCATGCCCAATAGCCAAATGGGCCGTTTGAATCCGCGTGCTCGAAGGGCCTTCAGGCTTAGCATTGCTTTTGATCACGATCTCCGCGTTCTTCCCTAACGGGCTATCGCGGTTTTCCGTGATGGCCACGGTGAGGGCGCCCTTTTGCCGAGCGAGTCTCACGGCCTCGTAGACAAAACCCGTTCCCCCTGAGGCAGAAATTCCGATAAGCACGTCCTTTTCCGTCACTTGGTCCGCGATGAACCTGGCCAAGCCACCTTCCTCCTCGCCGGTTCCTTTGGCGAAGGAAACGGGCAGGGCCTGGGCCATGTTGTTGGTGATGCAAAGGCAGGGGACGCCGGTTTCGTAACATTGGCCGGCGATCTCCTCGGCCACCAACGCCGAGGCTCCCGCGCCGGTGGTCACGATCTTCCCGCCTTTCCTGATACGCTCATGAATCGCCTCAAGGGCCAAAAGAAAACCCTCTTTCGCGGAAGGGATAGAAGAAAGAATGCCCTCGGCTTCCAAGCGCAAAGCCTTTTCGAACATCTCTTCCGGAGTTTCGCAGCCGGTGAAGTCGTAGCCCACCATAAGGGGGCGATTCACATCGATCACTTGGCCCACGGAGTCAATGAGAACCCTCCCATTCCACTCATGCTCCTCGAACTCCAAAGTGGTCCCCGGAAGATCCCCAATTTTCAAGGCTTTTCCGGTAAGGCGCGCAATCAAGCTCGTTTTGCCCGCATTAAAAATCCCCAAGACGATGATGCGCGACCCTTGGGGAAAGCGGCGCTCAATCTCCTCGATTACGCTCGCCACGTTTTCCCCAGTAAGGAGGGACATAACGGGGAATTCCTGGCCAAGCTCAGCCTGTATTTTGGCCACGGTTTCTTTGTTCACTAGATCGAGCTTATTTCCCACCACAAGGAACGGAAGGGAGGCGTTTTTCACGGCTTCAAGGAAAAGGCGAAAGGTGGGAATCTGGGGATCGAAGAGGTTTAAAAGGAGAACGGCACCGGTGGCTCCACAGCTCTCAAATGGCGTAACCATTTTCTTCGTGACCCTTGTGCTCATCCTTCACCCCCACATAACGGCGGCCATTATACACTTTTCTCTTGCTCGGTCTGCCTCCCACGGGAAATGTCCAGGCCCCCAAAAAGCAAGAGACGCGAGGCCAAAACGCCCAAAGCGGCAAAATGAACGCTCTCCCCGAGAAGGGGCGTAAGCATCGAGAACTAATCCCCGCAATGAGATAACTAAGCCACTTCGATGGGCCAAGCTTTCAAAAACCCTGTGCTAGATGAAGCCTGAAAAAGAAGCCCTCCCCCTTGATGGGGGAGGGAGAGGGTGAGAGCAAAATTCAACCGAGCTTATACCCAATACGTCGCAGGAATGCTTTGCGCTCCTCTTGCTCCTTTTCGCCTTCTACACCCTTGGTTTTGACCCCGTCCACCACGCCGAGGACGCCGCGCCCCTGCTCCGTCTCCGCCACAATTACCTCCACGGGATTAGCGGTGGCACAGAAGATGCGGCAGACCTCGGGCACCATTTTGATCGAGTTCAGAACATTAATGGGGTACATGTCCCTCATGAGAATTAGGAAAACGTGGCCGCAGGAAAGTGCTAGGGCGTTCTTTTTGGCAAGTTCCACAAGCTCCGGATCCGTCCCGGACCAGCGTACCAAAGCCGGCCCTGAGGACTCGCAGAAGGCCAGCCCAAATTTGGCGCCGGGCACGGCGTTCACCATGGCCTCATGGAGGTCCTCTACGGTTTTGATGAAATGGGCCTGTCCCAAAACGAGGTTCACCTCGTCGGGCTTTTCTATCCTCACCACCTTCAGCTCCATACCCCCTCCTTTTCTGAAAGTGTAGCACGTTCTCCAGCGTGTTGGTCTTAGGGTAGACTCTTTCCGAAAGGAGGAAAACGTGGAGGAATACGAGGTTAATCTCGCTGATTACATCCGGATCCTCTGGAAAGAAAAATGGGTGGTCATCATCACATTCATCGTTGCGGTGGGAACTGCCCTGATCATTTCCTTTGCTCAACCGCGGCAATATCAGGTGCAGACGGCGCTTTTGATTCTTCCCCCGCTTTTCCAGGAAGTGGGAGGACAGATCAGCGGCACCGTCCTTTCGCCCGAAACCTATAAGCGCTTGGCCCTTGCCAACGATCTTCTGGAGAGAACTTTGCAACAGGTATATCCTGAAGGAAGCACCCTTACCGTGGAAAGGTTGCGCGAAAGCATGAAAGTGGAAATTGAGCAAACTACGACGATAAGCAAAGAGCTAGCGTTTCCCGCGAGGTTCCCATTGTACATGCGCGTTACGTTTACGGGAAGCGACCGAAAGAACCTCGTGCGACTTGCAGAAACCTGGGCTTTGACGTTTGTCGCCCAAAACACTGAACTTTTCATGACCCGCACCGCCCAATCCCTGGAGTACCTCGAGCAGAGCTTTAGAGAGGTGGAACGGGAACTCCACGAAAAACAGGAAGCCCTTAAGGTATTCCTTCAGGACAACCCGGAGACCGTGATTCAGGCAGAGGTAGACGCCCTTAAGGCTAAATATGCGGATTATCTCACGAGCCTAGCCGATGTGGAAAGACAGCTAGCGGCAAGTGGGGCCAGGCTAAGCGCTTTGCGCGAGGCTTTAGAGCGCGAGCCCCAGTATTTCGTGGTGGAACGCGGCCCCTCGAATGAGGCCCTTTGGCAATTCCTCGGCGCGCGACCCGAGGCCAAAACTCTTGAGGCCTATGCCCGGCTCACCATTTCTGATCAGATTTTAAACAGCACTTATGTGGATCTTCGTGGCCAAGTGGCTTCTGCCGAAGTGGAGTTCGCCTCCCTTAAAGCCGCCGCGGACTATTACAAAGAGGCTCTGGACCGCATCAGCACAGAACTCGCGCAAAAGCAAGCAAAACTAACAGAAGTCCAGATCCGCCGGCAACAGATGGAACAGGAGATCGCGGTTTTGCGGGATACGTATAATCGTGTGGCCAAGAGCTTGCAGGACGCGAAAATCGCTCGCGCTGAGACGGCTGAACCCATAAAGATTGTGGAACGGCCCGTCCTACCCACTACCCCGGTGGGGCCAAGTAGAAAGCTTAATGTAGCGGTGGCCGGAGTTCTGGGGCTTTTCCTCGGCGTGCTTTTGGCCTTCGTGGTTCACTATTTCCAGGAAGGCTCAAAAGCCCCGCATAGCCAGGAGCCCGGCCAACCACCCCAAGAGCCCCGCCAAGAGTAAAAATGGAAAACGCATCCGCATCATAGCGAGCAAACCTTAAATCCAAATACTCGATGCCTCTGTGACCCCGGGGACTTAATCAAGCCGCCTTTGTCCCTAGCGCCGGAAGAAATAAAGGAAAAGGGCAAGGCCAGCAAAAACGGCCTCCATGCCCGTCAGAACCAGAACGAGGCCGCGCTCGGAAAGGGGATGGATTTTGAGGATGACCTGAGCCAAGCCCACCGGGCCATTCTTCGGACAGTAAAGTTTTCCGTCTTCCCTAAGCTCGCCGGCCCAGCCCCGCGAGGGAAAACCATGCGCAGCTTTAATCAAAAAATCTAGAGCATAGGGCACGATAAGCACAACTCCGGCCGTTTCGAAATTTCCTACGATACAGGAGGCAGCGAGGATTGCTCCCAGGGAAAGGGTGCCCACATCGCCCACGAAAATCTTTGCTGGATACCAATTGAGGGGAAGAAGACCCAAGGCCGCGCCACAGCCGGCAAGGAGGATGACAAGGGCCGTGGTCGCCCCGATCTTCGCCGCAATGGCAGATAACGCGGCCATGGCCACTAAACTCATCCCAAGCTCAAGCCCGTTGAAACCTGCGAGCATGTTCACAGCGTTCGCTGCCCCGGTTATTCCCAAAGGGACTAAAACGAGCGAATAAGCAAGCCCAAAATTCACGCGGCCGAAAAAAGGAATGGTCATAGTGGTGTGGCCCGCCCGTACGGCCACCAAGGGCAAGGCCGCAATCACCGGAAGGAAAGCTTTTACGGCCTGCCTCAGCCCCAACAGATCATCCAAAATGCCCACGAGGCCGGTGAGAAGAACTGTGGCCAAGACCGCGAGAAGGGGCACAAAGTCCACGGGCAAAATTTCGGGAAGAAAGGCTTCAAGACCGATGGCAAAAAGGGTGGCCAAGGTAAAGCCAGCGATGAAAGCGAGCCCACCCATCTCCGGGATTTCTGGCTGGGCGGGCTTGTGGAGATCTCTCCCCACAATTCCCGCGGACCGAAGTTTAGGGGCCAGGATAACCGCGCTTAGGCTTCCCCCTAGCATGGCCACAAAAAACACGGAAAGCATGGCCCACATGGCCTTAGAAGCTTATCGGAAACGCGGGAAAAAGGCTAATCTATGGAAAACTCGCCGAATAGAGAACAATCCCACCCTTGGTCATCCGGGCTAAGGTTTCTTGTAGAGCGCGATATTCCTCCTCCGCATAAACATGAGGCTCAAGCCTTGGAATACGCAAAGTTTTCCAAACGATCTCGTAGGCATCGGGGCGCGGACTCCCTCGGTAGACCACAAGCACATCCACGTCGCTTCCGGCAGTGTAATTTTCTTTCGCATAAGAGCCGAAAAGAATAACTTTCACAAGAGGCAATTTTTTCTGAAGTTCGGGAATCTTTTCACTCAAAAGTCGAAGGACTTCCTCCCGACTAACCTCGGGCCAGAATATCTTTGCAGAACCGAATGATTCTCTCCGCATGAGAAATGACCCGCCTCGCCTCCTCCTCAGTATACCGCTCCCTAGGGGAACCAGAAGGATGCGCATTTGGGCACCTCGCTGGAATGTAAGCTTTGTCGAATTCCAAAGCCGCGCGGAAAAGGTCCTCAGGGACGGTATAAGGCTGGAAAAGAGCGGAAAGGAGATCAGCTACGGAATGGCCCCATGCCTCCGCCCCTAACTTTTGGAGGACGGCCTTCACCGCCTTTTCCGCAGCTTGTTGGGCAGAAAAACAACTCCAATCGTAAAACCCGTGCTCCGCGTCACTTTTTGCGTGTGCTAGATCCCATTCTGCTTGATCCAGCCAATCCCTGCTGCGCTCCATGGCTCTCTATCATATCACGAAAGTTTTCGTAGGCGCTCCAAAATTTTTCGAACCTCTTGGGCACGGTCCCGGCGAAGGATAAGGAGAGCCTCTTTTGTCTCCACGATGATCAGATCCCGAAGGCCCAAAGTAGCCACAAGACGCCCTGGATTCTCGGCATAGATCACACAGTTTTCCGTATCGATTCCCACATGCTTGGCACAAACAGCGTTTCCTGATTCGTCTTGGGGGAAGAGGCTGGCCATCGCTGACCAATCGCCCACATCGCTCCACCCGATATCCGCGGGGATCACCAGCACATTTTGTGCCTTTTCCATAAGCCCATAGTCAATGGAAATGGCGGGAAGTCGGGAATAAACGCGGGCTAGGGCCTCTTCCCAAGAGGGCTTTCCCCAATGCTCGCGAAGCTCCAAAAGCCCGGCGTAAAGTTCAGGCATATGTTGGGAAAGCCCATGCATGAAAGTATCCACTCGCCACACGAAAATGCCGCTATTCCAAAGGTAGCATCCCTCCTCAAGAAAAGCCTCGGCTTTCGCGCGATCGGGCTTCTCCACGAAGCGCTCTACCTGATATACGGGAAGCCCTTGGACTTCCGCGAAAAGCTCAGCATAGCGGATGTAGCCATAGCCGGTGGCTGGCCGATCCGGCTTTATCCCCAAGGTCACAAGATGCTCCCCCTTTTGCGCGACTTCCACTGCCACGCCCAAAACCTTTTGGAATTCCTCAGTCTTCGTCACAAGATGATCGGAAGGAAGGGTGATCATCACCGCTTTGGGATCACGGGCGAAAAGAATGAGGCCGGCAAGGCCCAAGGCCGGCGCGGTGTTGCGACCCTCAGGTTCAACAAGGATTTGCTCCCTGGGAAGGGAAAGCTCTTGGGCCACAAGCTCCTTATATTCTTGGGGCACTACAACAAAAAGGGCATCTTTTCCCACCAAAGACGTAACACGCTCCGCTGTAGCCTGAAGGAAACTTTTCCCTGAAAGGAGGGGAAGAAACTGTTTGGGCCGTGAGGGCGTACTCAACGGCCAAAGCCGCTCACCTCGGCCGCCTGCCATGATGACCGCAAAAACTTGGCCCATTTTCACCCCCTAGGCCCCAAAAGCATTGTTCTTTGCCTCAATCCGGGCCAGCGCAGCCAATATCTCTTCCTTGAAACGTGCAAAATCTTGAATGCCTTTATGAGCCTGCTCGTAAACGATACGATCATCAACGCGGCTATATTCGTGAACCAAAATATTGTGCAGCCCTTTCATGCGCTTAAGGGTGGCAACCATCTGAGGTGAGACTACTTCGGCCTGAGAAGGCTTTTCGAAAACGTCGTCCTCTTCGGATGGCAGGCCTAAACGCATCGCTCGCACGAACATATGGCAAATATCAATGGTCGCCTCTATGGCAATTTGCAGAAGCCTCTCACAGGCTCGCTTTTTCTCCACCTTTTGATACTCCCCGAAAGTTTCGGGGAGAACTTGGCGAAGTTCCTGCAGATACCCTTCAAGCTGATCGAGTTCGGCTAAGATGCGATCTCTGTCAACCACGGGCCACCTCGTCCAAATACTCCCGATACATGTGGCGAAAGTCCTCAAAGGCTTTAACGGTGGCGAAAGCAACGTCATAGAGGGTATCCTCATCACGAGAGAAAAGTACTTTCCCTTCCTTAAGGATCCGATGCCGTATGTAAATTGGAAGAAGCTGAAACACCTGAATATCCAAACCCTCCGGCGCCTCGCTCATGTACTCCAAGCGCTTTTGCGCCATATGCAGGCGGTCGCGAACGGTGGGAGCAAACACCAAACACACATCCACATCGGAGCTTGGTCTCTGTTCGCCGCGGACCGCGCTCCCGAAAAGAAACACCGCAAGGATCTCGGGATCATCCTGGACCTTGAGCAAGAACTTCTTCAGCCGCCCTTCCGTTTCTCCGGCCATAAAGCTCGCGCCAGAGTGTAGCCCAAAGGACCATCCAGGGGTCTCTGAAGATTCACGGGGATTTGGAAAAAGCATCCCAAGGAAAGGCTTTTGCCCCCTCACTTTTTTATCTCCCTCTCCCCCTTGGGGGAGAGGGTTGGGGTGAGGGGAACACCCCTCATCCTTGCCTTTTCCCCTTCTAGGGGAGAAGGGATTGGAGAAAAACCTCAGGGAAAGAGTCGAGATGAGGAGATCCAAGTCCCCCTTCTCCAAAAGCTTTGCGTGTTTCTCTCCTTTGTGTTTCCCTCTCCCCAAGAGGGAGGGGGCTAGGGTGAGGGGGAAGAAAAGGGTCAGGAAGGGCACGGTAACGTCAAAACCTCCCTAGGGCGTGGTGAAGAGTGTTTGACAAAGTCTGCGGAGATATTCCCGGAAAGCTTGGCCGATCTCGGGGTGGAGGAGGGCGATTTCCACCTGGGCCATCATGTAGCCCAGCTTCTCCCCCACGTCGAAACGTTTACCCTGAAAGCCATAGGCATAAAGGGGCTCCTCCTGGCAAAGTATGTTCAGAGCATCGGTGAGCTGGATTTCCCCACCCCGCCCGGGCTTTGTCTCCCGAAGGATCTCAAAAACTTTGGGCGAAAGAATGTAGCGGCCAATCACCGCCAAATTGGAGGGCGCCTCGTTTGGATTTGGTTTTTCTACAAGGGACTCCACCCGCCAAAGCCCAGGCTGAACCTCTTCGCCAGCGATAATTCCGTACCGGCCGACTTCCTCCTTTGGAATTTCCATAACTGCCACCACGTTTCCTCCGGTTTCCTCGTGGATTTCCATGAGCTGCCGGAGGGCCGGAGGGTTAGCGAAGATCACATCGTCGCCAAGCATCACGGCAAAGAATTCCTCGCCCACAAAATCCCGGGCACAGAGGACCGCGTGGCCCAGGCCCTTGGGCTCCTTTTGGCGAACGTAATGGAGGGAAAGGAGCTCGGTTACGCGGCGGATTTCCTCGGCTAACTTTGTCTCGCCTTTAGCCCGAAGAAAAGCTTCCAATTCCGGGGCGTAATCGAAATGGTCTTCGATGGCGCGTTTTCCCCTTCCGGTCACGATGAGGAGGCTTTGGATCCCCGAGGCTGCTGCTTCCTCCACGATGTACTGGATTGCAGGCTTATCCACAAGGGGGAGCATCTCCTTGGGCTGAGCTTTTGTGGCCGGAAGGAACCTTGTCCCCAAACCCGCTGCCGGAACTACAGCCTTTTTGATTTTCATCCCAAGCTTTATACCACCTATAGTCCCATGGCTTCAAGTTGTTTACTCGGTAGACGTCGAAGCAGCCTTTAAATTATTTTACGCGAGGCTACGCTAACTGAACCGCGCGGGTTGCAACTTCTGCCAAAACTTCCGTGGTTTTTGTTGCCGGAAGTGCCAAAGCAGGAGCCGGTGGTGTAGCTTGTGCAAAGTCATCGAATTCCTCGCCTAGAGGAGACCGGAAGACCCCGCCTTCGGAAGCTGTTCTAAATGGAAGCCCCTGTCGCGGAGTGGCCACAAGGAACACATTTGGAGCGCACCGGTTCGCCGGAGGGCCCTTGAATTGGCTGCGCAGGATCGGAACGAAACACGAACTGGGTATAGAGAGGCTTATAAAACCTCGCTAAAGAGCCCATCCGTCACTTCATGAAGGCCTTTGTTTCCAAGGGCACCACTTTCTTGATCTGCTCAAAGTGCTCATCAGCGTGCCAAAGTTCAAGTGTTCCGGCAATGGCGATCTGGGCAATCAACAAATCCGGAAGCGGGATGATAAGCCCATTGCGCCGCAGGGTATGCCCAAGCCGGGCCGCCCCAAGCCACACCTCATCGGTGATGGGTATTTCTTCCAAAGCTTCCAAATCTCTGCTCAACTGCTCGAAGGCTTCCTCGTCCCTTGCGCCCACCAAAAGCTCCGCCTTCACCACCCAACAGGTGAAAACCCGCTCTGCCAAAAGAACGCGTTTCACCTGAGCCTTTAGTTCTTCATCTCCCTGGGGGCGGAAATAGCAAATCCATATGGAAGTATCTAAAAGCACGCCTTGGTGCCGTGCTTTGTTTATCCCTTCATTTTTGCTGTTTCCCGCCATGAGAAAAACTCCTCCGGTGTCCAGGTCACAAGACCCGATCCCGCCAATTCCCTAAGTTCGGCCAAGCGATGGCGCCTGACAAGCTCGCGCAGCGCTAGCTCAATCACCTCACTCTTGCGCTTCTTTCCGGTAAGCCGCATCGCTTCCCTCAAGAGCCTCGGGTCCACCGAAACTGTAAACCTCTCCATGGTGCACCTCCGCTGCACACAATTGTACACCAATCAATGGTGCAAGAAAAGTCACCGAGTAGTTGTGCCTAAATGGATGGGATCCACAAATGCGGTTCAATTCCCTTGCCAATATGGGGGTTGCGCAAAACGCTGAGTGGGGTAGTGTCCCGGAAATTGTGTCCAAAGGGCAGCATGGTAGCCTTCCCAGAAACACCAGGAAAAGAAAGGAGGGAAGGCCACCATGCGGAACAAAACCCGCGAGGAAATCCTAAAGGAAGTGGAAGAGCGGA
>Ga0072500_192200_pt1 | contig 16159 bp, 17 predicted proteins | sample GBScelen77Swater_FD_63803 | JGI IMG/M metagenome (GOLD analysis project Ga0072500, IMG submission 63803) | Hot spring microbial communities from Great Boiling Spring, Nevada - cellulolytic enrichment S 77C v2 (version 2) | ecosystem: Environmental > Aquatic > Thermal springs > Hot (42-90C) ...
ACCCGCATCCCCGGAGCATTCCCCATCACCCGCACCACCCTATCGCCCCGCATGACCACCAGAACATCCGTGGCGAACACCGAAAACGCCTCTTCCTTCGTCATCCTCACGCCTCCCTCCAGCACCCATCATGTCAAAAAAGCCGAAACCATGCGGACCGCCAGAAGGAGCTCGACAGGATCCCCAGTCCTCCGAGACATCCCCAACCTGTAGAGCCCGGCGCATCTCCCAGAAGATAACCCCGCCATGGTCCGTACTCCCTCCTCCACCAGGGCGCTCTCAAGAACCAGCCTCGTCAACTACCCCATAGCTAAGGCTAGGGGCTTGCGACTGACCTAAGCGGTCGCCACGTATGACCAGTTGACTGTGGCCCTGCTCGCGATGTTGCGAGCAGCGATAACATCTGCCGGGCCAGCGAACCCGCAGGACGTACAGCGAAAGTGTGCTTGGTTTGGACTGTTGCGCTTGTCAACGCAACCGCAGACCGGACAGGTGCGGGAGGTATTGTGAGGGTCAACCAGCACCACCGGAACTCCGGCTAGCTTTACCTTGTATTCTATAAAGGTGCGGAGTTGTCGGAAAGCCCAAGAGTGCTGGCTGCACCGCTGAGCCTTTGAAACCGTTATCCGGTCACGAATGCCGGTCAAATTCTCCAGAGCGATACCGCGACCGGTGCCCTTGGCCTTCGCAACCAGCTCTTTGGCGATAACATGGTTGACGTTGGCAACAAAACGATGCTCTTTCTTGGAACGCTTTCTAAGTAATCTGAGAACAGACTTTGGTCTTTTGCCAGACTTTCGTTTTTCAGTAGCCTTCTTCTGGAGTTTAGAACTAAGCTTAGTGTATCGTTTGCGTAGGCCGCTGACTTGCGCACCAGAGTAAGATTCTCCATCTGAATTGGTGGCGATAGTGACGATGCCAAGGTCAACACCAAGCCATTCAGTAGGTTCATCAGTGAGTGATTCGGGGACATCAACACAGACTGCCAAGTAAAAATCACCGTTGCGATAAACCAAATCGGCTTGCCCACGAACACGGCGAATATCAAGCTGGCGGTAGTTCTTAAACACGAACGGGATTTCCTGTCTGCCTTCGATGGAAAGGATGGAGACTCTATCAGGGAACTTGAATGTCAAAATGCGCTGGTCATAAACTATGGCTCCATGGGGTTTGAAGGTATGATGGTGTTTTCTATCAGCCTTGTAAGCTTTAGCGACCTTGCCGATAACCCGAACGGCCATCTGAGCAGAAAGACCAAACTTCTCTCGGACAGCATAGTAGGCTAACCGGTGTAGCTTAACTTGGCTGGCAGTTTGTTCTTTGAAAGCTACCTCTGAAACATAATTACAGGCGGCGTTGAATTGCTCCATAGTACGGAGTAAGACCTCTTTCTGTTGTTCGGTAGGATGTGGCTTCAAGAACATTGTAAGTTTCATAACCATCGCCATAGCTATTGGATCATTGATTCAATACTTTTGTCAAGGAAGGAGGTAAAGCAACGCTCCTCCCCATACCTAAAGGCAGGGGTCTCCGCATCGCAGAGCCTCAATGATGCCCAGCGCTTTCATGGCTACCTTTTCCACATCCTTCTCTACCTGGACTGTGTGCTCTGCGGTGACATGGACGGGGCCATGACCCCTTCCCATTCAACGGTAATCCTCTTAAGATGAATAAGATTGACCATAACCCCAAACCTCCTTTCTCTTAATATGTTGAGTTTGGAAGGCCGGAACTCCGGCCTCCGCACAGAAAGGGAACTACTCTCCATCACGCTCCATGGTAATGACGATATCCGCCTCAAGGCCTTCTGGCTCCTTCGATGTCGTCAGCACGATGACCTTCGTTACATTGGAAGGTCTCTCAATGACCTTGTCGTCATTATGGCCATCGGTCATGAGCACAACCGGAGCGCATTTATCCGAGGCATGCTCCTCAATCCACTTGAAGGCCGGCGCAAGAACAGTTCCCCCACCTCCTTTGACCTGCTTCAGGATTTCGTGGATATCCCCATCCTCCACCACCGCCTGGACCTTAGCATCACAGGCGATGAACACCACCCGGTACTGCTCGAGGATACCCCTGACCTCACTGAGGAAGTCCCTGAGATCATCCGGCGAGATGCTCCCGGAAGTATCCACGATGACGAAGACGTAGCTCTCGTACTCATTGAGCGATGGTGTGTACGCATCGCAGTAGAGGAGCGTGGGCTTATAGGGCTTTCGGTAGCTGTAGTCTGAGGCAAAGGCTGCCATGACCGCATCCCTGAGGATGTCCTGCCACCGAACCTTGCTCTCGGTGAGCTGATCGACAATCCTCTCCCATTCCCCAGGCATTGTCCCAATGCCCATTTTCACCATCTGGAGAGCCGAGACAGCAGTTTCCACGATGAACTGCCTCGCGATCTCCCTTGCCTCCGGATTCGTGATATCCTGATCTGGCGTGACCTCACCGTCTTCTGGGAGTCCGAGCTTCCTGCGGAGCTTCCTGTGGAGCTCCTTCAGCCTCTGGATGGTCTCCTCCTGAGAACCTCCATCGCCATGGTTGTCCTCCTGGCCTCCCTTCTCCTTCCTGTCCTTGCCATTCTTCTGTCCTTCTTCCTGGGAGCCGCTGCCACTCTCCTTGCTCATGAGATCGACAATCTCCTTGATGATCTCCTCCATTTCCCTGTCCACTTTTGCCCGCAACTTCTCATAGATCTCTTCAGCATGCTTGTTGTGGAATTCCCTCAGGTACAATCCTCTCTCAATGTTGAACCTCATGTCCTTCAGCATCCAGTTGATCTCAAGGTCTGTAGCGTAGTTCCAGAGCACTCTGTCCCTGTTCCCCATCCGGAGCATCGTCCCATTGAGGATATGCATCGCCTCATGGGCGAGGACCGCCTTGAGGTCCCTTCCCGAATCCTCAACGTCTTCCCTGATGTAGAGGACCTGATTGACAGGATCCACTCCTGCCGGGTACGGTAGCTCCTCCGCACCCACCACCTCGACCCTGAGCTTCAGCAGGGCCGAGGCGAGGATGGGATGGCTCACCACCATCCTGGTGATCTCCCGGATCACCTTCTCCCTCATCCCCCTCACCTCTCCACCACGAACTCGTACTTCTTCGCGAACTTCATCATACTGGTCATTCCCGGCTCAAAGAGGTCTTTCTTACTCACCACCTCGAGCTTCAGAATCGTCTTCATCCAGAGCACAATGTACGGCGACATGTAGTCCGGAGCCTCCAGGGCATAGTCTAAGAGGACCTGCAGGTTCTCCTTGTTCGTCTTGTTCACAAGGACTGTCGCCAGCATGAAGCTCTTCTCGACCTCACCGGTCTTCGGGTAGACCTTTTCTCCCCGCAGAATTGCCCCCACCATCTTCCCGACTCCGGTACACTTCTTCATGAATGCCACAAATCTCACCGCCGCCTCTTCACCGACGATACCTGCGATGTCCTCAACGTTATTGATGCCACTCTGCAGGAGCCTCCCCACCATCTCCCAGGCTCTCGGCGACGGATAGGGCCGCTCAATATCCGGTTCTCCAGAGAGGTACTTCGTATCAAGCTCAAGGTACGCCACCACTTCCTCCGGCAGTCCCTTCTTCATCCAGTACTCCTTGAAGTCGTCAAAGTCCGGCACCACTGAGTAGTGCAGGGCTCTATTCACCATGGCTGAAGAGAGCTTGTTGACGGTTGCCTTGTCCTTGAGCCTATTCCCTGCACAGACCACAAGCGTCCCTTCCGGGAGCTCATAGTCACCAATCTTCTTCTCTAAGACGATTCGCATGGCCGCGTTCTGCACGGCAGTCGGTGCAGTATTGAACTCATCGAAGAAGAGGATGAACGGCTCGTCCGGAAAATTCAGGGGGAAGAACTCGGCTCGTTTCTTCTCCCGGTCCGGGAAGACGAACCCTTTGAGTTCCGTCGGATCCATGAGCGACAGAATCATCACCTTGACGGGTTTTCCCACCTCTTCTCCAACCTGGTACACGATCTGGGTCTTGCCGATCCCCGGCTTCCCCCACAAAAACACTGCTGGCGGGCTGTCCATTTTCGCGATCCGCCGGAGCTTCTCCTTGAGCTGCTTCGGCGTCACCGTGAACTTCAGTTCCAACCTCTCACCCTCCCCTTATCCCGCTTTTGCGCTTCTGAGGATACCTCGTCCACCACGCAACAACCAGAGGCAAACACCTGAAGACCCAGGGGGCAAAAACCTCAGAGCTCCGGATGCCCAAAAAGGCACCCGGCCCTGCGAGACGAAATTTGCAAGGAAGAGGGTGGCTCAGGAATCACCGCACTCCTCTACCACGGCAGTGCTGGCAAACCCCAGTACCACGACAGAACCCACAGGGCCTTTCGGTCATGGGTCTTCCGTATCCCGGATAGTTGTGAATACCGGAACCCCTGCAGTGGCGGCACCGGCCGGTACCGTTACAGTACGGACATACCCGTACCCTCGATTTCTCATCATCCTTCCAGAACATTTCCGCTCCTCCCTAAAGCGCTGCATGGTCAAAGATGAGAACTTCCCCAGTGACGGGCGAGCTGTAGTAGAGCCGGCGGGCTTTCCCGTGCAGCGCATGGGCCACAGCAAGGTACAGCCACACCGGCGCCTGCCCCGTGAGGACCACATCGCACCCCTCTCCAGCAAGTTCCCTCGCCTTTTCCAGGTACTGGGGTAAAAGCTCGAGTTTTGCTACCCCATCGTAGAGGGTTTCAAGGTTCACAACCTTTGGTTCCTGCGACGGGGAAACCCCGGGGACTGAAGCGAGAATAGCCCGGAGTTTCCCGGGAATTACCTTCGCTTTGCTCTCAATGCTCTGGGCGCCTTTTGCCGAAACACTCATGCCACAGTGGGCAATGTCGTTTCGCAGCTGCGTGAGCCATCCCCATTCCCTGGCCAGGGCATCCGTCATCCAGCTCTTCTGACCGGACAGCGCTTTTCTGTCCCGAGCCTGTTGAGCCATCCCCCCAAGGATGCTCTCCACACCCTCCCGGTACTTACGGTTCAGCCAGAAATCCTGGCCGTCCTTCAGACAGGCCCAGCTCACCACCCATTCCCGGGCAAGGAGCACGGCCTGCACCACAAGGCCTTTTTCGAGGTAGTGCTCGATGAGCTCAAGCTGTCTCCCAAGGCTTTCCTCGCTCAGGGAACGGGGGTGTTCCTCAGCCAGTCTCCCAACCTCCTGCGCTACTTTCTCGAGGACAACCGCAAAAGGCCTGGCCCAACGGGAGAGCTCTGCTTTGGCCTCCTCGAGCTCGGGAAGCAGGAGAGAGGCAATCTCCATCACATCAAGGGGACGAGAGAGGTGCAGGGCCTTCGAGAGCTCTTCGAGTTTCCCTGCTACCCTCTTGATCTTCCGGGGCTTTTCCCCGTTCACCGTGCCGCTTCTGTTCAGGCGGTCATGGGTGATTCTGAGTTTCTCCGCAAGGATTCCGGCCTCGCTGCGCGCCAGAAAGGCTTCGACTCCTGAGAGCCAGTCAAGAAGGTCTAAGAGCACAGCCAGGTCGAAAACGGGAACGCAATCTTCCGGCTGTGGGGGCTCCCGGCGAGGTACACGGGCCTCGTAGGCCCCGTAGAGGATGTGCTGCACTTCAACTTTCATGACCTTCCGCAGATACGCCGAAACGGTGAAGACGATAAGGGGGAGCGAACGGAAGGCATGGGTAATATCGAGCACCACACTGTCCCCCTCCTTGAGGCATGCCGCGCATCGGGCAAAAATTTCCCAGAGCTCCTCTTCCGACTTCCCCTCCGGGATGGTAACGGCCTCAAGAAGGTCTCCAAGACGCTCTCTGAGCTCCAGAAATCCCTGGCTTTTCCTGGCTTCCTCGGTGACAAAGAGGAAGAGCCTCTCCAGGGGGAACATCCGGGCAAGAGCCTCAGGGAAGAGGCTTGTGGTGCAGGAACGCTCTCCAAAAACGTAGGTGACCGTCTGGTAATTTCCCCGACCGAGAAAGGAAAGCGCCTTCATGGACTCCACCCCAGTTTAGAGCTTTTCGGCAACGAGCATCCAGCGAACATAGCCCAGGACGTCGGCAAGGTCCGAAGGTGCAAGGGGTTCGAGTTCTTTCCTCAGTGCCTCGGCCACCTGGGCAATGACCCGGTACTGCCCTTTGGGCTCATCGCGGAGTGAAGGGGAATCCCTCAGCACCTTGGCCATGGCAAGGGCCCGGGCAAAGCCCCGGCGTGATGCGTACATGCTCCATTTGCTCCACTCCGAAGAGAACTTCGAGCTTCCCCTCCTCTGCACGTGTTTCTGGAGACGCTGGAAAATCTTTTGAGCAAGCTCCACCTTTTCCTCGACAGTCATCACCATCACCTCAGTAGATGTCCTGGGGACAGGAATACTCCCTGTCCTTCAACACGTTTCGTAGAGACTTCAGGGCATCCTCACGGACAAGACCGTTTCTCCTTGAGGCCTCAAGGCACCGGACGAGGAAGCCATGCATGTCCTGCCCCTCAAGAACCCGGGACCTCCAGAGGGCCTTCTGGTGGAACTCAAAGAGCACTACCCTTTTGGGAACGAACTGAACCGTCCCGAAACAGCGAGGCTTGGCCCCACCGATTTTGGGCCGGAAGGCTAAAACAAGCCTCTCTTCCTCTCGCTTCTTCTCCCACCCCAGGGCATACCCCAGAAGGCCGAGCTCACCCTCTTCCAGGTTTTCGAAAAAGAGCGTCGTCTCAAACCTCGTCTTTTCCGGAACGACCTCGAGGAACCGGCGGTTCTTCTCCGGTTTCCGGTCGGAGAAAACGGCAACCTCCCCGTTCCGGTAGAACTTCCGCCCCTCAGAACGCCGTGGTCCCCAGAGTTCCCCGATCTTGACAACCTCTGTCGTCACGTTCCCCCGGGGGAAGGCATCGGCAAAGCACACCCTGCCCCGAAAACCCGTGGTTCCAAAAATCCGGCAGGCAGGGCAAAGGTTTCCAGGGTCCCGGCACGGTTCGTACATCCTCGGAAGTGCTTCTTCCCGCCGGACCTGGCGAACACAGGAAGCGGAGATTGCCTCGACGATGCTCCGCACGGCACCCTTCAGGCTCGTTCCGGGGATGCAGAGTCTGCCGTTACTCCGGCAAAACGCCCACCACACGTCGGGGGTACCAATGCCCTTTTCGGTGCCAAACTCGAAGGCCCCGGAACCGACGAAAAGGTACCTGGAATCCACAACGAGGGAAAGCTCGATCCTTCCACTGTAACCCCGAAACCGGTCGTGGACGGGTGGTTTTTCCCTTGAAACCTCGCCCTGCAGGGGGAGGAAGAAAAACGGCGCGGGCGATTTGCTTTCGTTTCTCTTCATGGAGCAAACCTCCTCGGGCTCACGAACATCGTTACGCCATCCCGAACGTACACCCGGCACACCAGGGTACCCTCGCTGCTCCTTAGCCCGGGATACTCGCAGAATGCCGGAGCAAATCGGGGAGCATGGAGAGGGACAAGCCGTGCAGGAATCTCGTAGGTTTCCCAGGTCCCCGAAACGGCCTCAAGGGGAAGGCTGGGCTTTGGTTCCTCGCTGAGGAGAAGCACCGCAAAACGGCCATCGGGAAGCATCCGCCAGCGGAGCTCCCAGGTTGTACCGAACGTGCAACCCCTCTCCCGCAGGGCCCCGGAGAAATCGCACGCCCCGAGATTCCAGGAAAGGGTCACCCCTTCCCCCAGAAGCTCTCTCAGGGTTTCGAGGTTTCCCCTTTCGAGAACACCGCGGTATACATACCCTCTTGTGCCCTTCATGGGGTCATCCTCCAAAGAAACTCCCGAGGCACTCTGCGGCCCGCTCAAGGACTTCCTGGCCCTCTTGAGGACCATACACCGTGCGCACGTACACCCCAAGATCCCGGGGTGCACCTTCCGGAATTCCCTTGAGGCGATCGTCGCTCCGAAGGCCGTAAGCCTTTCGCTCCGCGTCACCCGCAAAGGCTCCCGCTCCCCAGAGCTCTCCTGGGGAAAGCCCTGCCACCTTGGCCATCTCAAGGCTCATCTCCCGGACGCGCATTCTCACCTCGCCAAACCCCCGGCTCTTCCCGAAACCAACCCTCGTCAGGCCCTCGTTGAGCGACCGAACGGCAAGGCCCAGGAGGCCAAGCTGCCAGACCTCAAAGTTCTCTAAAAGCAGCGACCCCACGAAATGCCCCTCCACGAGGACTTCCATGTCAAAAGGTCCCACCGCCACCGCGCCGCTGAGCCGGGAGATGGCCACACCGTAGCGAATCTCGGTCTTCCAGCTGCCTTCAGGAAAGGCATCGGTGAAGGATAGACGACCCCGGAGTCTGGTGTGTCCATACATCTTGCAGGCAAGACAGGATTCCCGGTACACCAGGGCCGAATTGCCCTGTTTGGCCGCGTCCTCCACCTCTTTCTTCCTGCCGCAGCTTTCCTTCCCCAGAGGGTCGCACGCCAGGCGTTCCTCACCAAACGTTCGCAGAACCCTCTCCGTGAAGCTCCGGAAAACCCCCTTGAGCGAGGATCCAGGGATGAACACCTCCTCACCCTGAGGGCCCTGAGTGCGGACGAACTGCATATCAGGAAGAGAAGGGTTGGGAGAGAGCGTCCCGGACTTCACAAGAAGCGGTGAACAGGGGTGAAGCTCAAAGAGCACATGCACGGCATTCCAGCGCTTCCGGTGCATCCTTCTCCCTCCTCACTGCAAAGCCTGCGTAAAGGCGTCGATGAACTCCTGAGGGGTCCGGACCTTTCCCTCTTCCGGACGGAGCAGGAGGTCCTCAACGGTGAAGCTCCGCACCGTGACGTCCTCAAGGGTCACAAAGCCAAGACCCCGGGTTGTCTTTCCTCCCACGGGAAGCATTCCTTCCCGCAGGGCCTCAAGACCCAGAAAGAGAAGCCCAACTTCCCAGTCCTGGGCGTTCTCCACAACAACCTGAAAACCAAAAACTGCTCCCCGGGGAACGGTCTCAAAGTCGTACTTGATGCTCGCCTTTGCCGAGCCCAGATCCCGGTCAATCCCCACGCCGTCCCGAACCTCAACGAGCTGCGGGAGCTCCTCCGCGTTCACAAGCAGAGCATCCCGGAAGGCAATGCGCCCTGCCATCCACTGGTGGCCGAAGAGACGGCAGGCTGTACAGGACTCTTTCCAGATTGCCCGGGCAAGAAGCTCGTCAAAGTTCTCTCCAGTTTGCCGTGCTCTCAGGAAGAACTCTTCGACGAGTTCTTTCTTCCTTCCGGGGGGCACGCAGCAGCATTCCTTATCCAGCGGGTCACAGGCCCAGAGCCTCTCCCCCTGGACGGCCTTTTTCGCGTCCCCCAGGGTACGAAGGATTCGCTCAAGGTACGATCGGACTACGCCCTTGAGGGAAGATCCGGGAATGAAGGGGAGACCGTCGGGGGTTTTGATGACCGGAAGGTCGGACCCTGAAGGGAGAAGGGAAACCCTGCTCCCCACCGAAACAGCGGTCTGCGCCACAAGACGAGCCTGAATGCATGTCCGGTTCTCAAAGCGGAAGAAATCAGTCACCGCCTCTCCCTCCCCGAGTAGATTCGCCCTGCTTTGCCTCTGCCTTGATGGCCCGCACGAGAAACCCAAGGTACAGTCGAATGAGCTCCATGCGGAATGTCGGGAACTCCTCGCTTTCGGCAAAACCCTCTTTCCGGGCGACGTCCTCGGCCCTTTTCTTCAAATCCTCGATATCCTGCAGGATGCGCTTTCCCACCTTTTCGTCGACGTATCCTCTTCCCATCTGGTACCTGAGGAAATTCTCGAGGACGAAAACCGAGGTGGTGGCAGCAGCGATATTCTGGAGGTTACGGAACTGCGTATCCTGCGTATCCTTTTTCTTTTTCGAGTCATCCCGAACGGCGACCTCCACGCACTGCTCCGCCCGCTTCACGAGGGAATCCAGTTCTCTTTCCACCAGGCGTTGCAGCTTGGCGCTCAACTTCATACCGGCATGACCTCCTGATGCAAAGGATGGCAAACAACCACCTCTCCGAAGCCCTCATCCGTTCGCTCACCGATTCCCCCGGACTCCAGGGCTTCAAGGAGAGGAAGGAGTTCCTTTTCACCGAGAGAACTTTTGAACACATAAGCGCTTCCCTGGGCTGCCGCTAAAGCCGTGGGCTTGGGCAGTCCCCAGGCGGTGGACCATCCTCCAGCATGAACCTGGTGCGTTGCCCAGAACACTGGCGAAAGGGACTCCCCAGCAAGTTCCAGAACGGGAACCAGAGAAGGAAGGCCAGAAGCATCTGCGAAGATACCCGGAGAGAGGAGGTCAAGGCTGAAGTAGGTGTGGTGGGGACTCTCCGGGATTGCCTCTGCCCCCCCAGCCTGCCGGCAGAGGTGCAGAAGGTCCCGCCACACTGTCCTGAGTCTTTCGTTAAAGTTGCGGAGCCTTTCAGAAAGCGAAGGAAGGGCATCACTTCGCGCGGAAAGCCTGGCCTTCCCGAACCCCCGGGTGGTGAGAGCTCCCACGCCAAGGTGTTCCACCGCCACCTCAAGTTCCCTGAGCTGCTCTTCCCTTTGAAAGGAAAGGCGGCCGAGGAACACAAGCCCGTCTTTTGGGCGAATACCCATGACCCGGTACAGCGCCTTTTCCTGCGCCACTCGGCGGAACCGGCTCAGAGCAACGCCGGTCTTAAGGCCCAGGGAAACCTCCGCCTTTCTCCATCCCGAGGGTGTGTGTGCACAGAATCCCCGAACCCTCTCCATCCGCCCCCCACACTCTCTGCAGCGGAAAAGCAGGGGAACGGGGAATCTCGCTCCCAGCCGCTCCAGCTCTTCGTACACGCAGGCCACAAGGAGGCTATCCCGGATACCGTGTCCTCCCTCTGTCCTGAATCCTCCGTGGAGTTTGCACTCCAGAGCCGTCAGGGGAAGAGGGAGAGCGTAGTGCGCCTCCCGAGGTGCAGGGAAGAGGTTCCCGAAGCGCATCTCCGAAACCACGGGAACGATGTCGCCCTCCCGGTCCTGAACCCTGAACCACTCCGCCAGCGTCCCCCGCAGAACACTTCCGGGGATGTACCCCACCGTGCTGAGGAAATTCTCCTTCGGCCTGACCCCGCCCACACGAAGGGGGGATTCCGGAATAAGTTCCAGGACCACTTTCCCCATGGTCGTCACCCTGCTCGCAGCGCCAGAAGTTCCGAAATCAGGTCTTCTTCCTTTAGAGACGTGCCGTTCACCGAAGCCACAAAGCCTCTCTCCTCAAGGCTGAACCACCCAAGCCCCCGGGATCTCCCCGCCCCAAGGGCAAAAGGCACCCGGACACCGGCAAAAAGCAGAGAGGCTGCTTTTTTAGCTTTCTCTTCCGTCGCAAAAATGCCCCGCACGGACGCCTGAAACCCCGGACAGAACCCGGTCTCAAGGGAGAAAAGCCGCTCCTCATAAGCCGTCCTCCTGAAACGGCTCAGGGAAACCCCCATACGGGTACTCCGAAGGGTGTCGCACAGGACGATGTCCTCGAAGAAAAGAGGCGACTTCCCCCGGGGATGACCGAACACCTCGCACACCGGGCAGATACCGCAGGTAGTTCCTGCCTGAGAGGCGTCGCAGACCTCCACCCCAAGGCCTCGCAGCGCCCGCTCTGCCCCCTCCCGCAACCATCCCTTGAGGGTTGTGGCCGGAATGGTCGGAAAAGCCTCATCCTTCCAGTCAAGGGCCAGGGCCTTATCTGTCCACAGTTCCACCCGTTCACCGCTTATATGGAATCCCGAATGCCACCGGAACCTGAGGTCAACGCGAAGCAGAAACACGGCTTTCTTCCTCCTAAAGGGGCATTCCAGAAGCTCCAAGCTCGACGAGCTCCACCGCATCAAGAAGCCCCGTGAACCAGCTTCCGTTTCTCTTTACCCAGAAAAAGCAGGACTCTCCCTCCTCCGGAAGCCTCCCCAAATCCCGGAAGAGCCTGATTACCGTCTCCCTTCTCCCCTCGCCCATTCGGGCCGCCTGGTAGAGGGCGAAGTTCAGAGAGACTCGCACTCCCTGTTCAAGGACTTCGGCAAAATCCCGAAGTTGCGAGGAGGGAAGGGTAGCCAGTTCTGCGGCGACTTCTGTAAGGCGCACAGCCTGATCCAGGGTGTAAGGGCGGAGGGTGAGGGTGCACCCCCGGTCTGCTCTCCTGTAGAGCGCCTCAAGGAGCCGACCTCCGTCCTCGATGAGCACCGGAGCCCGAAGCCAGAGGTGACAGATGGTACTCTTCTGGGTTCTCCGGGCCAGGGCTTTGGCCCTTTTGAGGAGGCTCTCAGCAAGATTAAGGAGGAAGCTCACGGGGTACTTCGCATCTGCAATGGCCAGCCCCAGGGACATGCTCAGCCGCAGCGCTTTCCCCAGACGCTCCCCCGCAGTCTCCTGAATCCTCCGGATTCCCTCGTGACCCTCGAAATTCCGCAGGAAATTCAGGGCCAGTTTCCACGAAGCTCGCGCCGGGACAAGGACCACAACGTCGTCTCCTCCCAGGGCTACAATCTCAAAGGGAAGGATCCGCTTTTCCTTCTCGAAAGCCTCACGACCAAAGGTCTGCACGAAAGCCGCAAAGAGCGCTTCCTCCGTAGCCATCCGGAGGGCTTCGGAGAAATTCCGGTAAAAGGCAGGAGAGGTGGCTTGCTGGAGGATATCGCCCATATTGTTGCCGTCGGCATAAAGCAGGGCAATCCGTCCCTCTTCCCCGCCCACGAGCTCCTCAAGGTCCTTCGGGGGTTCGAGGCGGCTCTTTACACCCCCTTGCTCTTCGAGGAACTCGGCAAACCTCTCCACAAAACCCCGCTTTTCCTTCCGCCCCCAATCCCTTTTGGCACCACACACTCCACAGATGAGCTCGTCAAACTCCTCCCTTTCCGCAGCCCGCCTGCCACAGGATGCACAGCGGACATGCACCGGAAGGGTTTCAAAGAAAGGTGCATGGAGCTTTTTTTGCTTTTTCCGCTGGAGGTCGCTGGAAAGCCAGGCCACGAGCTCGCCAAAGTTCTTCCGCTTCCCCCGGTCCTCCACCAGGGCCTCGAAGTGACTGAAAAGGAGATCCTGCGCTATACCCTTCCCCGAGAGCTTCCGCACGCTGGCATCGTCGTGGGGGAAAAGACCACGAGCGACTTCCCGATACCCCACCGGGGGTGAGATGACCACGGTGGCTGTGGCCAGCCGAGTTCTCTCGAGGTACAGGCGCTCAATTTTCCGCGCCCAGTTCTTTGCTTGCCGCACCGGGAGCACCGCAAGGAGATTCCCTCCCCCGCAGTAGATGAGACACTCCCTGGCGAGCTCCCGCCGGAATTCCTCCGCTATCTCCTGCTCCACCTCCACCAGGATTTCGCTACCACCCCTGATCTCCGAGAGATTGCTCGTCTCGTAGACGTACGATTTAACGGCGTCCACATCGGCCATAAGGAAGACGAGCGGAGATTCTTCACCGAAGAGCTCTTTTTCAAGTTGCAAGGTGCGCTCCGTCACTCGCTCAAATTCCTCCCGGGTTTCTGCCCGAGCAAGTTCAGGCCGGTCCCCGGCGGACGCCATGCTGTCCGCAAGACACACCACTTTCTCCAGGGCAGACACCGGTCCATCACTGAGGTGATGCCGCCCGATGATGCCAAGGAGCGCATTCCGAATTTCCTCCACCACACGCCACGAAGCGAGGAGACTTTCGGCGTATTCCATCCCCCGCTCCACGTGGAAGCGGTACTCCGTTTTCCCCACCCTTGCCTTCCCCAGGTCGTGGAAAAGTCCTCCAAGACGGGCCAGAACGCGCAGTTCTTCCCGGGAAAGGGGTAAGCCGCAGATTTCCTCTGGTGTCTTTCCCCGAAGGCATAGTTCCTCCACCATGGCCACGGCAAATCCTGCCGTCAGGACCAGGTGGTCATAGAGGGAAACGCCGGGAATTCGGGTATCGGCCTGGACATCCCATGCCCTTTTCAGGGAGGGAACGACTTCCTGATCGAACCTCTCGGCCAGCCTCCCCAGGTCGTTCATAGAAGACCACCCATCCCCTTCACCTCACCTGCGAAAGGATACCGTCGTCCAGAACTGAGGTCATCGAGTAAAAGCTCGGAAATTCTTAGGGTAAAGACCCTATGTGGGCGAAGAGCGTCCCCAGATCGCGTATCAGGAGATCCCGCACCTTTGCTCCTTCGTCAATGCCAAAATGGTCACGGTACTTGGCGTAAATACTGAGGAGCTGGTTGTTGATTGTCTTCTCGCTGCGGCGGAGACGCTTCGCCAGATCCTTCTGGGTTCCTCCATAGCGTACGAGGGCCCGCATCACCTCCTGTTCTGCTGGAGTCAGCTTGCACCAGAAAGCTTCGACAAACCGCAGGCGTTCTCTATCCCGCAGCTCTTTCTGCCGCTCGATTGCCCGGTAGGGGTCATCCCACAGGAGGATTTCCCGGGCCGTGGAAGGAAAAAGGCTCCAGTGCAGGACGGGGATAGGGACAAGAACGACCTGGGAGGGGTCCCTGGGGTGCATGGACCGTTCGGCAAGCAGAGTCCCTTCAGAGAGGAGGTGCCACACGTAATCCCGCTCATCAAGCACAAGCTGCGCCACAACCATGCCCATGGCGGCCATGACCTTCCGGCCGCCGGCCACAGAAAGGTGAACCCGAAAGTTCTTCCGCTTGAGGTTCGCAACGGTCCGGTACAGCACCCGGAGGAGCACGCCCACATCCTGCTCGGTGACGAAGTCCGCAGGGAACAGATCTCCCTCCCTGATGGGCACAAAGGAAAAGACAACCGCCGAACCTTCACGGCGGTAAAAGTCAACCTCATCCCGGAGTTTCCTCAGGGACTCAGCAAGGGAAGCCGAAGCGGGGTTTGGATGGACGACGAAAACCTCGCGAATGTGGAATCCCTTTGCCTGCAGGGCATCAAGGGTAAGCGTCACGACCTGGGGCTCGATCCCAAGCGTTGCCACAAGTGCCTCACGGGGCTCCGCATCCACGAAGGCACATACCCCTCCCTGGCGTTTTTTCCTATCATAGCAGAAACGGAGGGGAAAGGGGAAGGGGCTCTGGAAGAGTAATCTCCTCACGCTCCAGGAGTTCAGGGCCACCCTAAAGAACCCCAGCCGCTTGACAGAGGGGAAAAACTGTGTTTCCATTACCGAAAAGCACATTGAAGCCCACAGGACGGGTTTGCAGCCTGCTCATGAGGAATGGGAGTCTTTGGCTGTCATCGAACGTTTCCACTCTGCCCTGCAGCTGCAATCGGGAAAACCGGAGACACGGAAGTCCTTTACGAGCACACAGGTCTGTGGTTCTGCTCCCGGGCAGCCACACCAGGTCTTGGCTTTCGGGGAAAGGAGGGTGAGCATGCGGCTCCGGATTGTCCTCGGAGGAACGGGAGAGATCTTCCTCCCCTGGGAATATCCTCATCTCCTCCATGGCCTCCTCTACAGGGCAGTCATTGGGGAGAACCCTGAATTCGGGGTATTCCTCCACGAGAGGGGGTTTGGGGAAGACCACCACCGGTACAGGCTTTTTGTCTTCTCCAGGATCTTCCCAAAGAAGGCCAGGAGATGCGAGAAGGGACTCTGGTGCACTCCACCACTTGTCTTCTGGGTGGCCTCACCCCTTGCTTTTTTCCTTGAAGCACTGGCTTCAGCACTCCTCAGAAGCCGCCGGATTTCCCTGGGGAACACCGTCCTTTTCGTGAAAAGCATTGAGATCGAACCACCTCCGGATTTCTCCGGTAAGGTCCTCTGCGAGACGCTCTCACCCCTTGTGGCCTCAACGGGGGTGAGGCGGGGGGAGAAGCTCCACAAAGTCTTCCTCGCTCCTGAGGATCCTCGCTTCTTCGCTGTGGTCCAGGAAAACCTCTACCGCAAGGCCCGGGCGCTCGGCCTTTCCCTCGCACCAGATGCCCAGGTCTTCTTTGAACCCGTGGGGACCTGGCGGTCCAAGCTCGTGAGCGTCCAGGGGACGAACATCCGGGGGTATGAGGGGAGGTTCTTCGCCCAGGGGGATGCCACCCTCCTTGCGCTGGCTTATGACGCCGGACTTGGGGAGAGAAACGCCCAGGGGTTTGGGATGTTCAGGGTCGTGACACCACCTCAGGATGAGTGAGGCTTCCCTGGAAAGCAGAAACCCAGGAAGGTTTACCCGGAACCCCCTCATGATGACTTAGAGGCACTTTTCATTCCACATGGCAATTACCTATGCCAGTGCTTGCCAATTTTGCAGCGAACCCCCCGGGGTTTTGCTATGACTTCTGGAATTGTAATGACAGCTCTGACATAATGGCTCAACGA
>Ga0072500_143541_pt1 | contig 16105 bp, 12 predicted proteins | sample GBScelen77Swater_FD_63803 | JGI IMG/M metagenome (GOLD analysis project Ga0072500, IMG submission 63803) | Hot spring microbial communities from Great Boiling Spring, Nevada - cellulolytic enrichment S 77C v2 (version 2) | ecosystem: Environmental > Aquatic > Thermal springs > Hot (42-90C) ...
CGCGGACGGGCGCGGCCCTTTCCGCGCGCACCGGTCGGGCCTGCTCTTCTGGAGGCCGCTCCGCGATGGCTTTCGCCTCCTCGCGGGCAGCTTGCTCTGGAGGGACGACACGGTCGCCCACCTTGGGCTCCTGGCCCGCGGGCGTCTCTACGAGGTGAACCCAAGCCACGGTGTCCTCAAACCAAACCACGCGAGCTATGCCCACCAAAAGAAGCGACTGACCATCTTCAGAGCGGCGAACTATCCGCACCAAATCTCCCAAAGAAACCACGGCTCTATCCACCGGGGCAAGCCGCACCTTGTAAAACGGGGGACCAGCAGGGGCGGGAAGGGCCTCCACGTACGAGATCTCCTCTACGGTGACGGTCGCCTCTGCGGTTTTTTCCCCGGCCAGTCCGCTATACACGGTGAGCGTCACCCGATAGGTGCCGGCCTGAGGATACACGTGCAGCACCTCCTGGCCTTCTGCTTCGCTTCCATCCCCAAAGCTCCAGTGTCGACGTTCGATAAGCTCCTGAGGATCTGAGAGGTCCACAAAGCGCACCTCTTCCATCGCCCACGGGTCCGGAGGATGCCAGGTAAACCTGACCTGCAGCACCGGCGCCATGGGCACCTGGACTTGGATCTCACGGGAAGCGGAGGCTCCGACATCGTCGTACACCGTTACAGCGACCGTGTAAGTTCCATCCTTCGCGTACTCATGCTCCACCTGCGCACCTTCCGCAGTCGTGCCGTCTCCGAACGTCCACGTGAAGGTGAGCGGCCCGGCCTCGGGGTCCTCCGCCTGGGCAAGAAAGCGCAGCCTCCTCGGCGCCGCCACCGCTACGGAAACCTCGGGCTCGGTTGGAGGAAGATTCAGGGAGTACCGGCGCAGCACACCGTTCCTGTTGTAGAGGAGAACATCCCTTGTTCCCGGAAAAGCCAGGATATTCCAGTCGCTTTTGTAACGGTCCACGTAAGCTGCAGGCAGTATCCAGCGATGGAGAAGGGCGTCTCTCTCCGTGTCCCAAAGGAGGAGCGAGGTCCCTACTTCCCCCTCTTTGCTGGACTGAAGGATGGCCAGCGTTCTTCCGTCCCCAAGCACTGCGCCAGCGCCCGGCGGGGCCCGGAGGAATTTCTCTAGGTTGGCTTTGCCCTCAGGGGTCAGGGAAAACACGTACCAGTACTGTCCTTCAAGCAACATGCGCTGGGGGCCCAGGAAAGAAACCCTTTTGGCAAAGGAAATCCCGGAGAGTCTGTCCCGAAGCTCGCCCGTCGCAAGGTGCCAGATGCTCAGCGCGTCAGCGCTCGCGGTGACCAGGAGGTTGCCCTCTGGAGAAACGGCCAAAACTGCACCAGGCTGAGCCTTTTCCTTCCGCCACAGCACCTTCTCCGCACGCCAGTCGTAAACGCTGAGCGAACCATCGTTGTGGAGAACGATTAGGAGCGATCCATCCGGCGAAAACAAAAGGCGGGCGGCGCGGTTGTTGAAACTGGCTACAGGGTCCCCCAGCTGGAGGTCTATGTTTTTGCTCTCGTTTCTTTGCCAGTTCCAGATCAAGACCTTTGTTCCGTATCCCTCTCCGGCCGCTACCCAATTGGCCTCAGAAGAGACCGCAATCGTCTGCACCGACCAGGCTCGCGTTTCCCGGAGAAGCGCCTTACGGGCGGTGTCCCAGACCTCAATACGATCGCCCGAAACACGGATCACGTAATTTCCGAAGGGGGCGGGCACAGCGACCTCTGTCTGCGGAAACCATTTGCCCAGAAGGGCTATTCGCTCACAGGTAAGCGCATCGTACAGACCAATAAACGACGGTTTTTCCCGGGGACGTTCGTGGACGGCAATCCTCAGGCCATCCGGGCTGACCACGACTTTCGTGGGGATGGGTGGATCGCTCGCGCAAGTCAGGCAGCAGACAGCCTTGCCCGTGGCTAAATCAAAAGCGTGCAGCCCTTGCCTGCCCTGAATCAAGGCGGGCAGCAAAACAAGCCCTGAGGGAAGCACACCAGCCCAGGCATCTGAGCCCCCGAAAGTTCTGATCTCCCTAACGATCTCCCCCGTATCAACGTGAACAAAACGGTAGAGCGAGTCCCCCACAGGATATCCCACAATACGACGTGCTCGATCAACTAAAACCGCGCCCCTTATGGCCATCGTCCCCAGTTTGCGCGCCTCGTCCTTTTCGAACCTCCACAAAACAACATCCGGGTAGCTGCACAGGACGATCTCCGTCTCGCTGAGAAACTCCAGCTTGTCCACCCACGCCCTGCCGAACCTTTCCAGCCGCGCGGAGGCGAGTTGCCCTCCAGTTTGAACGCTCCAGACGAAAACTTTTCCCGGACCAAGGGCGGCGAGCAGGTTACCGCTTGGTGAAAAAGAGACGCAAGGCGAGTGGATTACACCTTCGTAGGGGAAAACGAACAATCGGGACAGTGATGGGAGTTCCCAGATCTCCACGGCCCAGTCAAAGCTTAAAGCAGCTTGCGCGCCTGTGGGGCCCAAAACGAAACCTTTTAGCCCTTGAATGGGCACGAAGCGCACGCGCTCCCCCGTTTCAATGCTCCAGAATTCGATTCCTTCGCCGGTTGCAGCAATGATTTGCTGACCATCGGAGGAAAAGGAAAACCCGATCAGGGCTGGCTCCGCAACCATGCTCACGAGGGGCGGCTCCCCCAATGCACAAACTACCACCGCTATGGACACCGCCAAAATTCCCAATCTCATGGTTCCATCACCCCCTTTAGTTTACTGCGGTGCAAGAGCGCGGAGACTTTCGTGGGGAGAGCATCGATCTATGTAGCCCACGCTCTTCCTGCGGGTTGCCTTGACGGCGGAGTTCATCGCACCCCTCTTTCACTAGATGCTCCAATCGCTTTCGTTCGCCTCTTTTTTCGGTAGTCCTGAGGTTTTGGGAAGTACAGGGCACTTATAGATGAGCCGGGCAGAGGAGCTCGGACCCCAGTCTGCGCTGGCCTCAAGGGAGAAATCAGCGGCCTTCAAACCCGCCGAGGTCCCCAGGCTTTCATCTAGACGGTGTGGGAAACGAGGATGACCGCCGAGAGTTCTGGGGAAACCGGCTTCCGAAAAGGACAGATTTGAGAATAAAAGTCTTTCCGGACGCAGAGGGGGACGAGGCATTCCCCTTCCCCAACCGGGAGAATGACGTCGCAGGCGTTCTTTTGGAAAAACATCATGCCGTTCTTCGACCGCACTCCCTTTTGCCAGCTCTCTGAAAAGAAGGGGAGAGAAACATACAATGGACGTATGATCGCCTTGGATCTTGCGGGGAAGAAAGCGTTGGTGATGGGGGTCACAAACGAGCGGAGCCTGGGGTATGCCATTGCCCAAAAGCTCCGAGCAGCTGGCGCGGAAATCGCCCTAAGCTACCAAAGTGAGAGGCTCCGCCCGGAAGCGGAAAAACTCGCCCAAAGCTTGGGAGGAGCACACCTTTTCCAGGCCGACGTAACCAAAGAAGAGGAACTGGACGCCCTCTTCCGGGGGATCTCTGAACTCTGGGGCCATTTGGATTACTTCGTGCACTCCCTGGCCTTCGCCCCCAGGGAGGCCTTTACAAACCGATACGTCGACACCGCCAAGGAACACTGGCTCATAGCCCTGGAGGTCTCCGCTTATTCGTTGGTGGCCGTGGCCAAAAGGGCGGAGCCCCTGCTCCGAGAAGGCGGGGCCATCCTCACCCTCACCTATTACGCCAGCGAAAAAGTCGTTCCCCACTACAACGTGATGGCTGCGGCCAAGGCTGCCCTGGAGGCAAGCGTGCGCTACCTCGCCTACGAGCTTGGCCCCAGGGGAATTCGGGTGAACGCCATTTCCGCCGGCCCGGTGATGACCGTGGCCGCCCGGGCCATCCCGGGTTTCACGAAGATGTACGAATGGGCGGGAAAAATTGCGCCCCTCCGCCGCAATATCACCCAGGAGGACATCGGCTACGCCGGCCTTTTCCTCCTTTCCCCTTGGGCCAGCGGGATCACCGGCACCGTCCTGTTTGTGGACGCTGGCTACCATATCATGGGGATGCCCCCCGGAGAATAGCTCCATGGAGGTTCTGAACGAGAGAAGCGCCAAAGATCTCGAGTGGGAAAAGATTTTGGCCCTTGTAGCGGGCCATAGCGCCTCCTCGTTGGGGGCCGAAGAGGTGAAATCCCTTCGTCCCTCTTCCGATCCCGCTTGGATCCTCCGGGAGTTCAAGCTCCTTACGGAGATGGAAGAGGCCCTGCGCGGCGGGTTTTGCCTGGGGGCTTTGCACGACCTCCGCCCCATCCTCGCCGAAGCCAAAGAGCACGGAATACTTCCGCCGGAGGCGTTTTTAAAAATCGCGGAAACCCTGGAGAGCGCCGCCGACCTTTCCCTGGCCCTAAGAACTCATAGGCACCCGAACCTCGCCCGCCTTGTGGAAAGGATTTCCGACCAGTCCGCGTTGCTCACCCAAATTTGGCGCGCGATCGACGAGCGGGCGGAGATCCGCGCGGACGCCACCCCTAAACTCCGCAACCTTTTTGGGGAAAGACGCAGGCTCACCGAAGAAATTCAGGAAACTTTGCGGAAATTCCTGGAGAAAAACCGCGAACACGTGCAGGATCCGATTATCACAAAACGAAGCGGCCGCTATGTGGTTCCCTTAAAAACCGGGGCCAAGGCCCTGGGCCTGGTGGTCCACGAGGCCTCCGGAAGCGGCCAAACTCTTTTTGCTGAGCCCGCGGAGGTCGTGCCCCTCAATAACCGCCTCCGCGAGGTGGAGGACGAAATCGATCGGGAAAAACACCGCATCCTCCTTGAGCTCACGGCCAAAGTCCTTTCCCACGCCGACGAGATAGAGGAAGACCTCCGGATCCTCGCCCAAATCGATAGCCTTTTTGCCCGCGCCCGCTTCGCCCAGAAATGGAGGGCCACTATTCCCAAGCTTTCCCGCGAGCCGAGGCTCGAGCTTTGGGAGGCCCGGCATCCCCTTTTGGGCGACCGCGCCGTTCCCATTTCCATTTCCTTTGGGGAAGGGAAGCCCGTGGTGGTCATCACTGGCCCTAACACCGGCGGAAAAACGGTCACCCTAAAGACCATTGGCCTTTTCTGTGTCCTCTTTCAGGCCGGGATTCCCGTGCCAGCCGGCGACCGCACGGTCCTTCCTGTTTTCGAAAAAATTCGCACGGATATCGGCGAAGAGCAGTCCATCGAACAGAGCCTCTCTACCTTTTCCTCGCACATGAAAAACATCATCGGCATTTTGGAGGAAATCGACGAGCGGAGTTTGGTCATCCTCGATGAGCTTGGCGCAGGAACGGATCCGCAGGAGGGTGCGGCCCTGGCCCTGGCCATTTTGGAGAGGCTTTTGGAGGTGGGATGTCTGGCGGCGGTGGCCACGCACCTCACCCCCGTGAAACTTTTCGCCATCGCTCACCCTCGCATCCTCTCTTGCTCCATGGAGTTCGACCTTGAGACCCTTTCCCCCACGTTTCGCGTCCTACAAGGGGTTCCTGGGCAGTCCTGCGCCCTCCTTGTGGCGGAAAGGCTGGGATTGCCCCCGGAACTGGTGGAGCGGGCAAGGAAGAAGCTTTCCGCGGGCGAAATCCGGGCGGAGGAAATCATTGAAGAGCTCGCGCGGGAGCGGGCAGCGGCGCGCCGGCTACGTGCCAATTTGGAAGTGGAACGGGAAGCCCTGCGAAAAATCCGCGCGGAATACGAAAAAAGACTCCAAGCCCTAAAAGAAAAGAAGGCCGTTGCGCTCTCGCGGGAGCTTAGAAAACTAGAGGAAGAGATTGCGGCGGCGCGAAAGGAGCTTGCGGAATTGATTGCCCAAGCCCGGGCGGCGGAGTCCGCCGCGATGCGCCGTGAAATTCTAAAAAAGGTGGGAGAGATTGAGGAAAGGCTTCCCAAAGAGCTTTCTCCGATCCAGCCGGAACGGAAAGAGCGGGTCAAGGTCGGGGATACCGTGCGAATAAGCCCCAGCGGTGCCATTGGGACCGTGATAGCCGTGGATGGGGAGGAGGCGGAGGTGGAGGTGCGCGGGAAAAAGATCACCCTTCCCGTTTCTGCCCTCTCCCCAGCGGAAGCGTCGCCTTCGCCCTCGCCGAAGCCTTTTGTGCCCATCCCCCAAACGGTGGAGCTGGAGATTTCCGTGCGGGGGCTTACCGTGGACGAGGCCTTGCGACAAGTGGATCTTTGGCTGGACCGGCTTTTGCGCGCGGGCTTTTCCACCGGCCGGATCATCCACGGCCGCGGAACCGGAACCCTTCGGGAAAATATCCATGAGCACCTGCGCAAACTCCCGTTCGTCAAAAGTTTTCACCTCGCGCCGCCTGGGGAAGGCGGGGATGGCGTGACCATCGTCGAACTTGGATAAAACCAGGGTTATGGCCGCGGTGTACTCTCTGTGGAGGTGATGGAGATGAAGGCTTTTTGGGCCTTAGTTTTGGTTTTCTGCGCCTTTTGGGGAGTCGGACAAACCATCGCGGTGGCACCCACTTTGGATCTTTCCGGCTCCGGTCTTCTCAACGTGGAGTACGGAATCTCTGAGATGCTTGAGGGAAAGCTTCGGAGTGCCGGCTACGTGGTCATCCCCAGCCGGGCCCTGGAAAGCTGGCGCCTGGGACAGGGCATTCCCGTGCGGAACCCGGAGATTTGGAAGGCCGCGGCCCAAGCCTTGGGCGCAGAGCTTCTCATCCTTCCCACCCTGAACAGCGTCCACACCGCCCGCATTACCTTATCCCTAGGTTTTCTGGTGCTGGAGGCGGTGAGCGCTCAGGCCACCGTCTCCGCTGTTCTCTGGGACGTTTCGGAAAACCGAGAGAAGGCAAGCTTTTCCGGAACGGGCACAGGTCAGGGACAGATGGTGCCTTCCTTCCGCCTCTTTTTGGTGATCCCCTGGGATGTGTGCCTGGGAGGGCTGCGCACGAACAAATCCATTTACCTTCAGGGCGAGCCCGTCCTCATGGGTTACCTTGACCCAAGTCCGTCCAACGATTTCTATGTCACCGTGGAATCCGCGGTCACCCCCTCCCTTTCCTGGACCTCTTCGGTTCTGACATCTACCGCCTCTGAGCCGTGTGTGCGCTGGACATGGGATCAAATGTTTGGGACCACGCCCGCAGATCCGGGGACATACCTGGTAAAACTCTACAAATGGACAGGAAGTGCATGGTCTCACATTGCCACCCAAACCTTCGTCATTGAACCAGGCTTCCCCGCCTGGGGATTGGAGCTCACCTTTGGGACCCCTGAATTCGCCACCACTGCTTGGTATCAGGCGATTTCCGCGGCTCTTGAAGATCTCTGGAGCAAACTCCTCCCGCACCTTCCAAAGCCTACCTTGTAGTTGCAAAGCCCTAGGATACCCATAAACTGAGAGCGCCATGCGCGCACTCGCGTTTCTTTTAGCCCTTGGTCTCGTCTTTGGAGGGCAGGGCCGCACCCTCGTGGCGACTACCACGATCGTGGCCGACGTTTTGAGTCGAATCTGCGGGGAAAGATTCCAAGTGATAAGCCTTATCCCCTACGGTGTGGATCCGCACGCTTTCGAGCCGACGCCGGGAGACATTCGGCTCCTCCTTGCCGCGGAAGCTATCTTCGCCAACGGTGCAGGCCTGGAGGAAAGCCTCGCTCCGATCCTCGCTATCCCGGAGGTGGCGGGAAAGCTCATCGATCTTTCGGAAGGGCTTTCCCTGCATTGGATCGAGGATGAGCCTGATCCCCATGTTTGGCTTGATCCCCTGCTTGTAGCCGCTTGGGCGGAGAGAATCGTAGGAGTTCTTTCCCAACTGGATCCGGATGGAGCAGACTTCTACGCTTCCCAAGGCCAGAAGCTCAGGGACGAACTTTTTGCCCTGGATCGCTGGATCCAAGCGGAGGTTGAGAAAATCCCACCGGAACGCCGCCTTCTTGTTACGGACCACTACTTTTTGGGGTATTTCGCCGCCCGCTATGGCTTCACGGAAGTAGGGGCCATAATTCCTTCGGAAACCACGCTTTCCGAGCCCTCAGCCAAGGAACTCGCAGCCCTTGTGGAAAAAATAAAGCACCTCAAAATCCCTGCGATCTTCGTGGGACCGAGCTTTAACATAAATTTGGCCCAAAGTGTGGCCCGCGAAAGCGGGGCCAAAGTGGTGGTGCTTTACGCGGGAAACCTGAGCGGCCCGGAGGGTCCTGCTCCGGACTACTTTTCCCTCGTGCAAGAATTGGTGCGGAGCATTGTGGAGGCGCTTCAATGAGAAGATCTTGTCTCTGCGACTCCCATCCACCTGAGCTTCCAGCCGTTGAGGTACGGGATCTCCGCGTGGACGGGGACGATGCGCCCATCTTGAGCGGGGTTTCCTTTTCCCTGGCTCAAGGGGAGGCCTTGGCCGTGGTAGGGCCCAACGGCGCGGGAAAAACCACGCTCATCATGGCCTTGGCCGGGCTCATCAAGCCAAGCTCAGGCGAAATCCGCGTTTTCGGGGAGCCCCCGGGAAAACACCTGTGCTTGGGGTACCTTCCCCAAAGATCCGAAGCGGAGTGGAATTTCCCCGCTACCGTACGGGATGTAGTGCTCATGGGTCGGGTGGGGCAAAGCGGGCTTTTCCGAAGGCTAGGCCGCGCGGATTGCCAAAAAGCGGAAGAAGCCCTTTCCCGGGTGGGCCTTTCCCATCTTGCGGACCGCAGGATCCGCGAGCTTTCCGGAGGCGAGCGGCAAAGAATGCTCATCGCCCGCGCTTTGGCCCAAGAGGCAAAGATCCTCCTTTTGGATGAACCTTTGGCCGGGTTGGATGCGCCAGCGCAGGAGGAAATCCTGAACCTTTTGCGGGACCTTTCCCACCAGGGCCTCTCGGTGCTCGTTTCCATCCACGAACTGGACCTTGTGGTAAATTACTTCGACCGGGCCTTACTTTTGCGCAATCGCCCCATTGCTTTGGGAAAGCCGCAGGAAGTTTTGACCCCGGAGAACCTGAGAGCAGCCTACGGTAAAGCCCTGCACCTCATTCATACCTCCGAGGGAACGCTGGCCCTGGGGGAAGCTTGCTGTCCGGGAGAGCGCCGTGAGCTTTCTCCTCGAGCCCCTTAAATACGGGTTTTTCGTGCGGGCGTTGATCGCCGCTTTGGCGGCCTCCGCGGCCTGCGCCACGGTAGGGAGCTTCGTAATCCTTCGGGGGATGACTTTTCTCGGCGACGCTTTAGCCCATGCCGTTTTACCAGGAGTAGCCGTAGGGTACGTGCTCCATCGGGGAAACCGTTCCGCTGTGTTCTATTGGGCTTTAGGAACGGCACTCGCCACTTCTTTTGCCATCGGCACCATTGGGAAAAAGGGGAGGCTTAAAGAAGACGCTGCCATCGGTGTGGTTTTCGCCGGTATGTTCGCCCTGGGGATCGCCCTCATCTCCTCTGTGCGGGGGTATGCCGTGGACCTTGTGCACTTCCTTTTTGGAAACCTTTTGGCCGTCTCTCCCGCGGATCTTTGGCTCATCCTCGGGTTGAGCCTCGGGGTGATCGCTTTGGCCCTGGCCCTATGGAAAGAATTAGCGTTGGTCACCTTTGACCCCGTTTTTGCCCGCACCCTGCGCCTTCCCACAGAAGCCATGCGTTACTTGCTTCTCCTTTTGGTGGCCATTACTGTGGTTACGGCCCTACGCGTGGTTGGGGTAGCGCTTTCCTTGGCCATGCTCGTTACCCCTCCGGCCACAGGGTATCTTTTGGCCAAGCGCTTGCCCGGTATGGTGGCCCTGGCCAACGTTTTCGGGATCCTCTCGGGATTTGTGGGCCTTTATCTTTCCTACTATTTGGGGATCGCGCCCGGGGCGGCGGTGGTCCTTTTGGCTACCGGCTTCTTCCTCCTTTCTTTGCCCTTCCGCCGATAATTGGAGTTGATGGAAAAGGCCTTGCGGGAAAAAGTGCGGAGCCTGCCCAACGGGCCGGGCGTCTACATCTTCCGCGGCCCGGGAGGAGAGGTTTTATACGTGGGCAAAGCCTCCTCCCTGAGGGAGCGGGTGCGTTCCTATTTCCAAGCGGAACGGTTCCTTTCCCCAAAAATCCGCAAGCTCCGGGCCCTCATGTGGGACTTGGAGGTGGTGGTCACTGGCTCCGAAGCGGAGGCCCTCATCCTTGAGGATGCCCTCATCAAAAAGTATAGGCCGCCTTTCAACACAAGGCTTCGGGACGACAAGCGCTACCCCTACATAAAGATCACCAACGAGCGTTTCCCCCGCATCACCGTGGTGCGAAGGCCGGAGAACGACGGTGCCCGCTATTTTGGCCCCTACACTTCCGCGAAAGCCATGCGCCGCGCCTTAAAACTTGCGCACAAACTCTTTCCCATCCGCCCTTGTAACCTTCCTGTGGGCGAAAAGCTCTATCCCCGGCCGTGCCTTTACTACCACATCGGCCGCTGCTCCGGCCCGTGCGCAGGACTCGTGAGCCCCAGCGAATACGCGCGCTACGTGGAGGGCGCAGTTTTTCTTTTCCAAGGCCGCGTGGACGAGGTGATCGCGAAGCTCAAAGAGGAGATGAAAAAAGCCGCGGAGGAGGAACGCTTTGAGCATGCGGCAAGGCTCCGCGACCAAATCCAAGCCCTCGAACGCATCCGCCAGCGCCAAGTGGTGGCCTTGCCGGAACCCGTGGATCTGGATGCCATAGGGATCGCAGTGGAGGGGAATCGGGGCTATGGCGTAGTGCTCCTCGTGCGGGCCGGAAGGCTTTTGGGGAAGGAGGGGTTCGCCCTTTCCCTTCCGGAAAATTCCACGCCCGAGGAGGCGCTGAGCGAGTTCCTCGACCAGTACTACACGCGCACCACCGCTTTCCCAGAAGAAATTCTCCTTCCTTTCCCAGTTGCAGAGCTCGAGGGGCTTCTTGTGTATTTGCGGCGAAAGCGCGGCGGAAAAGTGGAGGCTTCTGTACCTAAAAGCGGTGAGCGCAAAAAACTGGTGGAGCTGGCCCAGCGCAACGCGGAGTTCGGCCTAAAACGCGCGGAAGTCGAGAAACTTGAACCTGAAGAAGAAGCTCTGGAACTCTTGAGCGAGGCCTTGGAGCTTTCCGTGCGGCCTTGGCGCATCGAAGCTTTCGATATCTCCAACTTGCAGGGCGAGGAGGCCACCGGGTCCATGGTGGTGTTTGTGGGCGGGAAACCCCGCCGCGACCAATACCGGCGTTTCCGAGTCCGCATCTCTGGAAAGCCCGATGACTACGCGATGATGGAGGAAGTTCTCCGCCGCCGCTTCACCCATGCTCTGGCGGAACTCGCCGATCCTTCAATCGTCAACAAAAAATTCTCGGACCTTCCGGATCTGATCCTTGTGGACGGCGGAAAGGGGCAGCTTTCCGTGGCACAAAAAGTCCTTTCCGAGCTCGGGCTTTCGGGGATCGAGGTCGCAGCCCTCGCTAAAAAGGAAGAGCTCATCTTTCGGCCGAACAAGCCCGATCCCATAAAGCTTCCCGATGATTCGCCAGCTTTGCACCTCCTCCAGCGCCTGCGGGACGAAGCCCATCGTTTTGCCATCGAATACCACCGCACTTTGCGGGAGCGCCGCACCCTCTCAAGCTTGCTCGATGAGCTTCCTGGAATTGGTGAGAAACGAAAACAGCTCCTCCTTTTGCGTTTTGGTTCCCTCGAGGGCCTGCGGCAAGCAAGCCTCGAGGAGCTTCTTTCCGTCCCCGGCCTCCCCCGCAAAACCGCGGAGCTCTTGTATAAAGCCCTCCACCCGTAAAAAGCACTGGTTCCCAAGCAGCGGTAAACGTAAACTTGTTCTTTGATGAGGGGGGAAGAAAGATGACAGATTTGGCTACGTTTTTCCGCGAAAAGAAGGAACGCCTTTACGAGGAAGAAAAACGTCGCAAAGAGGTGCTTGAAGAATGGCAACGCGCCTTGGAAGGCTTATTTGACAACCTCAAGAGATGGCTTCAACCAGCGGAGAAGGAGGGCCTGAAGGTTCAACCTGGTTCTCGCATGATTACGGAAGAGTTGCTCGGTGAGTATGAAGTCCCCACCCTCACTCTCCGCTTCGGCCGGCAAAAAGTGGAAATTGTTCCGGTTGGAAGATTCATCTTAGGGGGAGCAGGACGAGTGGACATAGATTTTGCCGGAGGCAAAACCTTGCTAATTCGACGAACCACCGACGGTCCTTGGCTTATTGTGCGGGAGAAGGAGGAAGAAGAACTCTCTGAAACAACCTTCAGCGCTCTACTCCAAGAGATCTTTTCCTGACGTTAAATGACAAAAGCTGAACTCGACGCAATTTTTGATTGGTACAAGTTTACGCGAGATTTATTGCAAGGGATAAGCAAAATGCTGGAACAAAACCCTGAAAATTTGCATGATCTCCCTTGGCCCAAAGAGTTAGAGTGGCAGCCAATCGATAAAGCACAAGACACATTAAAACGTGCATTGGAAGAACTCGACGATCTCGTAGTGTTAGCACTGTTTGCAGGGTTTGAAGCATGGCTTATACAGGAGATCAGCGAGATGCTCTGTGCAAAGGGAGAACCCGTTACAGCGTTTTCCCAAGAAGTCTTAGCATACGCTAGAAGCGCCCTGCAACGCGAAAGCTTAGCCAAGTTGTTGGACGTTTACAAAACGATAATGCCTGCAAAAACTGTTGATCAAGCGAAGGAAATTAAAAGGTATCGTGACTGGGTGGCTCATGGAAAACGCAAGCCTCGGCCGCTTGCTATTACGCCAAAAGAAGCTTACGAAAGACTAAATGAGTTCATAACCCAGACGCAAAAGGCAAAGGGGGCTTGATGAAACTAGTGGAAAAACTGCAAAAACTTTCGGACGCCTTCGGCGTGGCGGGATTCGAGGACGAAGTGCGCGAGGTCATCCGCGAAATGATCGCGCCTTATGTGGACGGATGGGAAGTGGATCCCTTGGGAAACCTCATCGTCTGGCGGGGACAAGGTGAGCCCGTCATGCTCGACGCCCACATGGACGAAGTGGGGTTCATGGTCCGCTGGATCGAGAAGGACGGGTTCCTTCGCCTCACCGCCTTGGGAAGCTGGGACGAGCGCATCCTCCTTGGCCATCGGGTGGTGATCCGCACCCGCGACGGTCAAAAGAGGCTGGGCGTCATCGGCACCACCCCGCCCCACCTCCTTTCCGAGTCCGAGCGCCACAAGGTCGTGCCCCTGGAGGAACTTTTCGTGGATATCGGAGCTCGCAGCCGAGAGGAAGCGCTTTCTTTAGGGGTAAGAATCGGCGATCCTGCCACCATTCACTACCCTTTTACCCAAATTCGCGAGGGCTATTTTACGGGAAAGGCTTTTGACGACAGGGCGGGGTGCCTTGTGGCCATCGAGGCTTTGCGCCTCACCGCCGAGGAAAAGCTCCCCTTTAAGCTCGTGGTGAATTTCGCTGTATGCGAGGAAGGGGGCCTGCGGGGAGCGCGGGCCGCAGCCTATCGAATCGGGCCGAAGCTCGCCTTGGCTTTGGAAGGGACGATCGGCGCGGATATTCCCGGAGTGCCCGAGGCCAAACAGCCGGTGCGCCTGGGCCAGGGACCAGCGATAACCCTTGCAGACCGCTCCATCACCGTAAACCCCAAACTAGTCCGGTTTTTGGAGGCCGTGGCCGAAGAAGAGGGAATTCCTTACCAGTACAAGCTCCCTGCTTACGGATCCACGGATGCTGGCCCCATTCATTTGGAGCGGGGTGGGACCCTCGCCGGGGTCGTCTCCGTTCCCTGCCGCTACATCCACTCGCCGGTTTCTACGCTTCTTCTTTCCGACCTGGAGGCCACGATTAAACTCGTAGTGGGATTTCTGAGGCGCGCGGAAAAGCTCCTATGAAACGGGTTCATCTTTTCGTTTCCGGCCGGGTTCAGGGCGTGTTTTTCCGAGCCCACACCCGGGATTTGGCGCAAAAGCTGGGCCTTTCAGGATTTGTCCGAAATCTTCCCGATGGCCGGGTGGAAGTGGTGGCTGAGGGCCCGGAGGAAAAGCTCCAGGAGCTCATCCAGTTTTGCCACCATGGACCACCCCTGGCCCACGTCACCCACGTGGAGATCCGCTGGGAGGAACCTACCGGAGAGTTCCGGGGATTTTCCGTGCGCTAAATTATCTTCCCCGGCTTGTGAAATACCGGGGAGCACCGCCAAGCTGGAGGGAGAAATTCCCGCTTGGGATTTTCACGTTATTCGCATCCACAAGCTCCAAAGCTGAAGGAGCCAGGGAAAACCGCGGATCTTGAGGTGAAAGGCGCCGCACCTTTAGGGAAGCTATAGGGCCGGAAGAGATTCCCTCGGTGGGATTCACCACGATGAATTTGACCCGCCCATTCAGGTGATCTACGCAGGAACAGAGGACGGTAAAACCGTTTTTGCCCTGAATTCCTTGGATCTCAAGGACGCTGGGATCGTAGCGGAGGTCGAGGATTGCTACTCCTGCCACACCCGGTGCGGGAAAATCCACGACCTCTACAGGGATCTCCGTCTCCTCACCCACTCCGCAAAGGAGGTGGCCGATGAGCAGGGCCGGCCCCGTAAGCTGCGGCGCCCGCACGAAAAAGCACCCTTCAACAAGGAAAAGAACTCCGATCCCCACGCCCACCGCAGCCAAAAGACGTGCGCCCCTCATCCGCACCCTCCCAAAATGAGGAGACATAGGAGCTCCACATCGTCCACGTCCACGCGACCGTCATCGTTGAGATCCGCGCGCTCGGCCTGCTCGGGGGTGAGGTCAATCAACCCTAAAGCCGCTTGATAGGCCAGGCGCAAATCCACGAGATCAATGACCCCGTCGCCGTTCACATCTCCCTTAGCTGGCAAAATTTGAACTTCGGCGGTGTCAGTGGCGGTGTTCCCCAAGCTGTCGGTTACCTGGACGTGCACGACATAAAGACCGGGCGCATGCCAGGTAGAGGTGACCTCATCGCCTTGGGCATCGCCGAATTGTCCGTCTCCATCGAGATCCCAAGCGAAAGAATAGGGTGGCAAGCCGCCGGAAGCGCTCGCCCGCAAGGTTATCGCAACCCCAACCCTTCCGGTGTAAGGCCCTCCGGCGTCCACGGAAAGCGTTGGAACCACTCCTGTTCCGGTCAAGGAAACCTCGACTTGGGGCCGCTCCGGATCATTGGAGGGGATTACTAGGGTCGCCGTTTTTGTCCCTACGGAGGTGGGCTTAAACACTACCTCCACCGTGCGGCCTCCTCCGGGCGGGATTGTTTGGTTTGAGCATTGGTCGTTCTGGATGCGGAATTGAGCGGCATCGGAGCCGGAGAGATAAAGGGTACCCAAAGAGAGATTGGCACAGCCGGTGTTGGCTACGGTAACCGTAAGGGGCAAGCTCTCCGTGCCCACGTTGACCGCGCCGAAATCCCACGAAAGGGGCGAAACGGAAACCGTGGGCCTAGGTCGAAGGCTTGCGATCCAATTCGCATTTTCCGTGGTGTTTCCGGCACCCGGCGTGGAAAGCGGTGTGCCCACATCCGACATCTCATAGCCTACAACCCAGTTTTCTACAGTGTTTATCCCCGCAGTCCCCGCGCGGGTGTAAGCAGCCGCCCGCCGGGCTCCCACTGCCGACAAATGGGGCGTCTGACCGGTTTTGTCCCCGTAGGAAATGCCATCAACTGTGTTACCAGCAGCGTCCAAAAGGAGAACCCAATCGCCCCCGTTGCCTAGGCCATCCCATCTCCTTGGCGAGTCGGCAAAGTAAGCGTGGGTGTGAGGCAAGACCACGAGAAAGTCGGAGAAGTCATCATCAGGATAGCTCGGAAAGTGATCTGGTAGGTTTCCGGTATCGTCAGCGTTGTAGATGACAATTAGAGTGCCGGCTGGAACAGCTCGCCATACTTCTATGGTTGCAAATTGGACGTACACGCCTCCGAATGCATCGCCCTGATAGTCGCGCAGAACCCAATTCCGTAAATCCACGGTAGAGCATGAACCGGTTCCCACCACGAGGAGCTCCACCCACTCGCCGTTCCCGCCTTTGCCTTGGCCGAATTCGTTGATGACCACAAGAAGGCTTTCCTGCGCAAAAAGAGAAACAGAAAAGGCCAAAATAAGCGAAACGAAAATCCCCCCCAGGCCTGGCCATCCACGTATTTTACCAGGAACCACCCTATCCGGTGGAAACGGATAGAAAAAAGGGCCCCGTGGGGACCCCTCCCCGTTAGGGGACACAGATGAAAAACTACATTTCGGGAGGCGTCCG